>Ga0099822_1002281_pt1 | contig 23745 bp, 9 predicted proteins | sample CowpeawhiteBW_FD_76839 | JGI IMG/M metagenome (GOLD analysis project Ga0099822, IMG submission 76839) | Root nodule microbial communities of legume samples collected from California USA - Cow pea white BW | ecosystem: Host-associated > Plants > Roots > Nodule | place: USA: California | collected... | reverse complement strand
TATTATTTTTTTATGTTAATATATATTACTCACTCTCTCTCTCTTATATATATATATATATATATATATATATATATATATATATATATATCACCGGGTCAATGGGCTAAGGGCTTTCTTGAAGTCCATATATGACTTTTCTTTTTGTCCAATAAAATATTTGCATTGTTGGGCTCTTACCTGTAAAACGGGTCTACAAAGATACAATCTCGGTTAGGATGTTACTTCTTGTACTCAACAAATTTCTTTCTGCACCTCATTAAAGTTTCAAGAGTTTTTTTTTTTTTTTTCCGAAATAGAAGTGGGTAAATGTTTTCCGGAAAAGTGAGCAAGTGTTTTTGGAAAAAATCTTTCCGAAAATGATTTAATGCATTTTGAAAAATAAAATCTGAAATAATGGGATTCAGAAATATGCGATACTGATAGAAATAACCAACTTAAACTTACTATGAAATGAACAGCCCCAAAAGGGACTGATTCATTTATAAATACAACATTGTGACGACAAAATTATAAACAAATCATCAATATGTGTTTTTGCTGCAGATGGCTCAAGCATTGAATTTTTCAAAATTTAATTCAGATCTAATAAAATATATTATATTTATGATCTAAATCTATTTTAATCTCATCAATTACATTTGATTTTTCTTTCAATTCAAGTTAAATTGAATTAAATATAGAATAAATTATTTTTGTCGTTTAAACTAAATTTCATGTTGGATTAACCTAATAGCTTGATGCGAGATTTACTCTATTCAGGTTGACATGGTTTTAATTGAATTATTATTCAAAGAAAGGTCCAATTTGAATTGGTCCAAGTAAGTCTGGTTTGTCTCGATAGCACCCAAAAGCAATTTCTTCCTACACCTTCGTAACTTTCTTTCGACACCCCGTAATAATCATGCAATTTAGAATAATTTGAAAAGGGATAAAATTGGAAAAAACAATTTCATGGAGTGGAAGAAGAAAGTTGTGGAGGTGTAGAAAGAAATTGCCCTAATTGAACTTGATTAACCTTAAACTTGGTCAAACTTAACCTGATATGATATCATTCGGTTCAAACTTATCTTGATCGGGCTAAACTTTACTTCATTATGTTGATCGAATTCAACTTTACCTCAACCCATGGTGACAGGACAACGTAACTCGACTTGAATTTTGGTTGATTTAGCCTGTCAATATCTGAGTTGACTTACCTTTACTTAAGTGTGTGTTGGCCAGACTCAACTCGATTTGGGAGCTAGCTAACTTAGCATTACTCAGGCAGGATTTACCTAGATTCACATAGGCTATGAGGAACTTAACTTAATTTGGACTTGGGGTGACTCAACTCTAACTTTGACCTAAGACAACTCAGTTCAACCTTTGTTCTTGATTAACTTGTGCTCGAGTAACTCGTACTGACTTTGCCTAGGATGACTATATTCAACCTAAGTTTGTGTTGACTCGACTGAACCATACTTGGGCTTAAGTCAACTTGACTAAACTAGGGCTCAAGTAAATTCAACCAAATTGGAGCTTAGGTTGACTTGGTGCTACTTGGACTTGGATCAACTCGTTACGACCTAAATCTAAATTGACTTTACTCAAAATAGGTTTGTGTTGACATAACTCGAGGTAGGATCAGTGAACTCACCTCAATTAGGGTTTGAACCATCTTGCCTCAATTGAAGCATAAAAGGGTTTAGCTTGACCTAATCTTAGGTCAACTAGGTTCAACTTAGGTTTGAGTCAACTTAATTAAATTTGATTTGACTAACTCGCTTAAACTTAAATCCAAACTAGTTAGATTTGACTTATGGTTAACTTATACATGTTTGACTTGTCTTAACTCAAACTCTTAGACCCACTCAACCTGTCTCAATTCAGACTCGAACTAATTATGAACTATTTTTTATGTAAAGATGATTTGGCCCTTTCAATTTTTTATTTTTTCTCAAAAACAAATTATGGACAATAAAAATATAGTTTAATAATTTCATTGGTATCACATTCCTCAACGTGATATTTTTATAATATTTTTTTTTCTAAATTCAGTGTTAATTTATTTTCTTCTACCTCTATGTGGCACCACATAATAAAATAATAATAACGGTATTACACTGGTGAGTGCATAAGAAAACGCTAAAACATGATTCCCCATTAGGACAAAAGAACCCTAGAAAACTAAAGGATTTGGATTTTGAATAAGAGAAATCACATCATCAGAATTAAATAAACTCTATCAATATATTTAACAATAAAATTTGAACAAATTTCTTAATTAGATTTCTCTTATTTTTATGAAAGATGAATAAAATACTTATTCTTATCTATGTTTTATAGATGCTTAGTTTAGCTAAATTCTAGTTCTGGGAAGATACACCTTAAATGAATTGAAAGAAGAATATTATAAAGAGAGTATTTTGATTCCATTGCATTCATAGAAGTTTAACAGGTCATTCATACTCATATGGCATAAATTCCACATTCTTTTCAGATTGGGGTTCCACACTTCTCCAAGAAAAAAATAATTTGGTATTAGGAAATCACTCTTTCACCAAAATTCATTTCATGAATCTTTCCCTAATCAAGGATTAACTAAAAAAACATTTAAGTATCAACAATATGTCAGTCACTCGGTAATGCTTTACACATATAATATCACTGAGGATAAGTTTAACAGGGAGAAAAAGAGTTGAAAAATTGTCAGGTCGGTCAGAAATATATAAAGAGATGATATGAAGAGTATTAAATTTTGAGCGATGTGGGACCATATACATGCAATGTGGACGGGATAATGGATCCAATCCAATGTAGAAGTGAGAAAGAAGAGGCCAAGACGATTCGATGTGGGGCAAATCGCAGTGCCAAACGCAGAATAAAACATCGAATTCAGCACCACAAGAATATGAATTATTATGAGATGAAGAGAACCAAAACCACTTTCTTTCATTCTTTTTACGTGACTTGCGTTTCGAACATGCTTCACACAAACGCACACGTACCCCGCCACTACTCTTTTCAAATCGCATCTTTCCTCTCTTTTTTTCTTTTTCCCATTTAACTCCCTATCGTCTAATTAATATTCCTTATTCTATTTTTTTTCTTCAAATCATATACATAGAAATAAAAAGGATGAGGTCAAAAATCAAATATTCCCTGGAATAACATTTTTTTTAATAATTCTAAACTTGGATTATATTTTTTTTATCATAATTAGTTTACTAATTTTAAAATTAAATATACCCTTTATCTCTTTCACCAAGTTTTCATATATGTTAGGCAAAAATATTAGTATAAATGTTATCGTTACTTTTTTTTCCTTAATTTCATTCTTAACATATACATATTTTGTTGAAATAAGGTAATAAAAATAATAATTTCCTTTTATATATAAAAGATTTGACAGCTTTCAAAATAATTAGTCATTATTATAGTATTTTATATTCTGAGACTCTCATAAATATTCATTTATTTATATATCATTAAGTATATATATAAATTATCTTCGAAATACAAATAAAATCCTAATTAGCAGACATATATCTTATTTTATTTTATATTTTTAACGCTTAATTTATGATCTTATCATTTTAAATTCCTTAAGATAAAAATAATTTATATATTACAGTTTCAATCTGTATTGACTATAAAATACCGGTTGAATTATATTTTTGAAAGGAAAGAATAAAATTGCATGACTGAGTATATTATAGTGTTAATTTACTAAAATTTAAAATAAACACCACCTTTAAAAAGCATTCCATATATTCTATAATTAATCGAAAGATAAAATTAAACATATTATTCGTTTGTTTAGCACGTAAACCGAGATTCTTTGCCAAATTTATCGGAGGAGGATATGAAAACAAAGATAGAAAATTTAGGGGTACTACCGTAATTTCCAATTAACCTAGGCTCCTATATAAGTTCCATCTCTTCTCTCCATAACAACCCAGCGATTTTGAGTATAACCAATAATCAAAACCCTTTTTCTCTCAAATTTCGCCCTTCCTTGAATTGTTCTGAGAGCATTTCATTCGGATTAATTTTGATTCGAAGTGCAATTTTGGGAGGGGGATATCAGACAACTTCACTAGCCTCCATTGTATATACACCTGTAAGTATATTAATTGTTTTCTTTTTTTTGTATTTTTGATTTAAGATTTTTGTTTATGTTTTGAGGTATACACTAGAATAATTTTTGGGTTCTTTGGGTTGTGTTATTGTATTCAAAAGTTTTTCCCGGTTAGAAATGTCAGGTAAACCTTTTGTTTCAATCTGAATGTGTGTTTTTGGTCATGTTCTTCAATTATGTCTGAGTTTATGGGGATTGGAAGGAACATTTTCGGTTTCTGTTTTTTAATATTTTACATGATTATTTATTTATTTATTTATTTTCTTTCCAGATTTATAACCTTTTCAGAATGATCAATAATGTTCTTATGTTTTTGAATAAAAAAGATCATGTTTTTTTGTACCTAAAAGAATATCTCAGAAGATTTAATCTTGTATCTTTTTTCTTATCACACACTGCAAATTTATTTTACATCAACGATATAGAGATCAAAAGCATCTTAAATTATACTTTATCCTTGGAAGAGAGACCCTGTTGTCTGCATTATAGGGAACAATATTTTGACTTTTTAACGCACACAGCGTAGGCATGATAGCATACGTCTTTTACCCCTATTGATTACGGTTGTATCAACTGATTATGGATATTTGTATTAACATTTTGTATTTATTTGTTCAACTTGATGAAAGGTTACGCCACGTACATGGTGAATTTGTTCAAGATTGCAGTTTTTTTTTCGTTTAACATGTTCATGTTCTTCTCGCACAATGAAATATTCTAGAATTCATGTTTGTACAGGGATTGCTAGCATTCTGTGATTGATTTTGTTTTCTTTTTTTGTCAGAAAGGTCTGAATGATCTGATGGAGTCCAAAGGTGGCAAGAAGAAGTCGTCTAGTAGTAAATCCTTTCTGTACGAAACTCCCCTCGGCTACATCATTGAAGACGTTCGCCCACACGGTGGAATCAAGAAATTCAGATCCGCTGCATACTCCAACGTAAACATTTTTTCTATTTATTTTCTGATGATTAGATTCAGACATTTAGTATCCAACATTATGTTTGACAATCGAACTTTTGTCTATTGCAGTGCATCCGCAAGCCATCCTGACTTTCGCTTTGTTGCGTGACATAGCCCCCGTCTTCGTTTTGTCTCCTCTTCGTTTTCTTTTTCTTTTTCTCTCCCTTGTGTTTTTGTTCTCTACCTACACAGCAAAACTTTCCTTTCTTTTCTAGTCAAGATGGCAGCCTCAGCAATTGGTTTTGAAGGTTATGAGAAAAGGCTTGAGATATCATTTTCTGAAGATGGTGTGCTTGCTGGAGGATCAGGTCTGCGAGCATTGTCCAGGGACCAATTGGATGAGTTTCTGAACCCAGCAGAGTGCACTATTGTTTCATCGCTTTCAAACGATTATCTTGACTCTTATGTTTTGTCGGAGTCAAGCCTGTTTATCTATCCTTACAAAATTATCATCAAAACTTGTGGGACTACCAAGTTGCTTCTGTCCATTCCTGCAATTCTCAAGTTAGCTGATTCCATTGACCTTTCTGTGAAATCTGTAAGGTACACCCGCGGAAGTTTCATTTTTCCTGGTGCACAGTCATATCCTCATCGTAGCTTTTCAGAAGAAGTCTCTGTCCTTGATAGCTATTTCGGGAACCTCGGTAATGGTAGCAAAGCTTACGCAATGGGTGATCCTTCAAAGTCACAGTTATGGCACATCTACTCTGCAAGTGCTCAGGCAAGAGAATCGTTAGAATCTGTGTACGGCCTTGAGATGTGTATGACTGGTTTAGACAAGGAATGTGCTTCTGTATTTTTCAAAGAAAATACATCTTCAGCAGCTTTGATGACTGAGAAATCTGGAATTAGGAATATCCTTCCACTGTCTGATATATGTGACTTTGAATTTGACCCTTGTGGTTATTCTATGAATGGTATTGAAGGGAATGCAATATCCACTATCCATGTCACTCCAGAAGATGGTTTCAGTTATGCTAGTTTCGAAGCTGTTGGTTATGACTTTGATGACATGACTCTGTGCGAACTTGTGGATAGGGTTTTAACATGCTTCCGTCCAGCAGAGTTTTCTGTTGCTCTGCACATTGACATGCATGGTGAAAAGCTTGACAAATTTCCCTTGGACATCAGTGGCTATTACTGTGGAGAGAGGACTAGTGAAGAACTTGGAGTGGGTGGTGCAGTTATGTACCAAAAATTTGTTCAAGGCGATGGTACTGCGTCTCCCAGGTCAATTCTGAGATGCTGCTGGAGTGAGGATGAAGAAAATGAAGATGAAGCAAGGGAGATATAATTGCTTCTGGTTTTTATGTTTTGCTGTTTTTTCTTTAATCTGTGTTTTACCTAAATAACTTTGGGGGTTATGATCTGAGAGTAAAGCTACAACATGCTGTGTTGCTTCACTTGCTAGTTTGTTTGTGTGATTCTGCTGATGTTTTTCCTCACAACTGCCAACTCATGAGGTACTCTTAAATGAGGGTGTTGCAGCTGTTTATCATGGAACTATAATAAATGAATAAATACCTTTTATTATAATTATAATTGTTGAACTTTCTTATTGGTGAGACACTCTCAATTCTGTTATTTACCTTTACCTTGAGCCACAAATTAAGGAGATGAACGAAGTAGTTGTTTTTAAGTATGTTAGATTTGGATATGCGATTCTAATTCACATAATCTCCTCTTAAATACTAAAAGAAAAAAATGGTCATGCTTTGGTTTCTGGTGATACATGCTTTCCCGTTTCAAATCCAATCATGAATTTTTGGCAAATACACAAACGCATTCTGTGATTTTATACTGCTATTTTTAACTTTTCTAATTTTTCAAATAAAAGCAAATATATACGAAAAAACTATTATTATTGTTGTTGAATATAAAATAAAAGAATGTATTGAATAAAGTATTATATTAAGGATTTTTTTTATTATTAATGGTAATAGTATGTTCTTTTTAAATAAAAAACATGTTGAAGAGATAGATGGTATTTTTAATGCTCTGATGAGAAACTATACGATGGCTTATCATCCTTAGCGAGAGAAATTTGGATGCACACAAACGTAAAGAAAAATGAAGACATTTTGGAAATAAACACACGTAAATCACATAAAAATATTATTTAAAATTTTCAATTTATTTTTTGTAAGATTTGATAACTCACACCACAATGGTATGTAGCTCATTAAGATTTAATATTAACAATGTAATTTATACTAAAATAAACTAAATTTAAGTAATAATACTGGTAAAAGACAATGAAATGTTTTGTAAATAAAAGTCTCTTTATATAAAAATACACCCACACATATTTTTGTTTAAAAGTAACTATTTAAATTGATATTTTATGATAGATGAGTAAAAATATATTAGTCCAATTATCTTCTACTTCTACTATGTATTTCCATAGGCAAATTCTACGATGCCATTGTATTTGAACGGATAAAGGATTTTTTTTTTCTCAACTCTTAAGTTAATTTTTTGAAATATATATACAATTTAATTTATTTAAAACTAATACATACACACAAACTATGAATATCCCATCTAAACGAAATCCGAAAGTTTGAAAAGTAAATAAATTTTATCTTATCCTTTAATAATGTGAAATTAGATAATGATTCGTAAGCATGAATAAATAAAAAAAGGTTAAATATGTTTTTAGTCCCTGAACATTGATCTAAAATTGGAATTCGTTCATGTCCGAAATTTTAATATATTTTAGTCCCTAAACTTTAAAAATAGATGAATATAGTTTTTTTAACTCAATTACATTAATTCTTTTTGAAGTGTCGAACATATTTCTCAGTAGATATTAAACAAAAAATATGTCAAACAGTGTAAAAAACTTCAATACTAATATGAAAAGTGTTCGACACATCAAAAAAAGTTAACATAATTAGGTTAAAAAGATTATATTCATTTATTTCTAAAATTTAAAAACTAAAATAAATCGAAATTTTAAACAAAAACAAATTTTAATTTTGAGTGAAAGTTCAAAAACTAAAACAATACTTAACCCATAAAAAAATTTATCGGCTTTAGACACATGGTTTGATTTGATTCTTTGATCCTGTTCCTCTTATGACGTGACATTTGTTCTAGAAACGATGAAAAAAATGAAAATTTGAATCACCATTAGACCCCAAGAAATAGGGTAAAAGTGTTAGCCAGTGAGTGGTTTGAGAAACTATTTAAGTCTACACAGTTTGCATAATTGTCATCTGCATCTCAAACTCAACAATTCTTCTTTTCTTTAGTTCATTCACTCACTCTATAAAAGAATATATGGACTCCAAGAAGGCTAGTTACGACGCCGGAGTCACTAAAGACCAAATTGAACGTAAGTTATTAATCAGACATAAGCTACTTGACTCATTTTTATTATTATGGGTTATGAAAGTACTGTTGTAGAAACTGAAAACAAACATATTTTATTATACATAATTATGCTAATCAATAATTTTTTTCTTCATTTTTAAGATATTTCGGATTAAGTGCTAGTACTTTTTCGAGAACATAATTTTATTTGTCTGATCATTGGATTTATTTTTCATAAAATAGATTACTTTATAATATTAATAATATTATAAGATTTAAATACTTTTTTTAATGCTAATCCATCAAAACACTTATTTTTTTTATTCTTGATCTAACACTTATCAATATTCTACTGTATTTTTTAATATATATATATATATTATATTGGAATATTTTCACAACGTTAATTAATCAATTCCATATTCTTTCATAAAATTATTAAACTATATAGTGCATCATCCTATGCTGTGTGTGGTATATAGTTTTTTTATCAGCCACAAGAAAATGTCACTGAATTCTCCAAAACTCTCCTGATGAACCGGTTTAAAGGTTCTCCCCAAAAGCAGCACAGCCTCAAGAATCCTTCTAACATAACCAAATATGTAGTACCCGAACCTCAAATAACGCAATTCTTTACCAAACTTACATATATAAATATCAACACTGCAGCAACTAATCTTCATCGCAAACAAATTACAATCATTCTTCATCCTCATTCATTACATTCAATCAATTCGTTAATTACACATCACAGTTCAAAAGATGGACCCTCAGCAGTTGCACTTCGAGGCTACACAGGCTCAGGGCGAAGGTCAAGGTCAAGCACAAGCACAAGCTCAAGCCCAAGCCCAACCTCAGGCCCAAACCGAAGCCCAAGCTCAGGTTTTTCTTACTCCCCATGCAAATTTAGTCTTCTGGGGCGTGCACAATCTTATATGTAATTTAAAAGACCATATCTTTTTGCATGTACGACAGGAAAAGACCAGCAATTTGATCGACATGGCTAGCAATGCTGCTCAGTCTGCTAAGGAAACCATGCAAGAGGTTCCAATTTCAGAACATATCACGCATGTTTAATTATAATAAACTCGATCAAAATTTCATTTATTGTATAATCAACACACTAATGTACATGTTTTTCCTTACATTGTATGTTTAGGCTGGTCAGCAGATGATGGCAACAGCACAAGGAGCAGCTGAAGCTGTGAAGAATGCAACTGGCATAAACAAAAATAATTGAACTAAGAGAGGGATATGCACGGATCCTGATCATACAGTTTCACTTTGATTTTGTTTTTTCTTTTCTGTATTTCTGGTTTCTTCTTGTTGTCAGGGCATTGTTTAAGAAATGCTCTAGTTTCGTTTTTGTTTTGAATGGTACTCCTAAAGAGAACTCTATGATGTAGCTCTCATTTTATCAATCAATAAAATTTTTCCTAGTATAATTAACTTAATACTTCTATATATAGTTGATTATATATAACAAGAAGACTAATCATATAAAGTTGTTAGCAGAGTTTGTCAGAAATTACAAGCAACTATTCACACACACAATTTAAGTTCTGCAGAAAGCAAGAACACATTGAAGTATACCATAAACAACAAAGAAAAAACCTATATATTATTCTGGAATAGAATTTGAAGAACTATATATATATAGTAGGTGAAGATAGAAAGTACAAATTGATGAGAGGCTATTCCTCAAATGAGTATTTTCTCATCTTTTTTAGGTTGGTACATGTAACTCATTCTACTATCAGCATATGTGTATCCTCCATCTACACGAAGATCGTGTGCTGTTACGAAACCAGACTCATCACTAGCCAAAAACAAAGCAGCATGTGCTACATCTTCTATGGTTGCACCTCTCCCCTTAAGCAAACTTGCCCTTGTCCCAATAAACTCATTCAAACATTGAGGGGTAATATCTACAACATTCGAAAACCTTCTGAAAGCAGTGAGAAGCATCTCAGAGGGAATCCCATGTGGGGAGATGCAGTTAACACGAATCAAATGTTCTCCCAACTCACAAGCAGCACTTCTCACCAATCCATCTATGGCTGCTTTTGTCATGGTGTAGCCATGCAAGGCCAAACCACCCATCACCGCTGCAACACTAGAAGTGCATATGATGGATCCTCCTCTTTGACCTTGGATCATTGCCCTTGCAGCATGCTTGATTCCATGCACTGTTCCATGAAGATTGGTGGAAAATAAATGCCTCACTTGGTCCATGTCAATGGTTGTGATGCTTCTTCCCTCAGGGCCTCCAATTCCCGCATTGCTGAGCATGATATCTAGATGACCCTTCCATGACAGTGCAAAGTTAATGGCAGATTCAACATCATCTTCCTTCGACACATCACAGTGTATGTAGCGACCCCCTATGGACTCAGCCACCTTGGCTCCTACTTCATCAAGCACATCTGCAATGACAACATGTGCTCCATTTTCCGCAAACAGCTTAGCTGCAGTTGCACCAATTCCTCTTGCACCACCAGTTACCACCGCCACCTTATCAGCTAGTCTTAACAACAAATCGAAAAAGTGATTAATGTTGCATTCGGATGAAGTTTCTGATTCATATCACATACTATTATTGATTCACTGGAAAATATACGAGATTATTTATCAGCAAGATAACTGTGTGTGTACTGTACTGACCTTTTTGCTGATGAGTTTTGAGTTTCTATATTCTGATTCATGCGTGGTTCCATTTCGGTGATGTAATATTGTTTTATGGATCTTTGTATATTCAACAAACACTTAAATATTGAGAGTTGTGTACAAATGGTGTAAACATGCTTTTGCTACCTTATAACCACTACTCAACTCACTCCTTCGTATTCGTAATTTATTCTGTTCATGAATTCCATGTTTATTGTTCAGCTAATTAATTTCATTCAGATCTCATGTTTCCGAGAAGAAAAGGAAAAGTCATGGAGTTAAACAGAATGTATAACATCATCAAAGGAAGGCAAAAGTGGTTATTTTAATCTTCATAGATGTTTTATTTACTGTCAAATGAATCAGTGTTATTTCAATAATCTGTTCTGGGCATCACAGATTAAACGAGAACTTTGAAAAATATAATTGCTCCATTAATTCCTTGGAAAATAATTAAAACAATGCAAAGGAGATAATTATTCTGTTTCCTTATTTTTCTAAAGGCAGTTGTTTGACATCAACATTTAATTCCAAATTTCAATCCTTCAAACATCATAAAAAAAAAGCTCTCCAGAAAAAAGATATTTTCATAACCAATACAACCATATTATGATAATATAAATAAGTAATTGATGAATTAATGAAGATGATTAAAACAATATTCATAAAAATTGATGTTTATAACTTTTGGTCCTATATAAATTTGAATTAATATATTCTGGCAGTGTAATTAATTTTTAAATATAATTTAATTTTTAAATATAATTTAATTATCAACGAATTAAGCATGTAAATCACTCTTATTTTTTTCATTCAAGCCGAGTCTATGTTTTTTCTACCAATATTGGAGATATAATTTTTTTTCGTGGTAGTAAAGTAATTTTTTTCTAATAAACGTATGTATAAAGTTTAGAGTCATATTTATTTAGTTTTTTTTCATGTCTGGGGTGATTTTTTTTATCACAGATATCAATGTTATTAAAAATAATCCAATTGATATTAACCTAAATAATTGTGGTTGACATCAAGTGGAATAATATAGATTGATGTTAATAGCAATTGTTTGATATTTAATTTTTTTAATTGAAATACTTGATTTAAAGAGAATTATAATCTCATAAATTTGAATTATTTTGCCTAAATAAAATATTTTCAAAAAATTAATTAAAAATTATTTCAATTTACATTTAATATACTTGAGTATCTTCAAAATTTGTGATATTTTTCATTGAAAGGTAGCGTAACTTTTTCCCCTCCTTATTTGAACACGTCATGAGTGCCAATAGTGGTGGTTCCATAATGCTTTAGAGTATCTTCATATTTAATACCGTAACCAAGCGCAAGTGGAAAACATGGGTGCAGAAGTGAGTTCCATAGTAGGCTGATCCAAATTAGAAAGCCCAATTTTACAATGACCAAAACAAAAAAAGTTGCATCTCCTAAAACCCTAGTTACTGTTTCTCTCTCTCTCTCTCTCTCTCTTTCTCTTCGTTTCTTCCTCACACTCAAAATCTCGATCAATTGCTTTTCAAATCACAATCCCATTATTCGTTCGTTTGCAGAAATGAGATACCAATGGCGTCTTCTTCACCATCTTCTCCGTTCTCGCCCCCGTATTCCCAATCACTCTCAGGTACTCCCCTCTTCCTCTTCCATTTCCCGTCGTTTAACCGTAAATTCCTCCTTCCCGGTAAACCCTAGTTTCCGTCGGTTTTCTTCGGAACCTGTTCTCCCTCACTCCGATAACGACCACGTCCTCATCGCCGACATTTTCTCGAAACCTGAGGATTCCGACGACGTGAAAAACCTCGTCGATTCGAATCGCATTTCGATCACTCACAACGCTGTCCTTGCGGTTCTGTGGAAGCTCGATTCAAACGTTGATGCGGCACGGAGGTTCTTCCAATGGGTTTCGGAGAACTACCCCGAGAAGTTGAGCTCCAAGTGCTACAACTCAATGCTGCGTGTTTTGGGGACCAATGGTTTGGTTAACGAGTTTTGGGAGTTGGTTGATTTAATGAAGGAAAAGGGATATGGGGTTTCCAAGGGTGTGAAGGAGAGAGTGTTGGAGTGTTTTGAGAAGGGTGGAATGAAAGGTGACGTGGCGAAGTTGAAGGGTTTGTTTGATAACTCGAATGAGAAGAACTGTGCCGTAGTGTGTAGGATTGCGAAGAACAATGTGTGGAGTGATGATGTTGAGAGGCAGATTAACGAGTTGAATGTTAGGTTCTCCGGATATATGGTTAAGATTGTTTTGGCGGGATTGGCATCAGAGCCGGCTAAGGCGCTGATATTTTTCCGGTGGTTGGAGGAGAGTCAGATGTTTAAGCATAATGGGGAAACTTACAATGCAATGGCGAGGGTGTTGGGGAGGGAGGACTCGATTGATAGGTTTTGGAAGCTTGTTGAGGACATGAGGAGTGCTGGGTATGAGATGGAGGTTGAGACCTTTGCTAGGGTTTTGGGGAGATTTTGTAAGAGGAGAATGATAAAGGATGCTGTTGAGCTTTATGAGCTTGCTATGGCTGGCGCGAATAAGCCTTCGGTTGAGTGTTGTGTCTTTTTGTTGAGGAAGGTTGCTGCTGGGAAAGAGCTGGATATGGATTTGTTTTCGAGGGTTCTGAAGGTTTTTACCGGAAGTGGTAATTCGTTAACTGATCCTATGGTTGATGCTGTGCTGAAGTCTTTGACCAGCGTTGGTAGGACTGGAGAGTGGAACAAGGTTTTGAAAGAAATGGAAGACTGTGGGTTTGTTGCTGGTGGTAGTTTACAGAGAAAAATTGCTTTTAGACTTAGTGCTGCTGGTAATACGGAACAAGCTCATGAGTTCGTGAATAGAGTTGAAGCATCTGGGTGTAATGCAGATCGCAAGACATGGGAATCTTTGATTGAGGGGCACTGTGTTGCCGGGAACATTGATAAAGCTCTTGATTCTTTTAAAGAGATGGTTGAGAAAGAGGGGATCACTTCGGCAGGCTATTCTTTTGATGTTTTAATGAATTCACTTTGTCAAACGAATAGGGCAATAGATGCATGTAAGATTCTTTGCCGACTAGTGAATGAAAAAGAGCTAAAACCCTGGCATTCTACTTACAAGCTGTTGGTAACCGAGTTATTAGTTCAGGGAGGATTTGCAGATGCTTTACCAATTTTGGGATTAATGAGAACCCATGGTTTTCCACCTTATACTGATCCATTTATTGAACACTTGTCAAAGAGTGGAAGTGACGATGATGCGGTACTGTTTCTCAGGGCAATGACTTCAAAGAGGTTTCCGTCTACATCTGTGTTTCTTCGTATGTTTGAAGCCTTCTTCGAGCACGGAAGGCATGAAGAAGCACATAATTTCCTTTCTAAATGTCCACGGTACATTCGAAATGATGCAGATGTCTTGAATCTCTTTTATTCCATGAACTCTAAGGAAGCTGCTTCTTCTGGTATCGTGACTGCTTAAGTTTGCGGAGTATATCTCATGTTGTACTCTTCAGAAGAATGTGCAATTGCAGTTGTTCGGAAATTTTTGGTGAGTGCTTATTCTTTTTACCTTCATTTAAATTATTGAAAAAAAAAAGAAGTTGATTCTTGCTTTGAATAAAGCCAAACAAACCAAACTTTTTGACATTCTATAATACCCCCATGCAACTTGTATTTGACATGCAAATCGAAATTCTTCTCCAACATCATTATTGATTGAAGGACACCAAACTAATGCTTTGCTTGGTGCTTTGACATTAGTGGACTGTAGTTCGATGCGTCCTGATTTACAGTCTTAATAATGTACACTGTAGATTGAGGTGCTGCATATAAGCAAACAATCTAGACATGAAAAGCTTGCAACAATCTATCTCAGTATTTCTTAACAAATTCACATGCAATCCTTCAGTATTACACACTTAGTCCTTCAGTGCCTTAGATATATTATGTAAGCTTCATTTGTTCTTGGACTGGATCCTTTTCACATAGGATAGTGGGATTCTAATATTTCCACTTTCTACTCTGTGCTGAGCTTGGTTAGTTGTTTCTATGATTGGTTTGTGCTCTTGACCACTACTGACTGTAAATTCGAGGACGGCAAAAATATAGCACTGTTTGAACCAAGGCAATAGACACTGTTGTGTTTCACTTTGTAGTTTGTTTATTTGCTAATAATGTTAACAGTTTCGTCCTGTGAAATCGGTGATCTGTATCGTTTAAGAATCATTATCAATGGATTTTCATTCCTGGTTGCCATGATTAGTAATGGATTTTTCTAAATACACATGATGTTTGAAAATGTGGAAGGCATTGGTCTGAAGTAATGTATAAGGTGACGTGAAAATTTCAGTCATAAAATGGTGAAAAATATGAAGATAGAATGTTGAATTCGACAGCCGGGAGATGATGGCTTTAACCTTCGATTGGACAGTTATTTTTTGTTACCCACTCTCAATAACGAGCCAAAGCAACATTATCACTCATTTTCATCCAGCTAACTATTGACGGTCACAAATTCACAATTTATTATGATTAAGGAACATTACTTTAGATGTACCTTTCCGTATTCCGTCTTCTAACCATTACTTTTGGATATTCATGTTGCAACGATAAAGTGTAGACTGGGTCCTCTTTTTATGGTTTCATATTGGGCCTGGCAAATTTAGACCCACTGGTAGATCGCTTCAAATCTGGTGGATGCGTTTCTTATAAAAGCACTTTCTTGAGGACGAAGCAAGCATTTTTCCCTTTTATTGATTTGTCTATATTGAATGACATTTCAGACAACTCACACCAGTAATAGTAAGGTCATATCATATCAGTGCCAATTTGCATTAATGTGAAAAGTACATGTAAATAGTCCTATTATTGATGCCAGGAACTGCTACAGAAGTGTGGTGAAGGTTGATACGACTGTATGTTGAAAAAGAAAGTTTTTTTTTATAATTTAATCTGGAAAAGAATTAAAACCAGCCATATTTGATTTAAAATTTGAGTAAATCACTAAACTCTACATGACTTCCACAACTTACATGAAGAACTTTATTAGTTCTAACATTCAGTTCAATTTTCCAAACTAAAAGGATAATAATACGAAACATTAATACTGATTACAACAACTATAAAGCCTTATTTCACGAGTTACACTACCCAAATTGATTAAAGGAGGATAATCATAAATTAGCAATACAAGAGTAGCAACTTAAAGCCAGACACGAGATCCAACAATGAAATACATAGGTGAAAGAATGATGATAGCTTAAATATTAGAAACTTAATTGGGAGAGTGGTGATAAACAATTAGTAATGCGTATGGTTATTAAAAAAAATAGTTGGAAAAGTTTAAGAACAAAACTAGAAAGTAATAGTAATTTTTATTTTATAACAAAGTATAACTAGGTGTCAAAGAAAGCAAAATTGCTTTCAGTGAAATTTGCCGATAAAATCAATAAGAAATCAAATGTATTAGAAGTATAAACTTTTTGGGTGGCTGAAGTGACATGAAGCAGGTCATGGGTAATCGTCCTATTTTCTGAATGCTTCTGACGTTTGAGTATACACACATACTAATCTTTCTTTGAAGTATTCAATTTTACTCTGTGGATGGTGTTTACAAGAAACGTTTTTAACTTAAATGCAAGATAAATTTGGCATATTATTAATTCTTAAACGAAGCAAAAGAACTCTTTTAAGCAACCCAACTGAAAAAAAAAAATTACAGTCGAGAACTTTAACCAGGAACACCAGCTCAACAAAAAAATAAAAAAAAATAAAAACTTGGACCCTCAACGTTATGTGTTCAATTCTTGTGTCATTTTTCATGACCCCAACCATGTTTCTTTTGATAGGAAAAAAAGCAAAAGAAAAAGAAAACAATGAAGAAGCTATTGCCAACTAAGAGAGACGTGTGAGTTTGTATCTTTTCCCTACGACGGACCACCCTGTTTCTTGTAGTTCCAAAATCAGTGACCTAAACTATGTTCCAAATTATAACCACAACACAACACAACCACATTCTTCCTTTCATTCAAAGCAAAGTAAAGAGTCTTCCCTTTTCATGCTACCCAACACTCTGAGCAGAAAAAATGAGACTCACCATGATAGTACAACTAATCACTGCTTCCAAAACCAACGTTTACAATGCGACTCTTTTATCATTTTTTTAACTTTCTCCCAACATTACCTCAGAAAACGTGTTTTTATGTTTCTCAAGGAAAAAGGCATAATTCGGTTGGCCATTGCACCCTTCCCTAACAAAAGGAATGTAACAATAACCAAACAAACTGAATATTGATTTACTTGGAAGGAAAGAAGTTCCTCAAATTGTCAAACCCCAATCACAAATTTTGATTTACTTGCCATCATATCGATAAAGACTTTTTTAACAGTTTTGAACATGTTATTTAAGTTCAACCTTTTGAAAACATTCTGTAATGCATCATTATGAACAGAGTCTAGATTCTGGGCAATGAAAATGTTGGGTTTTGTTGTCGTAAAGGATGTCACAACAATGCTGCTTAAGACACGGAGGTAATTTTGGTTCCTCTGTGTATCAAAGATTTGAAGGAATTGAGAGAGAAAGAAAGGGTTTGTGTGGGGGGGACCAAAGCAAGCATATGCTTTTTGTTGCTTCATACATGCATGCTTTGAGACTGCTAAAGTTACTGTCATGGGGAGGGAAGGAATTTTTGAAATTGGCTCTTATTTTCACTTTGTCTTTGCAACAAGCATGCGTGTGGTCTTTTTCTGCTCTTTGGCTACCATTTTCTGCTTCATTCATTACAATATATTCCATCAGGTTTGCCTCTTTTGCCCTGTAACAACACTATCTTCTTTTCTGCAAACATGGTAACTCATTAGTTAATTAAAGTACAAAAATTAGATCAAATCCTTAAATGCGTCTCTGTAATTGAGTAATTAGTCTTTGGTTATCAACCAAAAGATGTCTTTTTTATGCATCTTTGTGCCTAAAATCATAAAATCTGGTTGCACCAAGATATCAGTTTAGAAATTTGTCATATCCCTGACTAAATGACACTGAGAAGATGATGAAAATTAGGTGGTTTAGGTTTTTATTGTGTTTTGAGAAGCATATAGAAAATGATGCTTCAAGTGACATATTATTGATTTGCTCGAAAACACCTCATTCTGCAGGATTGTTTGGCTAAACACAACATCATTTTCATTTCTCAATCCGTGACAGCGTTTTCAGTCTGATAGGCAAAGGGGTTGAATGAGACTTATCAACAAACAAAACGTGATGACTGTAGAGTTGAATGTGACCCCAGAAGCAGAACAGTGCTGTCTTATTACATTATATTTATTTTCATATCCCTCAAAATTATTTTCCTCGCATCAAGTGCTTCTTTGAAGGTATTTTCCTGGTGGAAATGTTTCTTGGAGCTTTCTGCAGTTGCATCTTTAGTCCTTTGGCAAGACTTACAGAACTTACAGAACTTACAGAACCACACATAAGAAACAAAAGACAAGTTATATTCTTACAGATAATGTTGACAAAAAAATGCCATCATCTCGTGATGATTAGTAGCTATTGCTTCCCTCAAATCTAATGCACATATCAGATGGGACCAAACCTCTGAAGAAACAATAGGTGCATCATAAATTAAACTGAACTAATGATATTAATATCAGTTATACTCAATTTCAGCTAAAGGTTAACTAATCACCTATCAGTGACCCTTTTAGATTTTGTTCACTTCATGGTGCATTGCCATTTGACATGACATGACTACTGATAATTGATGGTTTATGTTGCCAAAAACAAAAATTCCTAACGTACATTATCAATGACATAATGGCAATGTATGTTACATACATGTGACTCAAAATAGCAGTACATATACATGTGACTCAAGGTTTTGGGTACGTTAGCTATAGCTAGCTATGTCTCCTCTTTCAAGAACTGAATGTTAATTAATTACCTAGATTTATGTCACTCGTGCTGCTAGATTTAAGATTACATAACCAGTAACCAGTAACAATATTTGTGTAGTGCTGAGAAATGGAATCATACAATAATTCTAATCATGTGTGTATTCAAACCTTGTCGCTTGAGACCAATGTTTTTGAGATTTCTTGTTGGTGGAAAACAGTTTAAATGCTCCAAACATATAACAGCTTCTTCTAGAACTGCTTTATACAATACAATATGATTCTGTAGGCAATGAATATGTGTGTCTTATGACACTTTTACCATTTCACATTAGTACAGTGTGTTTTATTTGTAAAAACTAAGGCTACAAATGTTCTGGTTTTACTTTTGTTTCTTACAGGAATTTTTTGAGTTTTATGTTGAGGTTCAGTCTCATTTAATTGGTTTTGGTCCTTCTCTCCATATTTTTGTGCTGATAAATTTTTGGAGGCAATATTTTAAAAAGGGGAAAGAAAGAAAAAGGTGAAGTTGGATAAGGGAGAGAAAAATGAGTGTTTGGGTGTGGTAAGAAGTGAAATAGGAATAATGGAAAGAAGCAAGAGTGAATTATTGTGGGGAGAGTGCAGAGGTATAAAGTGGGGGGATCAGTTTTTGGAATCTTTTCAAGATGTTAAAACATCATTCTCACAAAGTAAGAAGAAAATGGGAGACTTTGAAGAGGGTGGTGGAAAAAGCAAAAGTAGGAAATGAGGACAAGGTGTTCCCTCAATCAACCTTCCCCTAACACGTTAGCTCCATCACTGTCTTTCATATTGTGGACATATGAATCACTTTTACTTTCCTGTCAAAGCCCCCCTTTGTCACATTTGCCCTGCACCTCAACCACGAAATAATGCCCATTTTCTCTTTTCACTTCTCTTATTTCTTCCTCGTTGAAATCCAATTACGAGTCTAAGTTCTTCATCAAGTAAAAATAAATTTATTGTCTTAAGGTTTTAGATCAAAAGTATTGTCAACCCTCTATCTGATTGGACTCACTCAGGTCTCATTGTTGTTGTGTCTCTGAAACGAATTCTCTCGCTTAACAATCAATCAACACTTGGGATGGTACAAACACCTTTAACAATTAACAACAACTCAATGGGCATGCACTCTTTACATATTATATCAGTTTCAAAGTTATACAAGAGTTAACAATCTATTACAGACTTTGACAGTACAAAAGTTAATCCAAAAATTCCTACTTAGTTACTTCAGCAATAGGTTGTTGTACATCTTGATTGAGCAAAACTTGAAGGAAACTTATTTTAAGCTTATGAAAACCACTTATACATTCAACAAACTAAATTAACATTTAATTAGTTTTGATCTCTACTTTCTAATCTCTTTTTTAATGCTTAGAGTTTACGTTATCAATGGTTCCCAGACATTGTAATGATCTTGATACAAGGATATTGAGAAATATGGTTGACTTTTGTCCCTGGCATTAGTGTATCAAATAATGTAGCCACCTGCAATGGCACCATAGAAAAGGAAGATAAATTAGTTGGAAAAATTAAAATAAGTGTAAGAGAAGTAAATTATTCAGAGTCTATCAAATGCCCTTTAATAGGGTCATAGATAGCAGTATATCACCTTATAAAAAAAGTTCTCCTTCAAGCCTTAAAGCAACCAAGTTCAATAATGGTGGCTCATGAAATGATGCCCATGTGCTGCACAAAGCTTTTTGCCTTCTGATTTATCTCTGTGAGTTACATTTATCTATTCACATTATCTTCTGCAAATATATTATAATAAGCTTAGAATTTTATATTTTACACACTCTAATAAAGATTCACAAATACTGCAACTGTTGAAAAATTTTCAATCATGATTGTAATCATTTTGTTTCCAAAAGTTCATCAACACAGTATATTTGGTTATACAGAATGGACAAATACTCATCAACATGTTTTGGAAGACAGATTTCTTAGCAGTTGCTTACGATGTTTTCTAATGTTCAAGAGATTACTGTGTATATATATGCTTTGAAAATCAAAGCTGGTTTGAACAAAACCTTCTTTGACATTATTGCATTTTATCTTCTCTATTCACTCCTTTTCTAGGTAGCTCCAACATTTTTTCAACATAGTTTAGTCTCCTCAATTTTAGTTTAGAGTACTATATAAAAGTAAAAAAGTAAAAAACTTTCAAAAGATTTAATCCATTGGTATACTTAAAATTTAAACTCACTAGTAGTTTTACATCCTTGAAAAAGTTTAGGGTTAAATTGAAAAAAAAAATTGTTAAACAACCATTACACTTAATTGGAAAATTATTATTACCAACCTTATTCATTAAGGTTGAGCAAGTTTAGTTAGTGTAATAGAAAAAGTCAAATAAATCTCATTTAAACATTTAAAAAGAATGAAAGTAATTAATTAATTAATGTAATTTATCCAAAATGTCAATGAAATAAAGTGCATATATACAAAGTATGGAATGAAAAAGATGATTTGTACAAATGGGGTGTATCCATTATTAAAACTCTAAAATGGATATTGTGAAATGATGACATTAGATCCAAATTGGTAGCATCATTAGTTGATAAGGAGGAATGGGTCCATTTTCATGATGGAAACATCTTCAACCAAATGGAGAAGAAGAAGAAGAAGAAGCAAAAAAAGATTATAGAAAAGAGAAAGTTGTGGAAGCAATTGAAGAAGGAAAAAAGAGGAATTTGTACTAATAAAGAGTCTGAAACTGGTTTTTGAAATTGTGACTAAACAGATAGGGTCCAATAAATCTGAAACTTGAACTTGGATGTTCTCTATTGTCTTCTAATTCAACAACACTGTCAAACTACTATCACGTGAGTGAGAGTACTTTTAAGTTTTTTCAAAAGAATCCAAGAGGAACTTCATCAAAAAAATACCACTATTTTAAATACTCCAACTAAATGTCATGTAAAATAATCCAAACCAAAGTTATCTTTATATTTGGTTCCATTTTTCAATGTTTCAGATGAGTTGTTTTTCTCTTACCTTCTATACAGATGCATGCAGAAAAAAAGGTTCTTTAACAATCTTTTATGTTCATTTCATTTTTAGATTTGGAAAGAGAACTACACTTTTTATGTCATGTTGAAAATTATTAACAATTTTTAATTTAGAATTTTGACAGCAATTATATGACATATATATTAGGTTGGCATTGAGTTTTCATGTGTCTAAAATTGATAGGTACTTGTCTATAGCTAAACCTGCATCAGTGCACTGCATTGTACTAATTCTGCTAGGGTTTGTTTGGTATTCAAGGGTAGCATGATGAAGGAGTGGAACCTTTATGACCTAATTTTTATACAAATATTGTGTGGTTCAGTGCATGCATCCTTCCAAATCAAAAGGACTATGCTCCATTCAAGTTAAGGAAATTTTCTGAATTTAAAGCACACTTACCAATGTCGACTAATTGATATGATAGGAACAAAACAAAACAAAAAATAAGAGGATTGAAAAAAATTAAAAAACCAAAATGTTTTATTAAAAAAAGAAAAACCTAAAGCATAATTTAGAAACCAAAATTATATTTAAACCATACTTTGATGTATATAGCATCTGCAAAAATAAATTTTGAAGACAATGTAATATCCTTGTCGAATTTAATGCCGAGAAGCTTTCTGAACACATAGGCCAATGTGTTAATTCCAAAAACGACGTACACTTGGCATGTTTTTGTTGTTTCTCACGTTTGAGTGTCCGTGACTGCGTTCTCATTACAACCTCATTTATCTACCAAAGACAAAAAAACACACAAAATACAGACAAATAGGTTTTATTTATAAACACATTAAGTTACTGCATTCCAGCTATGATCTGTTTTAATCATTTATGATTCTATTTTAAAAAATATCTCGCTAAATTAAAAGAAAATATTTTTAAATCCTAAATTAAATAAGACTAATTGAAATTATTATTATTATTATTATTATATACATATATGGTACTAAAGATAGGAGAGGGTTATTTTGTGATTGTGAAGAGAGGACAATATGATCCTAGCTAGCTGTTATCACTTTGCATTGGTCCTTAATTGGTGGATATTTTTGTTTTGTGTTTTTTTCTCATGTTAGGTCAATTTATTTTCCTTTATTGCCTTATATAATTGACCTACAGTTTTCTTCCACACCCTTAATAATAATAATAATTATTATTATTTTTTTTTATGCATGCAGGTCCATTGTTTGAATTTTTAGTAGTAATAATAAATAGATCACATCGTACATATAAGTTTAATGAGGGCATGTTAACATATTAATTGTGAATTCGATGGATTTCAAATTGTACTACATTTGCTGATTTTTTATGACATCAATCTGACATATGCATAGTAAAATATATTATATAACATTTGATGAGACTAATACCTAATGAATCATTGTTATGCCATCTCTCTTATACTGCTTCTGGTTTTGCAGTAAGAAAAACATAAGATTGATATAAGCATGAAGAATTTTATTGTCCATAGTTTTATTTAAAAATATCATATCTAGCAACCCATTTGAGAGAATATTGCATATAATTGATCAATCAATAATTTTTATTTTGTTGAACTATGTAACAAGTTCATCAAGTTAAAAAAAAAAAAAAAAAAAACAAAAAATTCTTTTTTTAATACAAAAATAAAAATAAAAAAAAATTTTGTTTTTAATATTTTGTTTTATTTTAAAGTGGTTTTGTTGAAAGGGTTGTTTTTTTGTGGGTTTTGGGGTGATAAAAAGGGGAATTTTTAGGTTTTTTTTTTTTTTTTTTTAACTTGATTTACTTGTTAC
>Ga0099822_1002278_pt1 | contig 23759 bp, 18 predicted proteins | sample CowpeawhiteBW_FD_76839 | JGI IMG/M metagenome (GOLD analysis project Ga0099822, IMG submission 76839) | Root nodule microbial communities of legume samples collected from California USA - Cow pea white BW | ecosystem: Host-associated > Plants > Roots > Nodule | place: USA: California | collected... | reverse complement strand
TTTTTTATATAATAAATAAATATTGTGATATTTTGTTTTTATATATATATATATATATATATATATATATATATATATATATATATATATATATATATATATATATATATATATATATATATGTATATATATGTATATATATATATGACATTGGTCTAATACATATCATACATTTGACATTATTTTTATTCTAAAATCTTAAGGCAATATTATTATAGGTTTTCATTTTTATAGAATGTTTAACTTTGTCTATTCTATCCAATGTGAAATTTTGACTCACATTTGGGTTATTTCCAGCAGATTTATATATTCGTTTCTTTCTCCCATCTCATGTATGTACTTTATGCTGTTTGAAGATGTCTGGGAACATTACATACAATGGACATGGTCTGAAAGAGTTTGTTCCTCAGAGGACTGCTGCTTATATCAGCCAACAAGATTGGCATGTGGCAGAGATGACCGTGAGGGAAACTCTCCAGTTTGCTGGTCGTTGTCAAGGCGTTGGATTTAAATTTGGTATATTTTTTATGTGATCGTCTTAACATGTTCAATTTGCAACATAAAATGCTAATACTAAATCGTGGACTCTTACCAGATATGTTGCTGGAACTTGCCAGAAGAGAAAAGAATGCTGGAATAAAACCAGATGAAGATCTTGATCTATTCATGAAGGTACCCTTGCATTTTTTTTTCTCTGAATTTGATGAACTTCATTCAGGGATACAAATTAATCCACTCTAGTTTCTTTTGTAGTCATTCGCTCTTGGGGGACTAGAAACAAATCTTGTGGTGGAGTACATCATGAAGGTACAAATCTAAGAACTATTTACTCATGTAAAAAAAAAGTTATTACTCTTGAATTAATGTGTTTGAAGTGAGAAAGTCCCCGCATAAGAAGAATTAGAGAAAGAATGGAGGACTATTGGCATGGATTACCAGCCAAAATTGAATGCTGGACCAAGCTGATGTTTGGATCATATTATTGTGACGACTCGTAAACTAAATCATGACAAGTTAACTAAAATACTCTCATTAAATCTAGCACTGTTAAAATTATGCACGAGAGAATACGAAATCCACGTGTTAATATATTATTGGATAAATGTTGAATTAGAAAAAAATAAAAAGCAAGATGTTTGACAAAAATAACGATGGATTATACTAAAGGACCACAAAGCAAGGAAGTTCTTCTAAAGAAGTAACCATGGTGAAATGATATGAATTTTCTTGCAGCCTGAGAATCTAGATGGAAAAAATAGATACCCAACCTTTTCATACGCTGGTCTAAATAGAACATATAAATGACTAGAATAAAATTTTGGTCTCTTATATACTTTTGCTTTAGAATTGTCTGTTAAAATATCTTTGTTATATTAAATTGGTTATTTTATCAATTTACTAAACTAATTTTGTCAACTTGCTAACGCATGTATGAGAGAAATGTCCTGTCATAAATAAACTATATATTGTTTTGTCAAGCAAAATTAACGCCAATAGTCCAAAATTATTCACTAAGGCCAGATGCCAACCTCGTTTAACGTTTTCAACAAGTGATATCAATGAAGATTCACAAGCCACATTATCTACTACGCGTCTTGTATCTGAATTGTATCGTTCTTTTCATTTTGTAGTCTTTTTGGATCTTTGAACAAATACTAAAATATTTCTCACAAAGATATTAGGTTTGGACATATGTGGTGACACATTGGTGGGAGATGAAATGCTCAAGGGCATCTCAGGGGGTCAAAAGAAACGTCTTACAACAGGTTAAAGACATCATCACTTTGTCGTGTGTACTAGGACATTAGATGTGTTTGACCTATGATAATCAGTTTATGTTTGATTTACAGGTGAACTATTAATTGGTCCAGCAAGAGTGCTATTCATGGATGAGATATCAACTGGTCTTGATAGTTCAACTACTTATCAAATTATCAGATATCTTAAGCATTCAACACGTGCACTTGATGCCACCACAATTGTATCTCTTCTTCAACCAGCACCCGAGACCTATGAATTGTTTGATGATGTTATTCTTTTGTGCGAAGGTCAGATTGTATATCAAGGCCCCCGTGAATCTGCTGTTGATTTTTTCAGACAAATGGGATTCAGTTGTCCAGAGCGGAAAAATGTAGCAGATTTCTTGCAAGAAGTGAGTACTAGTAACCACATTGGAATTTATGTTTCTGCTATATTTGATTTAGTGACGGTTCACTTCAGACTTCAAATCTTCTGAACAGGTAACGTCTAAGAAGGACCAAGAGCAGTACTGGTCTGTTCTCGATCGCCCTTACCGATATGTACCTGTTGGAAAGTTCGCCGAAGCATTTTCCTTATATCGTGAGGGTAGGCTTTTGTCTGAGCAACTAAACATACCTTTCGATAGACGCTATAATCATCCAGCCGCCTTGGCAACTCTTAGCTATGGCGCCAAAAGGCTTGAACTTCTCAAGACTAATTTTCAGTGGCAGAAGCTTCTCATGAAACGGAATTCATTTATCTATGTTTTTAAGTTTGTTCAGGTAATCTTACTGGTATAAATCCACGGTTAAAACGTACGACAGTTAATAATTTATAATTGTTTTAAAGCAATTCTCGTGATAAAAAAATGAGCTCAAGAAAAGAAAGCAATAATTCTTGTAGTCCCTTAATCTAGATAATACTATTGTGAAAACATGTTGTAGTCATCTCAGTCTCTTCGTTTTTTTTTTCTACGTAGCTGTGGAAAATTTTGACTTTTTATTTGTTCTATGATGGATGTAACTACGTAAGCTTTATATGGAGCTGATCTTGACCCTTATGTACTATTTTCAGCTACTTTTGGTTGCCTTAATTACAATGAGTGTTTTCTTCCGAACAACAATGCACCACAATACAATTGACGATGGGGGCCTATATCTTGGAGCACTGTACTTTTCTATGGTTATTATTCTTTTCAATGGTTTTACGGAGGTGTCAATGTTAGTTGCAAAACTTCCAGTTCTTTACAAGCACAGAGACCTGCACTTCTATCCTAGCTGGGCATATACACTTCCTTCTTGGTTCCTTAGTATCCCAACTTCCGCGATAGAGGCTGGATGTTGGGTGGCTGTCACATACTATGCAATTGGATATGATCCTTCAATTACTAGGTAACTCTTATATTCACTTAGTGATTTCGTTTATTCTTAGAGTTTCTCTTACCTTAATATTTTTGTGTACTTCTGTATATGCAGATTTTTTCAGCAGTTCTTGCTTTTCTTCTTTCTGCACCAGATGTCTATAGGTCTGTTTCGTTTGATAGGATCCCTGGGCCGAAATATGATAGTATCCAATACCTTTGGATCCTTTGCCATGTTGGTTGTAATGGCTCTTGGCGGATATATAATTTCAAGAGGTTGAACGGGAGTATGTTTTCATGTTTCTAAAGTCGATTTGATAACGGAGTTTTTCTTACTTTCTATCTCATTTTTGGGCAGACCGTATACCTGTTTGGTGGATATGGGGTTTTTGGATTTCTCCTTTGATGTATGCACAAAATTCGGCTTCAGTGAACGAATTTCTTGGACATTCTTGGGATAAGGTATAATCCTTGTTCTGGTTATAGGAACGTGATTCTTTCATAACCATTGTAACTATTTCTCTAGTTGCAAAGCGAGGATGATACTGTTAATTTTCTTACTGCATTTGAAACTGTACTCACTATTTAATCTTTTTACAGAAAGCTGGAACTCAGACGACCAACTCATTGGGTTTGGAAGTATTAAAACAGCGGAGTTTGTATGCAGAAAGCTATTGGTATTGGATTGGTCTTGGGGCAATGGTTGGATACACAATTTTGTTCAACATTCTATTCACAATATTCTTGGCTTACCTTAATCGTAAGACACGTTATTCTCCATATAACCCCTTTCTAATGTAACGGTGTTTTCTGGTGCTTCATAGACCAAAATGAACTTGTGTTTAGTAATATTTTTATGATATTTCCCTAAACTTCACTTCAGCCATGGGAAGACAACAAGCCGTAGTTTCAAAGGACGAGCTTCAAGAAAGAGAAAAGAGAAGAATAGGTGAAAGTGTTGTTATTGAGCTGAGAGAGTACTTGCAGCGATCGGCATCAAGTGGTTTGTAAATTATGACTTGTTCGCGTGTGTGTGTTGGACAGTGTCATTTCATCTAATTCTCATATTCTCACAGGAAAGCATTTTAAGCAAAAAGGAATGGTTCTTCCATTTCAACCACTGTCCATGGCTTTCAGCAATATCAATTACTATGTGGATGTTCCTTTGGTATGTAAAATGATCATTATTTTTATTTTGTAAAATTTAATTTACGGTAAATGCTAATTTATTCAATTGTTGCTTCAGGAATTGAAACAACAAGGAATATTAGAGGACAGGTTACCGCTGCTTGTTAATGTTACTGGATCCTTTAGACCGGGTGTGTTGACAGCATTGGTTGGAGTAAGCGGTGCCGGAAAAACGACGCTGATGGATGTGCTAGCTGGAAGAAAAACTGGTGGAGTCATAGAAGGGGGTGTATTTATATCTGGTTATCCCAAAAGACAAGACACTTTTGCAAGAATTTCTGGTTACTGTGAGCAGACTGATGTTCATTCTCCTTGTTTGACTGTTTGGGAATCCTTACTGTTCTCTGCTTGGCTTCGATTGTCTTCAGATGTTGACTTTGAGACACAAAAGGTGTGAAACATATTATTTATAGACACCTTCTGGTATTGTTTTGATAAAAATAAGTACATAACTTCCTCCTTTTGACGGCCAGGCCTTCGTTGAGGAGATAATGGAGCTTGTGGAACTCACTCCGTTACGTGGAGCACTAGTGGGTCTACCCGGAATTGATGGTCTGTCAACGGAACAACGAAAACGGTTGACTATAGCAGTGGAACTGGTTGCCAACCCTTCCATAGTCTTCATGGATGAGCCCACTTCTGGATTGGATGCCCGGGCCGCAGCCATTGTGATGAGAACTGTGAGGAATATAGTTAATACTGGGAGAACAATAGTGTGCACGATCCATCAGCCTAGCATAGACATTTTTGAATCATTTGATGAGGTATTCTCTTTATGAGAGGGCATTTTTTAAGCATAGATATTTGGAAGTTTACTTTATCAATAGGCAATATATCCTCTCCCCCATGGATCAACGAAATTTTAACTTTTAGTTGACATTATTATATTATTGTTGTACAGTAATTTCCTTCAGTTTTGACCGTGAGCGTGTAAAAGATGGCCCTAGCTTTTTCTTATTTGTATATTTCAGTTTTCCTGATCCTGTCTATAATTCGAAAACACTGTCTTTTCTTCACTGCTCTGACGAAATTCCAACTTCTACAGCTTCTGTGTATGAAAAGGGGAGGAGAGCTCATTTATGCTGGTCCACTTGGTCCTAAATCTAGTGAACTGATCAGTTATTTTGAAGTAAGCTGGTGCACTCTTAGCTCTTACTGAGCATGTGGTATATGGTTGAATGGTAATAAAGCAATATAATCCTCAATTATTCATGACATCTATACTTTTGTAGGCAATAGAAGGAATTCCAAAGATCAGGCCTGGATATAACCCTGCTACGTGGATGCTAGAGGTTACATCGTCGGCTGAAGAAAACCGGCTGGGAGTGGACTTTGCAGAAATCTACCGAGGATCAAGTTTGTACCAGTATGTATATTTTTTTTTATGGTAAATTGTGTTCATATATATTTCTTTTTGGTTTTTATATAAACATAACATGTTTTTCTTCAGGTATAACCAAGAGTTGGTTGAAAGGTTGAGCAAGCCCAGCAATAATTCAAAAGAATTGCATTTTCCAACCAAGTACTGCCGTTCATCTTTTGAGCAGTTCCTAACTTGTCTGTGGAAGCAAAATCTTTCTTACTGGCGTAACCCTCAGTACACTGCTGTTCGCTTTTTTTACACCGTCATCATCTCATTGATGCTCGGTACGATATGCTGGAGATTTGGAGCTAAAAGGTCTTTTCCTCTTATTTTTCCTTTATTTTATGGATCTTCGATTTCAAATAACATTTTGGTTCATATGCTTCAAATTTGGGGACCCGTACCATTTCCAATTTTTCTAATTTCTTGGTACATCGTTGCAATGTTTTCCTGCTAGAGGTTATGCCCGTTTGTAAACTTGTATTGACAAAACCCTGCTAAACATTGGCTATTGACAGAGTCATCTATCCTCTTGTTGAATTAGTTTTAGTTAGTGTGCCAAGGAGATTAATTTACATTGTTTTATTTTGAGATAATCGGAATAGTTAGACTATATGCTAAATTTAGTTTATTTATACTGTCACTGAATCTGATGCATTTTCTGTTTTTTAACCATCATACTTAATGTAAGAACCTTGTTTTTTTTTTTCAGGGAGACGCAGCAAGATATATTTAATGCCATGGGATCCATGTATTCGGCAATCCTCTTCATTGGTATTACAAATGGCACAGCTGTTCAGCCTGTTGTTTCCGTGGAAAGATTTGTTTCTTATAGAGAAAGAGCTGCAGGGATGTATTCAGCCTTATCATTTGCATTTGCTCAGGTATTTCTTCAGACATATAATATAATTTAGAATTAGTGTACCGAAATAGAAGGTTTCCGTAAGTTAACTCACTCGTTATCCTACAATGTGCAGGTCGTTATTGAGTTCCCTTATGTGTTCGCACAGGCTATTATATACTCTTCAATATTCTATTCCATGGGTTCCTTTATCTGGACTGTTGATAGGTTCATTTGGTACTTATTCTTCATGTATTTTACGATGTTATATTTTACCTTCTATGGAATGATGACAACGGCTATCACACCAAATCATAATGTTGCTGCCATCATCGCTGCTCCATTTTATATGTTGTGGAACCTTTTCAGTGGTTTTATGATTCCTCGTAAGGTATGGAAACTGATACTTCATTGCTATCTTTCTGGAGTGTTACAAATAAATGCTGAAAAGCAATGCAATGAGAACAAATTCCGAGTTGTCCTTGAAAAATTCTCAATACTAAATTTAATATTCGAAGTAATGATTAATAATATCAAATGATAAATTTTTTACATTGACTGCATTAATCTATTTGCACCCAGTGAATAATTAACTTCTGAACTATTCTGATGTCAAACATATATAGTCGGGTATTACATTGCAGTAAAATTTTTCAAATAAACTGATATACCAAAAAGTTTTAAAAATTGTTACTCATGATATAACTATTAACATGATGTGCTCTGTGATTCTATGTGAGTTTTATATGATTAACTTTTTTGGGTTTTTTAACTAGTTAATCTAACAGAATGTTTCGACCCGAAAACAAATTATCTAATTTCACACTGGAATAGACAGTTTCCTTATGACTGTATATACGTGAGAATTGAGAGATGCAACCTCTAGGCAGATTCATTACAACTGATTCTTTCATATCCTGTGAATACATTGATGGGCATGTTATTAGTATGTGTAATGAGAAGAAATACATGAAGTTGTGCACTAAATTATGTGATCTATAAACTTTTTGTGGTTTAATTTGTCAGAGAATTCCTATTTGGTGGAGATGGTATTACTGGGCAAACCCAGTAGCCTGGAGTCTTAATGGTCTTCTGACGTCACAGTACGGTGATGATAATCATCCGGTGAAGCTCTCTGATGGAAACTTGATGAGTATAAGAGAGTTACTTAAGGCAGTGTTTGGGTACAGGCATGATTTCTTGTGCGTTACAGCTGTTATGGTGGCTGGGTTCTGCATATTTTTCGCAGTTATATTTGCCTTTGCAATTAAATCCTTCAATTTCCAAAGGAGATGATGGGATAGACTTGTATGTTAGTTTCTCAATACATCATAAAAAATAAGCGTGACATCTGTATAGCGATATGATTATAGCATAGCATTAATAGCCTGCTTTTACATGATTCAGGGACATATTTGTTGTAAAGTGACCTATTATTGGTTCATAAGGTTTTTGTTAGGTTTCGAGTCCGATATTACTCATTGGTAAAGACAGATTTTGGTGATACTGAACAATAAAATTATATAATTATCTCTTTATTCTGCTACATTTCCTATCTTATACCTTATACTTCTGCATCTTCTGTTTTGTAATCTCTTATTTGAAAGCTTGTAACAGTTGTATATTGAGGCTGTTTGGTGTTTTTAAGATGTAGACAATCAAATTAAAAGAACAACCTCGCATACGATTGCGCAAGAGGAGAGGAGGAGAAATTGAAGATTTTGATTACCTGGTTTCACTCAAAATTGATACTTCAAGACGCAGGCCACTGTTGTTCTGACATAGCAAAGTTTATAAATAAAATACTAATATCTCAACTTAATAGAGAAGTAAGAAAGCAACTGTAAAAGCCTAGTGATTAAGCAAAGAATTAAATGTTCAAATAACTGTAGGTCTTCTGAAAATATACTACTAACTGAAAAATAAATTTTATGGATTATTGAAGTTGTTAATATTGACTTCGTGTTACATTTGGTCTTTGTTCATATATGAAAAGTTTACAAATTTATGCTAGAAAATAATATAAGTAATTTGTTTACTTGGGATGTTTCACCACACATTCTCTTACTCAATTGTTAGCTTTATAAACTTTATCTTGTTTTTGGATAACAGGAAAGAAAGCAATGGCCTTTTTTCTCAAGCACACCTTTTACAGACGGAATAAAAATATGAACACGACCAAAGAATGTTTAAAAAATCTTCAAAACATTTATCAGTATTACCACTTTCACTGTATACCCTTTTCTATTTTGAAAATCAAAGTTTAAGGAAATGATCCAGAGAAGTTGTATGACCTATATAGCAACAAGGGACGGGCCAAAATCCAAAACATTCTTTTCACTGTGAAAGAGTGCGACCTATATAAGAACGTACAAAAAAAGGGGCAAAAAAAAAAAACTTGAGCATCTATCTATCTACATAACAAAAGGCTAAGAAGCTGGTCACTTCCAGAATTTCAAATGTTTGTCATGACTAGTTGAAGCCAGCAAGCCAGCATTTGATACCGCCAAGGAAGATACAAGCTTTTCGTGTGCATGCATGGTAAATGTCTTCTTCTCACCGAAGTCCAACACATCAATAGTCTGCAATTCATTCCCATTATTTTTCATAGAGACAAAATTTACAAGTAAAATAGAAAGGACGATAAGTAACATTTTTTATTCTGATATTATGATTAATTAGAATACAGAAGACAAGTTACCTTGTTGCAGCCAATGAACAACAAAGGATAGAAGGGATGGAAAACACAGGTGTTGAATTTGTTCCCTGATGCAGCCAACTCGTGAATGCATTCCCCTTTGCTGCCAGATCCAACATTCCAAACTCTAACCAGATCATCACTCACAGAAGCCAAATATTTTCCAGACGAATCCCAGCACACAGAACGCACAACATTATTATGGCCCTAAAAGGAAGCACCAGAACAAGATTCATCAATAGTCAAGAGCTCCATAAAATGGAAGATTAAAAGAATGTCACTTATTGATCTGCTTGAGTAACAGAGCAAAATAATCTAACACGGGAAAGATTGAATATGTGATAAAAAGTTGCTATCAATAGTTATCTATGTTCTAGCCTTTGTTGATGGTTGATACAAACCTGAGCAGTATACTAGAAGTTAAAATGTAAATAGAAAATTCAGAGCTGACCTGTAATTTAAGTCTGCAAGCCAGGGTTTCTACATCAAAAATGGATACGAAATTATCTACGGCAGCTGCAAGAAGCCTTCCCAAACAAGGTTGAAATCTCATCTGAGTTGCACCACCCTGATAAAAAACTGGACAATAAAGTTATTGAGTAAATTACAATAATACCCCCCCTGCGGTTCTCTCAAACTACACATACACCCCATATTTTTTTTCATCAATAGAATGACCTCCCCTTAAGAGGGTGCATATGTAATATTCTTAAAACTCAAGGGGGTGCATGAGTAGTATAAAGAGGGAGAACAATGTAATGTTTTCAAAACAATGGGAAGATTTATGTAAAATTTAAAAAAAAATTAAGATGTCAGAGTAGTTTGAGAAAACTTCAAGAGTGTTAGTGTTAATATAATCAAAGTTATTTTCAATCGAATTACAATAATTCAATGGGAATTGGGATGCGCTTCACAGTTCATGTTAGATTTCGTACCTTGAAAACCCCAGTACAACTACCATTTTTAATACTCCAGTATCTTATCTCACTATTATCACATGAGCAAATAAGGTCATCTTTGCTAGGGTGAAAATCTAGAGACGTCACTGTCGAAGCATGTCCAGTGAATGTTCGAAGAGAATAACCTGGCTGCAAAAAATAATCAAAGTCCCATCACATATATGAGAAAAATAAAAGTATCACCTAATTAAATAGTACCTAAACTCAAGAAAAATCTTTGATGCACCCTTTAGACTAAAGAAATGGTAAAACGTAAGAATTAATTTTTTAAGCTAGTCAACTTTCAACTAATACCGCGAAGTCAAATTCCACCACCTATGTTCCATACAAGTAGGAGCCCGGAAAGAAGATTTACTTGCCATCAAAAGACATACATATATGATACATACAGGAAATGATACATCTACTAATTTAATCGAAGACACGACACCTAATCCCCGTCTTTCCAACCAGATTATCATATCAAATTCATTAATAGTTATAGGCTATAGCATTTCATACAGTTGTTGGAGATTATTAAAGAAATAGAACGCTAATGGAAAAAATAGAGTGCAATGTGTTTAATACAATAAGATATGTAAGAAGTGAGATTAGACTAATGTCACAGTTTAAAATGTTTTATTATGAATGTTAAAAAATGAACTTTAAGCCCATTTCAAGTTCAGAAAATCAGTTTATAAAGTGAAGTTTGCACCCACTTATATATTGTAAATTGGTCTTATTTCTAGTCGATGAAAAACTTCTAACAATGAAAAATGAAAGAGAAAAGAAAAGACACAACAAACATAAACTTTTTTTATTTGGTTGAAGAGAAAATTGTCTTACATTATCAATATCCCAAACCCTAACAGTTTTGTCTGCTGAGGATGTAGCAACACGCGGCATGCTTGGGCAAAATCGAACATCAGTTATCCATTCACTGTGCTCTTCAAGAGTAGATTTCTGGTTAAACAATTCGGTGCACCACAGAGAAACCTGAACCAGACAAAGCAGAAAAATTATTCATCAATGTTATTAACTGACTGCTTCACGTGTCAAACCAACAAAGCCAGTCCAGGTTTTATATTTAACAGTACAACTAATTCAAATAAAAACAAAAACTTCTCCCTACAACCACTAAATGCAACAATTCTAATGAAATGGAGATCATTTCATAGTTAAAGTTAGATCAATCTAGCACTTACCTTGTTATCATGGCCACCAGTAGCAAGAAGTTTTCCATCTGAGGAGAAGTGACAACACTCAACTTTATGTGAACCTGCCATTATACGCTTGATCTCCTTCAAACCTAATCCTAGTGTACAATCAATCATTTGAATTTGAATTCTTAGTCTTATCAATACAGTCATATCAGAAAATTTAAACCACAAAGCGTTTGTTCATCTATCAGATTTACCATACCTTTACAAACGTTTTCTGTGATGTTATTATCATCGGGAGATAAGAATGGCTCAATATTGTCACCCAAACATCCATCACCCACGAGATGATCCATATGAGCCTGCAAATAGATGATTCATCAGGAGATAAGAATGTCTCATATTACCATTTACACTGTCTAGTTTTCCATGCCTACAGTACAATACAACTGGTACTGAGAATTAAAAGAATTTACACCACGACATACACAAGGTAAAGAGAGCAAAAAAATTATGTGATTTTGTATTGATTACTAAGAATTTGAGAGTCCCAGCACTCTCCCGAAATGAGTTTCCAAAAAACCCCTTACTACAGTAAATTACATTGCTATTTATACACTATGACTTCTTAACTGACTAACTTGTAGGCCGGTTAGATTTGCTTTGCTCTTATTTCTTCTAGAGTACACTTAAGTAATAAGCCTTGTATTCCTAACGATACGCTTCCCCCTCCTAAAAGATCCACCTTGTCCTCAAGGCGAAAATGATGAAGGCTTGTTGTAGAAGAGGTTGTGCCACCTGATCAAAACATTTGCTGGTTGAACCTGGAGCTCCATGTCACGAGCCAAGGTTATGGGTAGAGGTTGAACAAGTTGTGGTGGCTGAAGGCTTCCTCGAGGAGAGAGATATGAAATATTGGGTAAATCCTGCAATCCTCCAGTAAATTCAGCTTATAGGCTACCTAACCAACTCTATCCAAAATTTGAAAAGGACCATAAATTCGAGGACAAAGCCTTTGGTGTAGTCTTGAACTGGATGCAGTGTTGAACCAAAACCTTACTAACTTAACATCTGGTCAAGCCTTTGGTTTAGTTCCTGCAGTACACTGTAAATAGGTCTCTAAGCATCAATTAACCACTTCAGTCTGGCCATTTGTTTGTAGATGGTATACAAAACTACACTTCAACAGTGTTCCTGCTCTCTCTTGAAGAGTTCTCTCCAAAATTGGCTCATAAATCCTGATCTGATACAACAGTTGAGGGAAATCTCATTTAATATAAATGGCAGCAACTTCAGCTGCATTAAAAGGGTGGCTGAGGGAAATAAAATGAGTCCATTTAGTAAGCCTATCCACCACTACCAAAATAGTGCCCTTTCCCTTAGCTCTAGGCAGGCCCCCAATGAAATCCATTGAAACATCTTACCACAGTTGTGAAGGTACTGGCAAAGGTTGTAATAAACAAACAGGAGACAAAGCTTTATTGCTTGTTACATTGGCAGACCTGAGGATATCCTCTTGAATGTTAAAACCATACCCAAATAATTTGGTTGCCCATCTGAGCTAGTCATCTGTCAGCAGCCTATGATCCTGCAAAAATAATTTGATCTGTAATAAAAGTGAAACGATTGCCCAGCAGATTCTACTTTCACTTTTGCACTTTCTGTCCCCTATTGCGACAATTCTGCTCCCAGTCCTTTACTAGATGCATTTGTTCCGATAGTAAATGGCTTTGAGAAGTCTAGAACTGCCAAAATAGGCAAGCTCGAATGGCTTGCTTAATTGTCTCAAAATCTTCTTGAGCCTCTAATGACCATTTGAAGTTGCTCTTTTTCAACAATTTAGTTAAGGGTTTAGTCATACTACCTTATCCCTTCACCAAGTGCCTATTGAATCTGTAAGGCCAAAGAAACCCCTCAAACTTGTGATAAGACTTCCAATTTCTTAGGATCTACAAAAATTACTTGTGATGAAATAATATGCCCAAGTATTATAAACTTCTTTGACCACAAGTGCACTTCTTCTTGACCTGTAATTCATTATCACTTTATTTTTGGGAGACCTGACTTAAATGCTCCACATGAGCTATTAAATCCTTGTTGTATATTAGTATATCATAAAAAGAACAACAGAAACCTAAAGGGGCTTTGAACACATCATTTATCAAACTCTGAAATGTAAAGTGGGCTTTAGACAAACCAAATGGAATGACCAAAAATTCATAATGTCTCCTATGTGTTCTGAATGTTGTCTTCTCCATACCTTCACCCCTCATCCTAATTTGATGATTAACGACTTTGAGGTCAAGTTTCAAAAACACTGCAACCCCCAATAATTCATCCAACAACTCTTTTATGATAGCAATAGAGAACTTATTTGGAATGGGAATACTTGAAAAAGATAAACAAGAATATTAGAATGAATTTGAGAGTGTTTTCCCCTCTTAGGGTTTCATATTTACAATAACTTTGGATACATAAGATACAACATACGAGAAGGACAACAACTTTTCTAAAATAAAATAACAATCAATTTCAATATGATTAGTCCTCTCAAGGAATATTGGTTTGGAAGCAATGTGGAGTAGCTTGATTATCACAATAAATCCTCGACTGAATGTCACAAAAATCTAATTCTTGTAAGAATTGTTTTACCCATATAAGCTCACACATGAGGGATGTCATTGCCCTCTACTCAGCTTCGGCAGATAATCAGGTAACTTTTTGCTTCTTATTTTTTCTAAATAATAATATTTCCTCCAAGCAACATCCTATCGTACAGGATCTATCTATAGGAGAACTAGTCCAATCAACATCACAATAGCCAACAATTTGGGTATATCCTTTATCTTCATATAATAGTCCTTGTCCTAGAGCGTTTTTGAGATATATCGAAATACAAATGACAACATTCTAGTGATCAATACAAGGATTTTGCATAAACTGACTCACAACACTAACTGCAAAGAACAAATCTAATCTAGTAATAGTGAGATAAATAAATTTTCCAACTAATTTCCTATATCTTTCAGGGTCAGCAAAGACTTCTCCATGTTATGCCATTAATTTCTAATCTGGATCCATGAGACAATCAACTTGTTTACAATTAATCATTTTTTCTAAGAAATTACAACTCCTTCCGTTGATTGAGCAACTTCTATGCCCAAAAAAATTACAAATTTCCAAGATCCTTGGTCTGAAAATGATCCCCACTTCCACAAAAATAAGTGGGAGTATCTTTAAAAGGCAAATCTAGCCCTTTCACCAATTGATGTGCAATAAGGGACCTTCTTGATGTGAATCCAGCAATACAGTGTAAAGATAGCTGAAATTCCCTCTCTTCTTCTCATGGGCTGTCACAATCTTCCACCTCCCCTCCCTCTTGCTCCTGCTAAAACCATGACTCTGAACTACTTGCTTTTTCATATTCAATCTTGACTAAACTTCGAGTTACATCTAAAACATTCTATTTTTTCCCCCATGCACTTCTGCTTTTTTCAGCTTTTATATATGTCAACAATCATATTTTATTATTCCAAATTTAACATATTATAATTAAAGTGCGTAATGTAAATATCCTTGTATCATAGGCATCTAATTATATCCAGAATAAAAGGAATTTGATTATATCCCTAAATGATAGGGATTTGATTATATCAAGTGTTGTTATTATATTTCCAAAATTAGTTTTCAAATTGTGTGTGTGTGTATACACATTTGATGTACTCTAAGCAGTAAAATTATTCTATTCTACCCTAATATTTGAGAATATTCTCCTTGTTTCACCCTTGCTTTGAAACCCTCCATTATTGGCAGCTTTGGCTCCAAATCCTATAGATGCATTTCCTCCATATGCCTATCTTTGCCTAATAATAGTTTTGCTGGTGTTGCCCACATTGTTGTTTTGTATCCCTCTGAAACTCCTATAAGGCTTAGCTAGTCTAGTCCCACTATTTCCCATCATTTTTGTTACTACTTTTCCTTTACCACAAATGCTTTATTTATGGCTCCAACTAATGATTTTGGTACATATAACACAACTTCTGCACGCACATCTTCCCTGAGGCCAATTCAAGAACACGTCTTACAAATAATCTTTCTCAATTACTTGTGTCACCCCCGCATACTTTTCAATCTGATCAACAAAATTAGCCACTTGCACCTTATTTCAGCCCCAATTGCATTGCAAAACTGGTTGAAACCTGTCCACAATGGCAGTCTTGAAAACCTCCCAAATTGATCTTGGATTGCAAGATTCCCACCAAAGGAACCAACTAAGTGATCGTGCTTAAAAGAAACCAGTACTGCTTCCATCTTCCTGTTCTCTAAGGCTCCTCCAATTCGGAACTAAATGGGTATCTCTAACTGTTTCCAGCAATCGTGTAATGCAAGGCTTACCCACTCTGCTTACGACTCCATTCTATCACCTTTAGTCGCTGATTTGTTGTTCTTCAAGCCTCATAACCCTCCCTGCACTTGATTACCTATCTTCTTCACCATGTTTTCTATCTTGGGCTCTCTCTGTCAGAATCTTCACTCTCCGACTCAGATTCCAACATTTTCTCTATAATTTCCACTCTTCCTTCTATTTTCTTCTTAACCATTGAAGTCCTCTATTTTCCTCACTTGCGTTAATTCTTAATACCCACAGCTCCGAGATCAAAGCTCTGATACCATTTGATACAACCAGTACCAAGAATTAAAAGAATACACAAAGATAGAGAGGTGAACACTGAATTTAAGAGTCTTGCCTCTCCCCCAAAATAAGTTTCCAAAAATACCCTTACTACAGTAATAATATTGCTATTTATACACTATAACTGCCTACCTAACTGACCTGTGGGTCGGTTGGGTTTGTTTTGTTCTTATTTCTTCTAACACCTTACACGTCCACTGTAGTAATGGAACGCCAATCTCAAAGATGACCAATACCCAGTGGTACTGATTTATTTACACTTAACTTCCCATGTTTTATTTATTGAGGGGTAAGACACATGCAAACATTTACAAATAAATATTTAGTCCAGTGTAGTAGAGTAAATAAAAAGAATTTTTAATGTGACAGACAGAGAAACGGTAGTCTAGTTATCAACAAAACGAGGTGCAGTATTAGGATACCACAAACAAGCTTTGAGAAGATGTTTATCTCAAATCAGACAATGGATGTATTCAGTTATCCTAAAAAAATATGAATGAAGAGTCTCTGACCAATTGATTTTGTGATGATGTAAGTGAGCCCAAACCATCAGTACCAAACATAAATGATGACTTAGAGGAAGGAGCATTTTGTTGCAGAGTTGAGACTGTTATCATCTCTCCAGGTGTTTGTGTAGATGGTGTTGAAGGTGAACTGGCAGGTGGTCCAGTGGTGTTTGTAGTTCCAGAGCTATTACCAGGACCTGAAGATGATGCTGACTTTCGCTTTCGCACTAGTTTACACTTTGGAGCCTTAAATACAAACAAGCTGATTAAAATACCAAGATATGCACTGAAGCTGATAAATACTGTACAAATGCAGTAAATTTAAACCTGATCGTTTCCTTGTAAGGAATTGGACACATTTCCCTCCATAGTCATGCTTCCAGGACCGGGACCAATTTTTTCTTGCTGCTGCTGGAGATTATCAGATGGTTGGCTAGGAAGAGGATGTTGAGAATATTGTTGAAGCTGCTGGTTACTATTTTGAATTTGTTGCTGTAAAAGACAAATTCAAATATAACAAAGTTTCGCAAATAATTTAGTAAAGCCCAAGGCAACTATTTACTGAATACATACAATGTGGATTACGTGACCAGATGATACCTTAAAGAACACATCTGAGTCTGGATGGGACACCACTGGGGAACCAACTTGTGCAGGTGATCCATTACTGGGACCTAAATCATCTACGGAATTTGACTGGCCATCTTTCGCAAGACTCATGTTTCGATCATTAAAAAGCATCCCAAGTCTTCTGCGCTCAATATCAAAGACAGAAGGAGAAATCAAATTTTGTTGTGCCTGAAGCATAAGTTGTTGCCGTAGAGAAAGTTGATTGAAAGATTGTGGAGAGTGCATCAAACTATTATGCTGGAGAATGCCAGAACGAAGCTCATCTAGCCCCTGAAATAATTACAACTAAATCATATATACGATTGATGTACAGTGATATACAGTAAGTAGAAAGAACATTGATGTACCTAGATTACCAAAAATATCAATGTTACTAGCGATCTTAGCAATTTTAATTTTACAAGGACATCTCATCTCATGTTATAAGTTAAAACTTCAACAGAGGCCAATAGCAAAGTTATTCTACCCAAACCAGCTAAAAAAGATTACCCTAACCTTGAACCATACAGATGCCCTATCAGACAGGTAATGCCCCCTTATTGTAGGACTTATAAGAGTTTGCTTCAACAGCACATACTATTTCCTAGTTATATTCAGATTTATAGTTTGAAATTTTAAAGTGACAAATCAATGATCCAAGAAAGATGGATTCAGGAAACCAAACATATAGGCAGAATCATAATTTTAATTTTGTAAGGGAGAATTAGGTCAATGTGACTCTTACTGCTAGAGGCCATCCTTTCAGAGTCAAATTGCTACCACCTGGATTAGATCCTGAAATGACAACGAATATCATGAAAAATCAAATGCAAATCATAAATCAAACCCTTAAATTTACAATATAATACAAAACCAAGAGATATCATTATTGAGGGGCCTATAAAGCAACTATGAGCCCTAGTAGGAAATGTTAAATGTTTCAAGATATCAAAGCTGACATATTTGTGTTGAGGTATCCACTCCAATAGCTTAAAAAACATAGAAATGTCTGCAAGATACTCAACTGATTTGATGTTCCTTAAAGAGAAAAGGAAGGCATTTTCATTGTAATGAGGAACATAAAAGCCATGCACCACATCACATTCTTATACATAATTATATTTATAATATGTCTTTAAGTTAGAAAATAACATCATGTCATTGGATAAATAAAATTCCCTGACGTACATTTACTGTTACAATTTTTAATTTCAAGAACCATATGTGTGAAGATAAATGAATTTAGACTATGGACTCTATAACTTTTATTTTGCATCATAATTTCTACTCTAGTAACAACCATTTATACCAGAACTAACAATCAAAAAACCACATCACTGAAAATATTAGGTTGCCAGGGGAAGGTTTACCAGTGAATGATTTTGTATCTCTGGCATGATGTAACAGACTTTCAGAATGTGTTATGTGTTTTTTTAATTTCAACCATGCCACCAATAGCCAAAGGGTATAATTATCAAATTACATTAGTGATAATAAGGAGGCAAATTTGCAATTGTTGGTTGAGAAAAGAAAGGGAAAGAAAACTAGAGACAGTTGCAGTAAATTACAGATCTGAAGCTATTGAGCTAATGATTCAATTGCCTCAGCCATTCAATTCAAAAGCTTTGAATCATAAGCAAATTTCTGACATCTGACAAAATACTTTCAACAAATACCAGAAACAAATAAAACTATTCAAGTGAAGTACTTTTTTTAATTCTATTACTCTATAACAGTGATGTATCCATACCCAATAAGAATAAAATATTTTTCATTTCTTTAGCATCCAAATACAATTCATATCCTCATGAAAAAAAAGTTACAAGTAAACTCTTCACGGGCATAGATATTATGTACAATGATCTTTAGTTAACAGGAATACATTTAAATATTCCTTATTGAACTTAATTACCAAGTCAATTCTCCATTGAACTTACCAAGTCTATCTTCATAAACTAACAAGTGAATGATATATGAGTGAATTTTAGTTGTAATTTGTTAGCTCATTATAGCTTTCTTCTTCTGTTTTGTGTTTCTCGGTTACAGATGTCCCTGTCAGGATTATCTGTTAAATGAGCTTCTGCAGTCCACATATAATTGCAGTATACAGAAGCTTGTGATCACTTGTAAACACTCGAATATTGAATACACGGTTTTATTTTCTATTCATTATTTTCGCTTTTCGAATAGTGGATGTAAATTTAGAGACAACAAATCCGTACCATGACAACCAATCAAGGATCCTTCTGAAATAGCTTGAGACCCCTGCAATGCATTCATCTCACTCTTTACGTCCTGTTTAAGGACCCAAGACACGTAAATACAAAAATATTATAAATTTGGAATGAGTTTGTACACAAATCAATACAGTAATGATGGTCGTAATTACTTGCATAGACCCTGGAAGCTTCTGGTTCAGATATTGAAGGTGTTGAATGTTCCCGAGCAATGTTTGCCTGCAAACAGAAATTTGACAACTAGCAAATTCAGCCCAAGATGACACGAATAATGAATTTTCTAATCAAAGAAAATAATTGGTAGGTACCCTGAAGCCATTTCACCAGACATCCCAGCCGCTTTCAATAATACTGCATGGTTTGGATTTAAAAGCTTACCAACGTCATCAGCTACCTTTTGCTGCATGAGAAACAGCACAAACAATGTCACTCTAATCACATGAAAATAGTAGGCATTGTTATAATCCCAGACAGACTAAATATACCTTAATGTTTGCATCTTCTAAAACATCTCTCTGACACGGAAGCTTCAACTTGTCATTGTATAATTTTGTTGCCATAGCATTAGGAGCTGCCTGGTTCTGCCTCATTAAAGGATCATTGCTAATAGGACAGCTAGCACTGCCACTAATAAATTGATTTCCACCCAGACGTTGCTGCTGCTGAGCACGTCTTTGCAACAAGAGCAGCATTTGTGTTTGTTGATTTAGGTTTGCATTCTGAAACTCTTGTTCTTGTTGCTTCTGCATTAATCGAGCTTTAATTTGTTGATTCTGTCATTTTCAAATTAAGAATTTTATTATTTATCCACAATACAAATTAAACATATTGAAAGATGCGCTAACCAGAGATATTGAAACAAACATCTAGTTCTGATCCTGACAGTGTCACAATAACTTAAGATGAAAGATATCAGTATTAACAATCTTAACCATGTTAAAATGGTATTGCATGTAAATACCAAATCATGTCTTTTACACAAATAGCATACACATGCTCCATCAGATTTATAAGAAAACATATAGGCATGTCTACAAAAGGAAAGAATATGAACGACAGACACGTACTTAATCTTGATTTCCATTCCAATACTAGAAGCAGGAAGATAAATAAAGTAGTATATACTAAGTAGGATAACAAAGAATTAATCACAGGAAAGAGAACAAAGTAATTAACGTATGTGAAATATACCTTACTGTAAGATGCTGCTTCTGCCTTCTGATTTGCCCTGGCAATATATATGTCCCAGAAGACAGACCACCACTCAAAAAGAAAACCACGAGGTGCTTCTATAACTGGGGAATGTGGCCAAAAGTAACGGTTAAATTCAACTTATAACATTTCCATATACCTTATTTCAGTCCCCTAAGAATGTTCATATTATTATCTTACCAACAGGACCCGTTGAAACATTTGCTTCGGCCTTGAATAATCTTGCAGTAGTATGCAATTGTCTCTTCGTAAGATAATCGTAGATATACAAATCTAACCTGTTTCCCAGCCCCCCAAAATGACAAACACAGCTAATTAGAAATGTGGAGCAAAATATAATAAAATAATAGGTGATGGCAATCAGAGACCCACACAGCAACCAAATTTTGTTATTGCAAACAAAATATCCAGCTATGCCATACCATGCAAAGAACAGTTGATAACTACAAGACAGATTGTCATCATAAATTAAATATTTAGGACTAAAAGAAACAGGTTAAAGACCCAAAGGACGTATAAGATTGCATATGAACTACTCCAAACAGAAAACAACCAAAAGAAAAACAATGTTTGTGGTGAAATGCACAAGAAAATCAAAGGCGCAACTCGAGACAGTAATAAAACGCAGGTAATGCAAAAGTCTTGCAACCCAAGAAGTTGTGAACAGTGACAGAAGGGAGTGTAATAAAATCCAAGAACTCAAACCAACATGATCACATGAAAACCTAAACCCTAAAACATGAACAAAAAAGGAAAAAGCGGACACAGAAGTCACCAACAGAGAAACAGAATGCATCAAAGAGGAAGAAGAAAAAACAAAGAAATGGGTCAAGAAAGAAAAAAAAAAAAAAAAAGGTTCCAAGTTCAAAGAGTGAGAGGTTTTGATACATTTTATCAGCTTCCCAGTTGAAATGAGACATGGTTTGATCTTCAAAGAGTGGAAAGTTTTGATCTTGGCGATGCCCAGTGTAGAAGGTGTGCAGTGTATGGCTATGGTGACTGCCTCCGAAAATATGTTTCCCGCTACACAGTATGCCAGAGAGTGACAAAAAGTTCATAGATTTTTTTCAGAAACAACTAATGTTAAAATAACCAATTAATTAAGTTTTTATACTCTTTGAAGATCCTGATTTTATCTCTCAATTTTAAAACTCTTTTAATTTTTCGTATTGAAAAATAATAACTTAATATCTCATTTTATTTAAAAAAATGAAAAATAGAATTAAAGTATTACTTTGATCTTTCACATTAATTTTTAAGACAAAAAATTTGTCTTTTTGAATTCGAAAGATTAGATCTGAATTTTCTTCAAATTTAAAGCATGGGAATATAATTTATAATTAAGAATACAATTCAGTCGTAAAAAGAATATAATAAATAACTATTTTTTAATTTTAAAAAATTAAATAAAAATGTACAAATTTTTTTCTTTCAATAAACTAACGCAACTGTTTATTGTAAAATTCATTGTAAATTCTTTTATGTGGTAAAATGATTAATAAGTTTATATATATATTAAAACCAAACTCTTGTTATTACAATTTTTTTACGATTATAAAATGATGTGTTAAACTAACTATTCCTGTGAAAACACTTCATTGGCAACTCTAATAAAGATTCGTTTTAATATTCTGAAAAGAAAAAATAGCACAACTCGAATTTCAAATCGCATGAAAAGTTCTGATCCATCCACTAATATTAATTATATTCACCAACAATATTATTTACTTGATTATTTATTAAAATATTATTGATTAATATAGAGGCGATTATTTCTACGATAAATTATAAAATTAATTCTCCTTTTTAATATAAAATAAACTAAGATGTGATGTATGCAAAATAACTTTTTCAAATTGAGTTTAATGTGTATTACATGGTCTAGAGTGTAATATATAATGTTGGTTTTTAAACTTTTTAATATATATTTATTTATTTATTTGAAAGGTATTTTTGGTTGAAAGATGTGAGATGTTGTTAGTGTACATAGAATTCAATTGGTGCATGCAGTGATGAGTGATGCCTCTTGTTTTCTGATTTCCAAGTAAACCTTTTGTTTTACTTTTTTTTATGTTTTGTCTTTATTCGCATGTCACAGTCAGAGCACCTTCTTGTTTCCCACGCAACAGTCTCTATTATAAGCATTTCAATATAATTCACTTTTTTAAATAAATTAAATATACAATTAATTTTAAATAAACACCTAATATCACTTGATATTTTAAGGCTTAATCACTCTAAAGTATATAACAAGAGTGTTATGGTCTCTGTAAACTTCACATTCATTATAGTCATCATAAAAATACATTAAAATGTTAAATTTTTATACTATTTTAAAAGTTAATAACAACATTAGTTTATATGATAAAAAAAATCCATTTCCACTGTTACATTTTATAGTACAAATTCAATGTTCGAGTTATTATAGATTTTATATAAACCAAAAATTGATATAAAAATTGTTTATATAAAGATATATAACACTATATATTATTTTTGTAACATCCCATTTAATAGCTTTTTCATATTATCAAACAAAACATTATATCATGATAAAACATAGCAGATAGTAGGGATAACAGTCATACACACATAGTTTATATATCTAGTACAGAGTCTTCCACACTGCTACATCTATAAACACGTATACATAAGGTAAGAGTAGATAGAAAGGATGTTAAACTACACCCAAATCCTCAAAATATACAGTGGAAGTCTAAACTATAGCGGTACTCCTTATCAGGCTCCACTCTCAAGAGGGGGCATCTCCATCTGGTTTCTGCTCTGCTCCCACCAAACATAGGTGATCATTGCAAAAGAGATAATATGCAAAAGCAAACAACACGAATGAAAAGGGTAAGCTAACTGAAGGAAACAATGTCAATACACTTTACAATTAGAGATATCATTTACAGCAGAAAGTTCAATCCTAATTTATAGACTCGATATCCGGATCGTGTAAGTGACATTGGAGCTCTTGGTGGCTTGCACCTATAACGGTTTCCAGACTCTGCAGAGTCTGGACACATGGAGTATTCACCCGACCGTTCCCAGGGTAAGTCCCCTCCACGTCTAAGACTTGATCAAGTCTGACGACGAGGACCTCCTGCTACTCCTCACGACATAATCCATTCTACTCTATCTGAGCTTGAATGATTATTGGAGTTTCAGGATACCAACCATTTTAGATTCCTTACATCCTTACACACACTAC
>Ga0099822_1002277_pt1 | contig 23762 bp, 7 predicted proteins | sample CowpeawhiteBW_FD_76839 | JGI IMG/M metagenome (GOLD analysis project Ga0099822, IMG submission 76839) | Root nodule microbial communities of legume samples collected from California USA - Cow pea white BW | ecosystem: Host-associated > Plants > Roots > Nodule | place: USA: California | collected... | reverse complement strand
CGATCGTGGATTTTTTTTTATAATTAAAAAATAAAAAATCAATCCCAATTATTTTAAATTTTTAAAAAAAAAAAAAAAAAGACATTTTTCACCATTAGATTGTGTTTACTTCATTCTGTGATTGCTTTCCCTGTGCAGAATATCCTAGTCTTTGCTAGAATTTACTCCTTTCTCCTTTTTGTTTCATGAGCATAACGTGATAAGCACATCGGAAGCAGATTTGTAGAGGAAATCATAGCCTCAGAAAACAAAAAGTTAACCACAGTAATCACCATAACCCGCCACCTCAAAAGCGGTGCTTTCGCCATTGCTGACGTGTGCTTCTTCAACACCACCACTTGCAACTTGCAACCATAATAAGCATCACGCTACAAAAACAAAAAAAAACAAAAAAACACTTCCTAATGTCATCATGCATACATGGGTTCCTGTCTTCGATTTGGCATACTCCCATGATAATAATATTACCCAAACCTTAACTTTAACCTTAACCAACCATCGTTTCCTTTGACCTGCCAACTGTACAGTGCTTTGTGGCTCCTATGATGGGAGTCTCGGGCGCCGATGACGACGTCGTTCAAATCCAGCATCCGAACAAGCCCGGCGACCCTTTCATCGTCACCGTCAATTGCCCCGACAAGACCGGCCTCGCCTGCGATATCTGCAGAGTCATTCTCGATTTCGGTCTCTGCATTTTCAAAGGAGGTTTTTTCAGTCTCAAAAAACTTTCTTGATCCCCTTCGATTCTTCATTCTATTTTTAATGCCTTTAATGGACCCCATTTGAATGTTTCCTTTAGATGTTTCAACCGATGGTGTTTGGTGTTACGTTGTGTTGTGGGTCATTCCACACTCCCTGTTGCTTCCCGTTAATTCCTCTTATCTGATCCTCAAAGAACGACTTCAGGGAATTTGTCCTCCTTGTTTAGCCTCCTTTTATCTCGTCCAGCAGCCTTCCAGATCTTCTCCTGTTTATCTGTTGAAGTTCTGTTGCCTTGATCGAAAGGGGTTGTTACACGGTAATGGAAATAGTGTCGCTTGAAATCATGTTTCGTCTGGTGTGTTTTGTTTGTTCTAATTGTCTTTGTTGATGTTGTTTATATATGTATGGTTGTAGAGGTAACAAAAGTGCTCTCGGAGCTTGAACTTACCATTCAAAAGGTGAAAGTGACCACAACACCGGATGGTAGAGTGTTGGACCTATTTTTCGTGACAGATAACAGGTGAGTGAGTCAAAAATTTGATTCGTAAAATCAAGAATGTAAAGTTTCTGATGGAATCTGTTGATAATCCTGTGTGAATCTCAAGTTCTTTTCATGTCAGTTCTTCTGTTCTTCAAGACTGTTATGGTTATCATAAATTGTCTAAGAATTTGTTTGGCTGAACATCTGTAGTATTTCAAGTAAAGGAAAGATATTTGGAGTGAATTCTGTTGTTTATAAGTAATCAACATTTGCTTCAATGTTCTTTTAGGGAACTTTTACACACGAGAAAGCGACAAGATGAGACATGTGAAAGACTGAATGATGTTCTGCGAGACTCGTGTATCAGCTGTGAACTTCAATTGGCGGGTTCAGAGTATGAGTATAATCAGGGTATCTCTTCTCTATCTCCTGCTTTAGCTGAGGAGTTATTTCAATGTGAGTTATCAGAAAATGAAGTTCGTTCTCAAGCTCTTAGTCCTGATATGGCAAAGTTGAAGAAAACCATCGTAACACTAGACAATGCCTTAAGCCCAGCTCACACGCTTGTTCAAATACGATGTGCTGATCACAAGGGTCTTCTTTATGACATTATGAGAACATTCAAGGACATGAATATAAAGGTATAAATTTCTCTTCCGAGATTGTGTGTATAAAGCTAGAAAAACCACAATCATGCATCTGATTTCGAAAATCTGTCGGTTGATTTCCATACTTTTTTATCTGTTTTGTGCACGTATTAGTTACTTTTAGGAGACATCATTTTGATTGAGGAAATTAGATGGTGCAAACTTCGGAACTGGCTTTCATATATCAGTAATCATTCATCTTATCGTGGATAAAAATGATTTGAATGAAAAATGAAAATGTCTTGAATTTCTGGTTTTTCTGTCAACTAAAACGTTTTAGCAGTTTGCTGACACTTTTAAAGTTTTCTTCTTAGATTTCATATGGCCGATTTTCACCCAATTCAATGGGATATCGTGAGTTAGATATATTTATTCAGCAGAAAGAAGGAAAAAAGATTTTGGATCTGGAGAAGCAAAGTGCACTGTGCTGTCGTTTGAAACTGGAAATGCTTCATCCATTGCGAGTAATCATTGCCAACCGAGGACCAGATACCGAACTATTGGTCGCTAATCCAGTTGAGCTATCTGGAAAAGGAAGACCTCGAGTTTTTTATGATGTCACATTGGCTCTCAAAACACTTGGAATTTGTGTTTTCTCGGTAAGAAAATTCAGAAATGTAACACCAAGTCTGGAATATCTTTGTTGATATAAAATATAACTGCATTTCAAAATAAGCATGCATAGATACTGCTGCATATAGTTTTGTGTTTGTAACTTAGTTCCTTTCATATATAATCTATCTGTTTGTATTGGCATTGAGAAAACAATTCTCACACTTTCGAAAAAAAAAAATGCCAATTTCACTGTAAATCTTTAACTGTCATTAATTTGGATACACATACCAATTTAGTGATTTACATTCAACAGTTTATAATAAACTCTATCGAAATCAATTCTATTCAATTTTAAAACAAATGGGTCCATAGTTCCTTCCCCTTGTCATAAAAAAGTGTGGGGATCATATTTGGCAGTTCCAATGTTAGGATGCTTTGATTTGGAGTAAACAACTCGTTCACTGACAAAGTGTGGGGATCCTAATCACTTGATTTGGTTTTGTGATAGGCTGAAGTAGGAAGGCATTCAACTTCAGAGCGTGAATGGGAGGTGTACAGATTTCTCTTGGATGAGAACTGTGAGCTACAATTAACAGGTGTTGCTGCTAGAAATAAGATTGTAAATAAGGTTAGAAGAACCTTAATGGGTTGGTAAATATTATTTTTTTTTTCATCACAATATGTATAAAAATTGTGGGTGTTGCAATATGAGCCATGTACCATCGAGTGTCTTATAATTCTTACTTATATTGTTATTGGGTTTTCGCTCTGTAGTTCCACTATGTTTGGTCTTGCTGGTTTTATGGGTTTAGAAGAAATACGATGCACAAAAAGTTTCAGATTGTATTGCTTAGTGCCTACTATGATGCACAATATGATTCCCTTCCACATTTATCGCATTACATATAAAATTCAATCTCTCAACGATGCATAATATGCGTCAACCATTAGAAACAATTCACAGCAGTATACCAATGTGTGTTCCCAAAATTTCTACTCCCGACATCTCAGCATCAACACCAAACATTTCCAAACCTCTTTACCACGAAATCACCCCAAAATTAGAGTTGCACAGACGAAAAAAAAACACACAATTTCCAAGTCCATGGTCATATCAAAATAACTAGAACTCAATGAATAAACAATAAAAGAATTTATAAATTCTTGATCTTTCAGTGCAATACAGTTTATTCGATGTATTTTTAGGAATACAAAATTCAAGAAAAAATGAAAACTTCACTGAAAGAAACCAGAGTCCATTAAGAATCGGACTAACCCATTATTTACGCCATTGAAATTGGCACACACCTCATCTTTAATTATTTACCAACACAGAATATTATGAAGTACAATCTCAGTATCAAAAAAGGTTAAACAAACCAAATTCAAATAAACAGTTAGCATAAGAAGAATAGTGGCCGAAAACAAGATGGTTTTTCCATTAATTCATAAACTCCTTTTCACAACGCAATTAGACGAAACTTACAGTGTTTCAAACATCAAATATTCCTGTTACAACAAAAAAGAACCCTAAAGACTAGTATACATAACTAAATTAGAATATAATCTAAGCCTTCTTAGGGGACTTCGTGGCCTTGGATGGAGATTTGGGTTCCTTGGAAGCTTTCTCAGTCTTCTTAGGCAACAAAACAGGGTTAATGTTGGGAAGCACACCACCGTGAGCAATTGTGACTCCCGCAAGCAATTTCCCCAACTCCTCATCGTTCCTCACGGCCAGAAGCACATGTCTGGGAATAATTCTGTTCTTCTTGTTGTCGCGAGCAGCATTTCCAGCCAATTCAAGCACCTAAACAATCCAACCCACACCAAAACACAATCAATCACCACAGTCCAAAAATTAACCACAATCAAGAATCACTAGTTCATGCAAGAAATGCGAAATTACCTCAGCAGCTAGGTATTCAAGTACAGCAGCCAAATATACTGGAGCACCGGTTCCAACACGCTGCGAGTACCTTCCTTTTTTCAAATAACGCCCAATTCTTCCAACGGGGAATTGGAGACCAGCCCTCACGGACCTTGCCACCGGTTTCTTCTTTGGCCCACCACCCTTTCTTCCTCCAGCGCCCTTCTTAATCTTTCCACCGGCGTCCATGTCGGACCCTAGAAATGAGCTGAGCTTAAAATTTGAGAGACGGAATGAGGAATGAAAAATGAGAAATGTTAAGAGTGTGATGAGAGGGAAGAGCTCAGACAGCTATAAATATAGTTTTCCGCGCTCAAGTTCAGACTGCACAGATATACGGTTCTCACGCAAATATGCACCGTTGGATTGGATTTCATCTACGCTTCATGTGTTGTTCTATATGGCGATCCGTGTGTTTTCTAAGTGACCAATCAGGTGCTGCTTTTGTCGACGTTTTTTTTTTTTCTTTTATTATCTACCACTTTTAGAATGCATTAATATAGGGGAGATAAATACAATACATTCTATACCAGGAGGCTTTTTAACGTTATGGATGTAGTTATTCTTATTTTTTAAATGATTTCTAAAAGCAAAAACTGCTGAAAATATCTAAAATATATACACTGTGTTTAAGAAACTAAGATTTACATGAAAATTAAAAACAAAATCTCTTACTGAAAGCTTCTTGCTGTTTAAAGGAAATGATAACTTAGTCTTTAACTTATTAAATAAAATTAAAGGCAGGTTACACTAGTAGTCTATAGGATAACTAAAAGTAAATATTAAAAACCTAAAGTATTAGAGCAATGAAAAATATTTTTCCTACTTATTATTTGATAAACTAAAGTAATTAATTATCTTCATACAAGAAATAACATAAAAAATAGAGCATGTATTATTTTTATTTTATTTTTCCTGATTTTTATGATTGCACTTAATCAGAGTAGACAATGCTCACAAATGAACGGATTTATCATGTTGATACTTGTTTATCACTGGTCACATATTGCCCTGTGTCATTGACTTCTTTACTCATTCATATCTATTTTCTACATATAGTTGGAGATTCTTAAATAAATTTGAATTTATTTTCACCTAATTTAGGTTGTGTGGATGGGATAATTATTCAAGAAAGTAATGGTTTTTGTAGGATTCTGTTTCACTAGTTAATACTCTTGATTGTTGTTATTATTGAAGGATGTACAATTAAATAAGGATGTACAATTAGATAAGAACTTAATCCGGATAAAAATTGTCAACATTTTTTAAAGCAAAAAAATCACCTTAAATCCATTTAGGATAAAGTGCTTTATTAGAGCATCATCCAAGAAACTACTTTCATCAACACCAAAAAAAAATGGAGAAGCTTAAATCTCTATTCGTGTGTAATATAATACATCTATGCAATAAAAGAAAACACTTGAAAAAGAAAATAACATTTGCCGGAAAATATCATGATTAGAATACATAAAAGATAAACCACTTTGAAAAACAAAGCCATATATTTGGTTAAAGAAAAAAATATTTTAACCCATTTTTTTTATCTACTTTTAACCGATTGTTTTAATTATCATTAAATCATCGTTTTTTATTCTTTTTAATAATGTGATATAATGATCTAATGATAATTGAAATGATGAATTAAAAGTGGGTAAAAAAATGGATTAAAGTACGTTAAAGTTGACTGGTACTGAATTAAGACACAATGTATTTATCAAATTAATGTTCTTATTCTTTAACCAATATTTGATTGAGGGAGTTAAAATCTTTGCTTTGCAAAATTCATTTAAAAACTGCAATTTCTTAATACATCACTGAATAAAAATGCTTCTGATATGTAGCAGAGCTTGATATAACAATAATTTCATATTTATGGGATGATTTGAATTAGACTTCAATTTCATCACTCACGGGATATTGCTTACATCAACTTCATGGGTATAGGGAGATCCTCTTGTGCATTCTCAACCTGAAAGCTATTGGGGCAATGTAATCCCTATTGGTAGGTTCTTCTATTTCATTCTCAACTTGCACAAAGAATTTCTTAAACCATTAGACACAATTAACTCATAAGCCATTAATTTGCAGCATCTCTATATCGTGTAAGGTATACAAATAAATGATTGACACTACAATTTCTTTTTCATTAACTAAGCATCTAAATAGAAAATTTCAGTATCACTGTACGAAGAACACTAAACAAAAACAGAGTTCCAAAGACGATAAAAATAAAAGCCACAATAAAATCTTTAAAATCAACACAGCTAGTCATATGATATATTTTAATAGTAATTCAAAACACAAGAAAAATTAAAAACTTAAACCGACACAAACTTAAATTATAACAAAATCAAGCCCACTAATAATCTGGTGAACCCATAAAATGCGCCACGAAATTAGCATTTACAAAATTTACTTATTTACCAACATATTAAACTTGGAATTCATTTCTGTGTAACAAATCGATAAAGCACACAAAGATTGAAAAAGGAGTGGACATAGAACATAATTGGGCGAAAACAAGAGGGTTTTCACATTAATGAACAAAATTCACAAACACAATAAGACGAAACTTATAGCTAAAACATCAAATTCCCTTCTTGTCACAACCAAAGAACCCTAAACACCGATATACATAACTAAATTAAAACATGGTCTAAGCCTTTTTGGGAGACTTGGTAGCTTTGGAAGGAGACTTGGGTTCCTTAGAAGCTTTCTCAGTCTTCTTAGGCAACAAAACAGGGTTAATGTTGGGCAACACACCACCGTGAGCAATTGTGACTCCGGCGAGCAATTTCCCCAATTCCTCGTCGTTCCTCACGGCAAGAAGCACATGTCTGGGAATAATCCTGTTCTTCTTGTTGTCACGGGCAGCATTTCCAGCCAATTCAAGCACCTACACAATCGAATCCATACCAGAACAAAATGAATCACCACAAAACAAAAAAATTAACGCCGATTAGCAAAAATTGATTGATGCAACTAATGCTAAGTTACCTCAGCAGCTAGGTATTCAAGAACAGCAGCAAGATAAACAGGAGCACCAGTTCCCACACGCTGAGCGTATCTTCCCTTTTTCAAGTAACGACCAATTCTTCCGACAGGGAATTGGAGACCCGCCCTCACGGACCTGGTGACCGGCTTCTTCTTTGGCCCACCACCCTTTCTTCCACCGGCACCCTTCTTGATCTTTCCACCGGCGTCCATGTCGGAACCCTAGAAATTAGATGCGCTTAAAAATTGAAAGAGGGAGCAAGATATGAGAGAGGGTAGGAGTGTGTTGTGAAGAAGATCAATTGACACCGTGCTGTAGATATAGTTTTCCTCGCTCAAGTTCTAATTAAAAGGATACCTTTTTCATGCACGTATTCACCGTTGGATTGCATTTAATCTACGCTTCACGTTTCTCTATGTGGCGATCCGTGTGCTTCTAACTGACCAATCAGGTGCTGTTTTACCAGCTTCTATTTCTTTTCTTTATTATTTAGATATGTCTATTTCTTTTCTTTATTACTTTTATATGTCTATTTCTTTTAGTTTGTATTTATATGTAAAGAATTGGTACACATTTTTCTTTTAATTTTATCCGTTTTAATTAATTATTATTTTAAATTAAAATGATTGTATTTCTACTTTTAAATAAATTTAAATTTAAACTTAAATATTCTTAATTGTAAAATTATCATTTTAGTGTTTTATCTTTTCAAAATTAAAAGTTATTTTAATTCTGTTGTTTTTTTTAAATTAAATTAATTATCTATAATAAAACAAGTTACTAGTATCTCTATAATATATGTGTTTCTGCTAGTCACTTTTAGAATGAATTCATATAAGAAAAATAAGTACAAATACATTCTATATAAGTGTTTCTTATGTGATGTAGTTATTTTTTAAATGATTTATAAAACAAAGACTCCTAAAAATATTTAAAATATATATATATATATATATAGGATGCGTAGGAAATTAAGAATACTGAAATGGCAAACTAATATTTACTATCATATTTTCAATTAGTTGCTTGTAATGACTATAGTACTTTTTAACTTAATTCTTATCTCTTGTGAGTTTGAATCTATGAAGGATTGGATTATCAATTTTATCGCATTTATCCTTATTAAATATTTATAAAATTTCCTGAAGAAGTTCCATTTGTGAAATAAAAAAAAAAAATCTCAACATCACAAAACTTTTAGGTCAAGAAAATAGTCCATTTGTCCAAGATCTATCTTATCAAATTCATGCATCATAAAATATTGAAGTTCTTCAAACATATTCTCATCCTTTTCACAAGATCATCAACACACAAACACAACCAATATTTACCTTCATTTTCTACTTTAACCCCTCAAAATCTTCTTATTGAAAGAAACAATTTATAGGACTATACATGATTCACGGTGCCTATTTTAATCCATATAAAGAATATTGTTTTGCTTATAAACATTCTATTTATTGTATTTTATTGAATGAGTAGGCGATTGATTAGTGAAAAAATATTAATTAACTTATACATGAAAGAATATAGAAATCATATCTATTTGAAAAATATCTCGTACTTTTTTAGCAATAATCGAAATCATCATACATATTGTTTTCATACGTGTGACAAACACAAAAATCTTTGATTTGTACCGTACTTTTTTTACATATTTTTCCAAACAAACTTGTTTTATATTGTTCTTCGTCGTCATTTTTATTTATTTTTATCTTATATATGTATTTCACAACTAGAAAAAAAAAATTGCTTCAATCATTATATCCATTTTTTTTTATTTGTATCCACTTTCAGGGTGTATTTATTTTCAGATAATTACTGCTGAAAATATAAAGTAGGGAATGACCCGTGTGATTAACTTTAAAGATTTACATAGATTCAAGGGAGGGATTGTTTAACATCTCTCTAAGATGAAAAAATCGAATTGAATTATTTCAAAAAATAGTTCCCATTTTTATAATAATAACAATTATTATTATTCCTATTAATTTTTTTATACAAAAACTAGTAATTTAAGTTTGATTTTTAATTAATTTTACCTTTCATTCGTTTTTTCTCCAAAGGTTGAGATCTTATTCAAACAGAAGTTGGACCATTTGTCATACATGAAAATTTATTGAATATTTTCCCTTATAAAATCACTCATTAAAGTTGGTTGTCTTCTCATCTTGCATTCTCATAATGGATGAGAACTAAGAGTTTCAGTTAACAAATAATGCTGCTAGAAATAAGATTGTGAATAGGTTAGAAGAACCTTAATGGGTTGGAAAGAAACCTCTTTTCATCACAATACGTGTACAAATTATGGGTGTGGCAACATGCGCCGTGAACCCTCCAGTGTTTTCTGATGATTACTTATATGTTCATTGTGTGTTCGCTCTGTAATTCCACTTGCCCAAGTTCGATCTTTGGTTTTAAGGGTTCAAATAAAATACAATGCACGAAAAGCTTCAAATTGTGTTTCTCAGTACCTACTATGATGCACGATGTTCACAGCCACATTAATCGCATTACAAAAAGAAATGTAACCTCTCAACGCTGCAAAATATGCGTCACCCATTACACACAACTAACATACAAGACATCAATTTGTAGAAGGTTCAAGACCATGAGCAGTACACAAAATCTTTGACCGCAACCAACAATAACCAAGTACTGTTAATGTCTCAACATAACAAGCAGCAAATTCAAGTTCTAAGAATAATCAAAAACTTCAACTGACAATTACTTGAATCTAGTAAAAAACAGAGCCCACAAAAAAGCAGATTAACCAATTAATTGCCCAAGGAAAATGGAAAACAACATTCTATAATCCTTAATGACTTTTCAACTAGCTACCCTAAGAATTAATATCTCTGTATCCAAAAGGTAAAGAAAAGAAAATAAATAAATAAATAAATAAACAGTTACCATGGGAGAAACTTGGGCGAAAACAAGATGGTTTTCAATTAATGAACAAACTTCAACAAGTACACAACTAAACCACACTTTAGTGTTTCAAAGGAAAAAATCCTTTCTTGATACAACCAGAGTACCCTAAAGACTGATATACAAAACTAAATTAAAATGTAGTCTAAGCCTTCTTGGGAGACTTGGTGGCCTTGGATGGAGATTTGGGTTCCTTGGAAGCCTTCTCGGTCTTCTTAGGCAACAAAACAGGGTTAATGTTAGGTAGCACACCACCGTGAGCAATTGTGACTCCAGCAAGCAATTTCCCCAATTCCTCATCGTTCCTCACGGCCAGAAGCACATGTCTAGGAATAATCCTATTCTTCTTGTTGTCACGAGCAGCATTTCCAGCCAATTCAAGCACCTACACAATCAAATCCACACCAAAACACAATCAATCGCCACATCAAAATATTAACCACAGTTAACAACCACTGATTGATGCAATTAATGCTATGTTACCTCAGCAGCTAGGTATTCAAGAACAGCAGCCAGATAAACAGGAGCACCGGTTCCCACACGCTGAGCGTATCTTCCCTTTTTCAAGTAACGGCCAATTCTTCCGACAGGGAATTGGAGACCAGCCCTGACGGATCTAGTGACTGGCTTCTTCTTTGGCCCGCCACCCTTTCTTCCGCCGGCACCCTTCTTAATCTTTCCACCGGTGTCCATGTCGGAACCCTAGAAATTAGCTGCGCTTGAAAAATAAGTGGGGAGAGAGGAACGAGAAAGATTAAGAGTGTGTTGTGAAGAAGATGCGTTGACACGGTGTTATAGATATAGTTTTCCGCGCTCATGTTCTTATTAAAGGAATACCGTTTTCATGCACGTATTCACCGTTGGATTGTATTTAATCTACGCTTCATGTTTCTCTATATGGCGATCCATGTGTTTCTAATTGACCAATCAGGTGCTGTTTAGGGCTATTTTTTTTTTCTCTTTTAAAATCCATTCGTATAGGGAAATAAATTCGAATACATTCTATACCAAGTGTTTTTGTAACGTTATTGAAGCAGTTACTTTTTAAATGATTTATAAGATAAAAAAACTCCTGAAAATGTTTAATATATATATATATATATACTGCGTGGATGAAACTAAAATTTGAGTGAAGATTAAAAACAAAAGCTCATACCAAAAGCTTCCCGCTATTCAAAGGAAATTATAACCTGATTTTAACTTGATGAAATAAAATCACACGATGGTTGCATTTGTAATCTATGCGACAGTAGGACAATTAAAGGTAAATATAAAAAACTTCAAGTATTAGAATAATTATAAATGTTTCTCCTACTTATTATTTGATAAACTAATGTAATTAATTTTCTTAATACAATAAATAACAAAAATTATAAAATAGATATTTAAATCTTAAACATATGAATCTTTTACATCAATATTAACTAATAAATAAAGATGGAATTCAAATTTGATATTTTTACCGATTGAACGTCTTTTATTGACTTGAATGTTAATTTTTTTAGATTATATTTGATTAAGTAATACTTACGGGTATTACTAAATTTTGAAAATTATCATATAAACACTAATGTAGAATTACGAGGTTTTTTTTATAAAAATGAATCAGTTTAATGATTAATTACATTGTAGAATCAGTTTAATAATGATTTAACTTTTTTTTTCAACTTATATATTATTTCTAAAATTTTATATACTTTTTTAAAAAATAATTTTTTAATAATTTGATTAAAAATATTTTAAATAAAATTTTTAAACTTAGTATTTAAAAATTTTTTATTACATTTTATTATAAAATTTACAATAATGAAATTTGATTAAAATATTTTGAATAAAATTTTATTAAAATTTTGATATTTTAAAACTTAATATTTTAAATTTTATTATTACATTTTATTATGAAATTTACAATAATTAAATTTTATTTTAAATATTTTTAACCAAATTATTGAAAATTCATTTTTAAAAGAAAATATATAAACTTTAGAAATTATATAAAAGTTATAAAAAAATTGAGAGGAGTAAAATTATTAATAAATTGCTACTGCGATGTAATTAATTAGTAAAATGACATTTTTGTAATAAATGGGTCAAAACTACCTACTTTTATAAACAAATCTATCCTACAATGTAATTAATTGTAAACCGACCCATTTAGTCAAAACAACCTATTTTTATAAAATAATCATAAAATGGGCATGATGTAAGATCGATTATAAAAAAAACAATGTAATTAAAAATGTGGGGACAGTTTTGTAAATATTAAGAAGTTTATTATATCAGTTATAGAAGGAATTGATCGGTTATAGAAAAAATTGGATGTAAAATCTTAAAGTAAAAAAAAAAATCCTTATTAAATCATTTACAGAAAGCATCGATTTAATAATTATTCTCTCTTCTTTTTTTTCCACGATAAGCTTCGCCTCTTCTCTTCGAGAGAACCCAAAACCCTCACTCATCTTCTTCTATATTTTATCTCCCCACATTGTGCTTCATCTTTTTTCTTCACTGCCAATATCCCCATCGCACTTCAAAACTCGCCGATTTCAAACAATGTCACACTCAAACGTCGATAAGATTCCGTTGCTTGCCTTTTTCTCGCTCGCATCGTCTATGACACCCCTTTATAGAAAGGTGGTTCTTTTGTTCTGGACGTTGCTGCCAATGGTAGGAAGGTGGGTCTTTGGTTTCATCTTCCCCTAATCTTAGGGTTTAAGGTTCCAGTGGTAGGAATGTGTCTAGAAATTTTCCATTCTCTATTAAACATTTGGGCTATGTAAATGTTTGGACATTCATGATATTGTTGCTATCTGGAAAACATTTCCCTTATTTCATGTGTGTACTTTTTTGTGTTGTGTTCTCTGAATGAATGGAGGAGGAAAAACGGGGATGGTGAATGGTTGGAAGGTATGTGCAAGGAAGATGAGAGGATGATTTTTTTTTTCACTTCAATGTCATATATTATATCATTTGTTCTACAACTGATCTAACTTATTTGATCAGTCGAGTTCAAAATTGATGTAATATGCTCTAAACAACCGACATAAAAAGTAATTTTTGTATTATAAACCAATTTGTAGTTTATTATCATTTATGTAATATAATTTCATTTGTGGAATAAATTTTTAAATCCACTCTAAACTTATAAAGAGAGTGAAAGTTAATGTGTAGGTCCGAGCAACAATCGAGTTGGATCAGATTCATACTCATATCGATAAATCCAACATAACTTGAATGTCTTAATCTTGAGAAATAATACATTTTCTACGAGGTCGGTTGAGTACTCTTAACTCCCAAAACCTTTGTCTTCCCCTCTCCTTGTCCTCTGTCTGGTCGGTCTCCATGATTGTTGGTTCGTCCAAACCGTTTGGATGGTACTTGTAAAAGACACTCTAATGGTTAAGTGAGAAAGAGTCTAAACGCATGGGTATTAAATATAGTAATCAATGTAACCAACCACCTTGGACCTTTTATTCATATTACTTGTAATAGGATTTTACATACCATTGGACCCAATCATATCTTAACACGAATATCAAAGTGGTTTATGTTAATCTATTTCTAAATGGGTTTAATTGTATCGATCGTTTAATATCTATTTGATACATGTAAAAAGAAATATTTGAGATATAGTTGAATGATGTCCTAATTTGTTTCCATATTTGCCAAATGCAAGATAAAAAGTTTTTAAAAAATTATATCATATTTTTTTATTATATCTTTTTTGTAACCAAACTTGTTTTACACTACTTTATATTTTATTTATTTTTTATCATATATATTCATTTTACAACAACCCTTTTCCAATAGGCAACACAACCGGTTCCTAAATATTTTTTTTTGTGTGGCTTCAATCTTTGCATTTGTTGTTGCTTTCCAATTTTCCTCTTCTAGGGCTTAGTTGGCATAGTCAAAACAATTTAAATCATTTGTTGTAAAATCACTCACCCATGTTGGTTGTCTTCTCATCCCACATCAAGGGGTTAATTTTTCACTCAAGATAGATACATTTTTGTTTGTTCTTTGATGTTGTTTTCGTTGGGTTCAATTATTTTCTCAGGTAATGTATGTGCTCATTTATCATCATTATTCCAATCCAAGTAAAAAAAAAAATATCATCCATATGAGTTTTACATCACTCTCACTTTTGTCTTCTTCAAACATTACATCTTAACTTTTTATAATCATCTTAAAACAAAATCATACAATTAATTATGGGGCTTTGACTCATGAGATTTTTTTTAAAAGTGTCATTAGGTTTTGTTCTTACCAAGATCCAAAGTGTGAATCTCTGTATAGATGACAAGATCCTAGTGGTGACTTAAATGATCCTAACACCTGGAATTGAATTCCTTGTTGTTCCAAAGGGAGAGATTGTATGAGTAAGAGAATAATGATCTTTTTAGTGAGATTGTATGAGTGAGTATGTGTATTCCTTGGGAAATACTAAATGTATTTATAGGCCTTTTAGGCCTTGGATCCATATACTAAAATAGGTAATGTAATATGAAGCGATATCACTAAAATAACGATACCTCAAATAAGCAATAATAATAATGCAATACCTTGTCTCTTATACCAAATATCTTGTAAATATTTGGTATCAAGGAATATCAAAATGTAATCAAACTACCGAGATTTGTCATAATTACCGTAATTATGTAAATATTTGTCTTGATAGATGTATCTCATAATGTTTTGTAATATTTTTGGTGATGAGACTGATTGGGTCGCATTACTTAGCATCATCTATTGGACCGAACAGGTACAAATTTTGTAAAGCTGTCAAAATGGGTTTGAATTCGTGAGCCAACCCGACCCACCATGGGTTCGAACTGGGTTGGGTTGAAAATTTGTTATAAATTTCAATACAAGTTAATTTCTGACCCAACTCACCTAGAACTCACCCGAGTTGAACCCGTGGTGAGTCGGGTTGGCTCACCAATTTGCAAATAAAGAGTCACACAAATATTTTTTGTTAAGTTGAGTTTTGCATTTGAGTTAGATTAGGTTTTTTTTTAGCTAACACATAAATAGTTTGTATTTTTTTGATTTTGGTTTGTATTTAGAGTGTATTGAAGTTTATTTAGATTTTAATTAGAATTAGAATTTAGTTTTGACTGAAAAAAAAATAAAAAAAATTATTATTTTTAATTAAGTGAGTCCTTGAGCCAACCCGTTTAACCCACCAACCTGTATGGACGGGGTCGGGTTCGAATTTTTTTGGCTCACTAATAAGTGAGTCAGATTGGGTTGGTTCACTAAATGATCAACCTGTGATGAGTCGAGCTGGGTTACCCATTTTGACAACTCTAAAATTTTGTTCTTTTACATTTAAGAATATGGACATGATATATACGTCTAAATACATTAACATAATTTGATAATGGTTTGATCTACTCCAACCCTCTTTTAGAGTGTGTTCCGATTCAAACATGGATTTGAGAGATATGACGGGATGAATTTGGATGAATTTGAAGGTTAAATTTATGATATTTATTTTAAAAGATATAGAGGTAAAAGTGAATAAATTTTAATAGATTAAACTGTAGAATTATTATTTTTTCATTAATATTATTATTTTATATCTTATAGTTAAAATTAGTATATTATTGTTATTAAAATTATTATTTATTATTATTATTATTATTGTTATTTATTATTAGTCGTACTTATTTTTATTATTATTATTATTTAATATTATTTCTATTATATATATTATTTTTTATTTTCAACAACGGGAAAGTGGTTCCTTCCGACCCATAACTGTGCCTCACTCTTTCCAACACCAAAGCATGCACGTGAAAACATGATTTAAACAAAGATATTATTGTCAAAGCCATCTATCACTCTCACCTTAAGCAACATCCAAAAAAACTCATCCTCCCGCCAATCCGCTATTTTCCTCACCTTCAATGACTTTAAAAAGTCAAGTTTTCATCTTATACGCTTCAAAGTTTCATTATCAAATAACATTCCTTTGTATTTATTAAATTGAACCCTTTACCTTTTGTAAGTACTTTAGCAATACTCAAATATCTTTTTAACGGCATAACATTTTTCATTAGCATACTTCAATAATCATATAGTTTACCATCAAATAGTTATTTAAAAAGGTGAAATAAAGAAATTACTAATTATTTGACAAAGTAATTTAATTATATACAACCTTAGAAATAACATAAAAAGGCAATTGCATCACAAAGATAGACAAGACAAACTAAAAAATAACTATTTAAATCATAATATATAAGAATTATGTAATTCAACACTAAATAGTAAATAAAGATGGCTTCAAAATTTATTTTAATTTTATTGTATCAATAAAGTTTAAAAAGCTTGTTTAAAACTTCATTTTACTTATTATTTATCTTTATGATTAGCGTGTTTGGTTAAAATGAAAGGTGTAAAGAGGTGTGATGTTTGATTGTGAAAGTTAAGTATTTTTCTTTTGATTGTGCAGATGAGAAGTGTTTTCATGCTCAAGAATATTTAAATTTTGTTTTATTTTTAGAAAATATAATTAAAAAATCGGAATATAAGTTCTTCAAAAAATTATTACTATTACCAAAATCATTAATCTGTTATCATTACAAAGGATTTATATCCAAACCCTACTACCACAAGTCTGTCTAACGGAAGAAAGAAAAGGCATGTCTTTTTTATCTATTTTTCTGTTGACTGTCGATGACTACATTTCCAGAACAATTTAACGACGGATATTTTGAACTTGTAAGCTTCCCGAAAATTGATGAGTATTAAAAAAAAGTTTTCTACTGACATTTTAAACAAAGAATAAATTCCCAAATTTAAAGACAACTGTCGAATAAGCAAAAACGTATCTTACCAGAACATTTTTTAAAGTCAAACAAAGGTATCAAAAGAAAGGTTGAATAATTCTGTACAAGAATCCGCCATATACCATTTAATGAAAATATTTAGAGGAAATGGTGCTCATGTTAATTATGAAATTAAAATGGAGGCAAATAATATTGAAATGGTATATTTACATAACAAAACTCAAACTTGGACCTGCATGACTAGCCGTAATAGAGATATGTATTCTAATGCATATAAACTAACAGCTACAGAAAAATAAACGAGTTCAAAAACTAGGACTCCACGACTTCTAACTTGAGCATTTGGGGCACCAGTGGATGTTTTGCTGTAAAAATCACCTTAGTAACCGACATTTATACTGAACTATGTTATTTGCGTAAGAACATCTATATAATTGAACACAATATTTTGCAATCATATTGGCTGATTAAAAAACCTCCAGTACAGAGGAGAAATAGGCTCTGTAAAGCATACTTTAGCATCCCCTACAATCGCCAGGGTAAGGTGGTATATATGCAACAGGCTCTATAATGACAATTAAGTTCGACTGTAACTGCAAAAGCTATTCAGATTAGCACCACCAATAAAGTAAGCACTTCCGAGTTCCTCTTTCCCTAGTTACCACTCAGTTCCACTAGGAGAAAATGCGGATTGTAAGAAAGAATAACACTTTAACTTCAACCAATTCCGAAAATTGCACATCACAGAATTGGCCAAAAGAAAACAATTCACAACAGGGACAACTTAATCTGAATGCAACCAGAGTGAGCATACCAAAAATACTACTTCAGCATCCTTATCCCGGAGGCCTTTCATCTGTCGATATGTTCTTAGCTTGGCCAGTGAACTCAACCAGTGAAGAAAAGATGATAGATTCCATCTCACTAGCTAATATGCCAAAATTACCAAAATAGTTGAGAAGAGAAAAATTACTCCCCTAAAACAACAGATAAGAAAATCTTAAGATTGCATTAAATTAAGATTCTATTTGGATAAACATCTCCACAACAAATTGAAGAATAAAATAAATAAGTAAATAAATAAACTCCTACATGTTAAAATTAGCAATTTCGTAAGCTAATATAAAAAACTCACATTCTAGCTCTTCCAAAAATAGATTTTTTCACTTATACATAAGTTATTGTAAAAAAACTTATGCTCAAGTCACATTTAGCTTATTAAAGAAACTTTATTTCCTTTGCCTATTTTTTCTTCGATAAGTACTTGAACAGAAGTTTAATCAAACAAGACCAAAATCAAATGACACAATTATAACACTACATAACAAATTAAATGATCAATTTTCTTTCAGGGGAAGGCTGAAGGAGAGGGAATTAGGGCAGGGAATCTACCTTATTTGAAGATTCCATTGCAATTTTAACCAAAGCACAAAGCAACACAATGGGTGAATTCTGCAGCCTCCTACATTCCAGCCAATGCTTTCTTTGTGCTGTGTGTATGCATAGATGAGATCAGGATTCCCACTTCCATACTCACTTGTCGAATAAAGAAATGATTAAATCCAATGAAAGGAGCCAGAGAGTGAATAATACAAGCTGAGTTCTGTTTCTTCAGCCACATTTCATAGTCATACCCAAGGAAAATAAATATTTGATAACAGAATCCCAAACTACATATATCAACTGTAAAAGTTTTCACTCTAAGTTATCCTTTCCCTTTCCGTAAAAGCATGACTTCGATAAAGATACATAATTGGGCGGTGTTCCACTGACATGCCCTTGACAACCGCAAATGTAATATCAATAAAACAGAATATCAGTGGTTCTTTCAGTTCAATTGCATAGCCTCAGCATGATACTTCTCCAACTCAGCATCAAGGTCTTCCGCAGATACCTTTTCATCACGACCTCTACCACGTCCTCGACCACCCCTCCGACTGCCACCTCGCCCTCTAGGCGCACCACGTGGCCTTCCTAGTGGCCCATTTCTCCCTTGTACACTGTTGAAAAGTCAAATACATGATACAGACAATCAGCTTAAAAAAATGCAGAGCAGGATTGTTCAGCGTTTAGACCAAAAAAAGTCATATAAGTAGAGTATGCACACAAATTTATCAATACCTTCTGGGAGGACCACCAGAATTTCCAAAAGTCCCATTAACAGTGGGCGCTGCAGCATGTGTGGCGATATTTGTCCCCACAATCTCTACCTTCATTGGTTTCCCGTCTAGCTGAACATTGTGATACCTCTTCACTGCAGCTACAGCATCAGCACGTCGAGAGAAGACTACTTCCGCTGTACCCTATATGAAAAACAACTTTTATAACCTACAGAAGGACGCAGTGAATTGATCACAGGTTGGAAGTTGTGTCGAATAAGATACCTTGGATCTTCCACTCCTGTCGTAGTGAACAGTATGCCGCTTCAGGTCACCAACTTCAAGAAATAACTCCTACAAGTACAACAAAATACAACATTAACAACCTCGCACATGAAAATGCCATGTAACAACTAAAATGTTTTACACACACAGCATAACAAAGCATAATTCACAAAAGTAAAGGAAGACGAAGACACTAAATATGTGAAATTAATTGGTTTAACACTTCACTATTAAACTGGTCCTATTTGTAAAAATTGTTTTAGTCAACAGACAAGCTGCTTTCGATTTAATGAGATTTGGCCGGGTTGCTGCATCTCCGGATAATATAATTGCAGTATTGTGGCCAAAGTTAACAAAAACAGAAGACAACTGGCAAAATTACATGCAAATACAGACACAAAAGAGTAAAATACAGACAAATATAAGGTCAAAAATAATAATTAAACCCCGACTACTAAACCCAAACAGATGTGTATACTTTGACAATCGATATACAAGGTTATGTATCAGTCATTTTTGGAGTCGAGGAGATCGAGAGTCTTCCATCGAAATTAATTTTCTCGGAAGGTTAAATAATACAAGCAACCCTAAAACAAACCAAATTGGGGAAATATGAAACACGCAAGTAGCCAAGTACCAACTCAGTAGAGATCTTACCTTAATATCGTCATTGGAGACGCCATAATCCAGATTAGATATGTAAAGCTTCGTCCCTGTTTCGATGGAAGACGCCCGACCACCTTGACCTGCAAAAGCCGTGGCGGCTGGCTGATCGGCGTACATATCGTGCTGCCACGCAGACTCCGGCGCCTACACAAGGCGATCCGTAACGGTGAGACGAATTAGGGCACAGCGCGAATCTACGATCGGAAAGGGAATCTTCGAAACAGAAAACCTAATCGGATGAAAACGTATACCTTAGCGGTGGCGTACGGCGCGGCACGATTTGCGGCCCGGTTGGGGAGACGACGAGCGGGTCCGGGTCCCGAAGCTCGGCCTCGGCCCCTGGAGTTGGCGGAGGCTGACTTCTTGTTGTTCTTGATAATATCGTCGAGCGTCATATCCAGAGCCGCAGACATGTTTGATTGTGAGAGAAAGGCGAGGAACAGAATCGGGTATTGGATCTGAGAGAAGAGGAAATTAGATTCAAAGATTTGGGATTTAAGTAGGTTTTGAGGATAAGAGGGCGAGGTGAGAAGACTAGGGTTTCGTCGAAGAAGGGGAAGAAACAGAGACGAGGGTGATAAAAAACACTGCTGGGCCAGCGACTACGCGTAATCTAACAAATAAAAACTAACTCGTCTTATAAAAAAAAAAATATTCACAAAAGAAATACAATTTTTTATTTTTATATTTTAACAAAATCAATAGCAATAGATTTTCTTTTAAATAAATAGTCATATCTGTGTTATTCTACTTGTTTAAAGGATAAACATTGAATTTGGAATTATGGGGTGGGATAATTAAGATATGTGCATACACGTAATTTTATCTTCTTCTTTTTTTTTACTATTTTTTGACAAAATTTTAAATTTTTTTAGCCTCTCAACTTGTACCGTAACAACTTATATGCTTTTAGTTATCTTCTTTATATGCAATTTTGTAAATTTTTAAAAGTGTTTGAGTAATTTCGGAAAACAATATTATCAAGTATGTATTTATGAAAAATTGATCGAAATGGTTAAATAATAAAAGATTGAATTTTCAAGTAATTTCCTTCGGATTCATATTTCAATATAGTGGACCAAATTAATTTCAATATTTTACTTAAATTGTGTAAATGTGTGTGCTTTTTATTAAAACATATACACATTTAAAAATATTAATCATTATATTTACAATTTAAAATTAACTTAATATATGTTACTCAAATTAAAAAAACATGTTTTGTTTAATTATTCTTTATTTTTAATTGGGATAAGATGGTTTGTTATCATAACGTTAAGTTTATCTTAAAAAATAATAATTTGTTACCCCCAAATATATTATGGAATATTTTTAAAATATTTATTAATAATTAAGTATAGATTCTGTTATTTATTTTAGATATTTATAATAATATTTTATAATGTAGGAATTTATTATTATATTTTATTATATAACTAAGATATTTGGAGATAATATCATTTGATACGATACTTGATTATTTAATATATGTAAAAAATACAAATAATATCTTGTGACAATTGATTATATTATTGTAACATGTGATAATTGAGTATATTTATGTAACATAATATCTTTTTTAATATTAGACTTACTACGAAAAAATCTAAAAATAGTGATAAAAAATCATTAGTTATTATAATAATCAATTTGTATATCAATTTATAAACTATAAATTATTGGTAACTAAATCTTTTCTTAATTAGTTCCTATGGTAGATTGATCTCTAAATTGATAACTAACATTAACTATCAAAATTTTGGCTACGGAAATAATTTGTTTCTAAATTGATTAGTATAACATCTCACCATGTTGAATACTGATTCAATTTTTTTTTCAACTCTTAATTCGTACACAATATCTTCTCTTTAAAACTTTAATATTTCTCACTAAGAGGTAACCGCCACTCTCTCAAGACTTTGTATTTTCATAAATTATGATAAGAACAATAAGTATTAAATGACATAATCTATACTCATTTTGATGGCTTTGATCATTTGCATTTATTTGGTGATGCTTCTAATCTTCTCATGTTTAATGAAAAAAAAAATGTCAACAAAAATATTTAAACAAGATGATTATAACAAGCACCATTGTAATGTTCACTTTGAGAAGAAAAAAGTAATAAATAAGTAATTTGTTTTGCGACACATAAAAATTGTTGTACACAATCTAAAATAAATCTTAGACAACATAAGAGAAAGATTTTTAAAAACCCACAAATAGCATGAAACTTAAAACAAGAAATACAATTGAAACCATTAACATTGTGATAAATACAAAAGACCACCTTATTGAAATATTATGTGAAATGATGTGTCATGATACAATGTAAAGAGTTTGGACATATCACATTAAAATATCAACAAATTAGGCAAAGAGATATTTGGGCATCTTAGAATATATGGACATAAACAACACCTCTCATGAAAGAGGTGTGGTTTGTGCAAAAAGTTAGGTTGAGTTGCTCACGACCAAATGTTAGCTAACTCGAACCAAGACAACGTTCATGTCAAACGACAAAAGTCAAAAGTATGTCCGAGTCAGCCCATACTAATGTCAAATTGAGTCAGTTCAAGCTCAAGTAGTAGCGAGTCAATCCAAACTCAAGGCAAATTGAGTCGAATCGGTCTAGATTCAAGTTAAATTTAATCATTCGAATCAAGGTCAAGTAGAGTATGATCAAGATAAAGTTAGGTCAAGTCCCAAATCAAATTGAGTCCAATAAAGCCAAGTCAAGTTACATTGGATTGATATTGGATCGGAACCATGTCAAGTTAGGTAGAATTGATCTTACATCAGGTTTATTAGGTTGCCCCACATCGAATTTAATTTAATTGACCAAGTGGAATTAACATAGTCTTTACCAAATTAAATTAAATTGAAACAAAAAAAGCAATTTAGTATAGTTAAAATAAATACGAATTATAAATTCAATCTATTTTATTGATTTGGATTGAATTTTAAACAATCAACTCCATGATCACCAATTTGTTATGTTATTCAACTCTCGTATAACATCTCCTAAATATAAAAAATAAATATAAAAGTTCATTGAAAGAAATAAAAAAACTCATAAAAGAGGGGTTTAACTCTAAAATAAGTAAATAAGAAATATCTTTTACAATTAACCATACAATAAACAATATGACAATTAAATAAAAAAACATTTAATACTTGTAGATTTATTTTATTTAAATTTATATTATATATTTCATATTATTTCAAAGTTCGTACATTATAACTTTAATATGTGTTTATACATGGATTATGTAACATCTTGTTTAATAGTGCAATACTACTAAATAAAACTTCACATAGTTGTTAATCCATAAGCAGTTAAAGGCACTTACATAACTATGTTATTATAGTCATCCAAAATAAATATACCAGCATATAACATATTTTACATCAACCTACTTTGAACTAAAAGTTGACCACATGATTATAACTACTTTCAAAAGATAGAAGTTAAACATGGCTCCCACAATCAACATATTCCTCCTGATGTAAACTCACACCTAGTTTCTCATCTACTCACATTGGTCAAGGTAATCATTGCAAAAAAAAAAAAAAAAAAAAAAACATGAGAAAAAAAAAAAGAAGCTAAAAAAGTTTAAAAAATTAAAATGTATAAAAAAATTAAATAAATTTAATAAAAAAATAATATATTT
>Ga0099822_1002276_pt1 | contig 23772 bp, 9 predicted proteins | sample CowpeawhiteBW_FD_76839 | JGI IMG/M metagenome (GOLD analysis project Ga0099822, IMG submission 76839) | Root nodule microbial communities of legume samples collected from California USA - Cow pea white BW | ecosystem: Host-associated > Plants > Roots > Nodule | place: USA: California | collected... | reverse complement strand
TTCTAGGAGAAGTATGTAGTGTATGTGTAAGCACTTAAGGACTCAGATTTGGTTGGCATCCTGACGCTCCAATAGTCCATTAAGACTCATGTAGAGTATGATGGACTATGTCGTGAGGAGTAGTAGGAGGTCCTAGTCTATGGACCCGATCAGTCATGGACGCAAGTACCTTGGGAGTGGTTGGGTGATAACCCCTTGAGCCCAAACTCTGCAGAGTTTGGGAACCTTCACAAGTGCAAGCCACCAAGAGATCCAAAGTTGCTTACATAATCCAGATGTCGAGTCTAAGGTTATGTAACTGTTTTGTTCTGTGTTGGTCTCTTAAATACCTATGATAAAGTGAATTTTCCTTACTAATAATTATAATTAAATTGCTTGATTTATATTGTTAGCTTACCCTTCTTGTATTGGTTTGCCTTCTTTGTGTATGTTCTCTTTGCGATGATCACCTACGTTGTGATGTGTGCAGGAAAGGATCAAGAAAAGGATACTCCCCTTCAGGATCAGAGTTGACTCGTCGCTATGAGGCGTTTTGTAGACTTCTGTTTTGTGTAGCTTGGGATTAAAGTCCCCTTTTGATTTTATATTCGATCTTTCTCTAGTATAGACCATACTTATGCTTGAAGGTTCATATAGTTATTTGAATGATTGTATTAAACTCGTGTATAGTTTATTCCAACTACCTGCTTGTTAAATCATGATATAATGTTCTGTTTAGTAGTTTGAAACTATTAAAATGGGATGTTACAAATATTGTTTACGTATATAATCTATTCCTACATATTAAACTTTAACAAACTCATAATGATTTTCTTATGGAAATTTTAAATACTAATTATTTTGTATTAATCTGTTTCTTTTTTCTCTTTCGTAAAATAAAATCTACTTTTTTTAAATGTATAAAATCTAAAAAACTTAATTACTTTTGCTTTAATATCTCCATTATTAAGATACTTTTATGTAAATTAAATTACTTTTTGTGTAAAATTTTTATTTTCATCGACGAGGTCTGTTCACATTTTTATTTTTGAGAATTAACCTTTCATTTTTAATTATTTTTGTTTTTAATCTTCCTTTGCCTTTTAATTCTATTTGAATTTTATTTAAATTCTAAAAATTATTAAATTAGTATGCATAAAAAGAATATTAAAATTTACATACAATAAATAAAAATTTGCTTGTTGAGAATCAACCTATATTACAAAATTTTATAAAAACTTAAATGCTTTGATTTCAAAATAACATTGAATATTAAGCATTACTTGAACCACTGAATGCCATTTTTTCTTCAAATTCTAAACAAAAATAAGAAACTCAAGGAGGAAAAGAAGCTAACAAAACAAGAAAAAGAAGCGAGAAGAATAACAAAATAAAGAGTGAGTAGAATAGAAAATGATTGTTCACAACTATAAAGATAACACCATTGATTATGAAGGCAACACAAACTACAATTGTCATGACTTGCCAGTGAAGCTTTACGTGAATGCTCCAATGGTTGTCTAAGATACAAGAAGTGTTTGTTGGCCTTGTTTATGGGTAGGGTTGGGTCATTTTTTAACCCAACCCTATATCTTACAGAAAAACACTTTATTGCAAAAAGAAGATCTGAGTAACTTGGACCTTGACGACACATTTTTCCCAACATCTATACAATTTAAGCTACAACTAGATACACAAACATTTGAGCTGCATGATTAATTATAAACTGGAAGACAGCAGAAAAATTCCTATACTGAAGCCTTGTTTCTTGCATGATTAATCTACGATTTAGATGAACTGTTTAGGACTCTACTATACTCTCAGTAAAAGATGTCAGGTATGGATTGGTGCGGTATGGAAGGCCAGCACGAGCTCCAAGGGCTCTACATTTGGAAGCTGCCTGTAATTAGCATCAAAAGCAACCTTGATTATCTTCAAATTTCCAATTAAGTTGAACATAGAAAAGTATGTGTTTCTCTAATGTTCTGTATTTGTGTACAACTTTTTGTATGTGATAACATTGATTACATTATAAATCCAAATTAAGCCATCTTGTTTCTTGCTTACCACATAAGAAGCAAAAGGTAACATTTTTTTTGGTGGTAAGTTGGCACAGATCGCTGCAGATAAAATAAGCACCATGTAAATTCTGAAATTGTAGCATCAAAGGAGCAAAACTAACAAGTGACATGATCAAAATTTACAGAGGGTAGAAGTGATGGATATAATAGAATTATGGTGAACAATATAATTCTATCTCTGAAATTGGGTAGAATCTGTATAGAGGAAAAAACAGAAAATTCCTATATGAAGAGATTGCACTTACCATATAAAACAGCTCCTGTAAATGCATCCCCGGCACCTGTTGTATCAATAAGCTCTGATGGTGGAATCTTTTCAGTTGTCCCAAAATATAACCTCCCACACACAGATCCTATCCCTTCAGCTATTAATTTTGTAACTGGCTGGGAGGATTAAGCAAAAAGATCAATCCAAGAGGATTTTTACATGAATATAATGCAACCAGACATTGTTTAGACAACATTTACCATAAATCAGAGCTATGACAAATGGTGTTACAGGTATAGAAAATTTTAACCTCAATTAATAGAATGCTAGAAATTTCAAGTTCCATGACATTTGAATCAAAATGCCTTTACAAAAAAGGTATCCCATCGCATACTTTTAGGTTGCCCATCATTTGATCAACATGAAAAGAACTTTTGATCTGTACTTATCTTAATTACAAAAGGATCAACTCTCTTTCCACAATCAAAATAAGTTGAGCGCAAAGTCTCAAATTTTTTTTGCCATGTCCATATATCCATGGGAAAAGTATCAGTTTTATTTTATTTTTTTTGCCTTATTCTGTTAACCAATGTTATCTTGCCCCAGGAATAGTAACCTAAATTAAATTTCTCCCATTTTGGACATTTAAAATGTGACACTTTTTTGTCTGGACAGTCTCTACCAGAAACATGTATATATCTACCAGTTGGACAAGCTCTTGTGCCATTTGATAAAAAGACTGTCTTGTGTAAGTGACGACTTTGTACAACTAGTGTTTCATATGACAGATTATTAGAAGCAGTTCAGTCCATATCCCTAAAGGGTCCAATGGTGGGGTAATAAACATGGAAGATCATCTCTTAAGAAATAAGAGAACACATTGCACAATCAGAGCTAACCTAGAATTATAACAATAAATAGCAGGTTATTACCGAGGCTATGCAGGTTGGCATGGCTATGCTATCGTCCTTTGTTTTTGTTAATGATGTCAAACAGCTGTCAACATCCATTTCTTCTATATGAGAACTCTCTGCCAGAAAGTAATTGCAACTTATGCTACAGAAGAACTTAAATGTAAAAAATAAAAAATATTATTTATCCAGAAGCTACACTTTCTGCCTATTTTTTCATATGAATTCAACTTGATAGCGCCCAAAACAAGTAAACAAGTATTTTTACCATCATCTACACATTTCTCAAGCATTATGCAGCCTTCTTTTCCCAAAGTTACAATTGCAAATTTAAGTCTTGGCAACCTTAAAATAATTGCAACTAGTGCTCTTGGAATAGATGATGCCTCTGTCCAGGCCTGTAAAATTGTCACTCACAAATCAAAAATACAATTCATATAGAAAGAAATATCACATAACCAGCTCAACCAAGTAGAATAGAGAACCATACATGAAATATAATAATGCACAAACATTCAACTTTAAAATCGAAAAAGATGAAATTAGGAAAGAATTCCTCAAAACAATGAAATCTGATTTCATGGTTTCTTGTACAAATCTTTGAAATTAGGAAACAAATGGTGAAAGTATTGTAATTACAAGTGAAAACAGAAAATGGAAATAGAACACATTCTCTTTCTCTCAAAGTAACGAGCCCTTAAAATGGTCACATGTTAGACTTGGAAGGAAATGGTTAGTGACAGTTGTTCACTCACAGAACTGATCAACCATTGTCCATTTACATGCCCTGATGCACTAGTTATGTCTTATTTGACCTGATTTACCAGTTTTCCTTTACCTGCTCCTTTTAAACATCAGGTTGACCTGATTTTTACTAAACATATGCACCTGTTGTGAAAGATGTCAAGGCACATTCCTAACGTAGATCCACCATGGGACAGTCTGGTGGATGCCTTTAGAAAGAGGCTGGGAGATGCATACACCATGCATGTTACATAAACCTCTTTTTTTATGCTTTATGATGCAATGCATGTATGATGTTCCCTAAAGCAAGTCCCAAGTTCTACTCTACAAGGAGGTCCTTTCACATGTTAGATGGGAACAAAATCATATTTCCATTTTATTATAAGCTGTAAATAGTTTTCCTAGGTCATTCTTCTGACTATAAGACAGAAACAATTTGAATTTGCAAAATAAAATTCATTAAATAGTTCTCCTAGGTCCTTCTTCTGACTATAAGACAAACAATTTTGAATTTGCAAAAGAGAGTTCATCATCTAATGATGAGATGGTTGGAATCTAAGAATTATACAATATATCTGCAAGCCAAAAAAGGACTCACAGGTCCCAAGTATTTGAGATATTCTAGGATTCTACTTCATGATAGTATGAGTAACTTACCTTTGGAAAATTTTCAGAACATACAACATAATCAGCCAATCCAAGGAGGTCGTTCAACCCTTCCCTAGGCCTTTCAGCATCAATCAAGATAGATATATTCTGCCGAAATGCCTGAAAGGACAATATAATTAAATTTAGCTTATGTTTCACCACAATGCTTTCTCTTCAAATATCAAACGCAATCACGTTAAGGACAACTTTTGTGAGTCTAGTAATGATTCATTTACAGATACATAATCAGGTGTATTTTCACAATACTTCATACAAAAAAGGGATTTGAAGTTTTCTATCCTAATTACGAGGCATATGATCTGTTATCTTCAATCATTGCTAGGATTTGAATTAGTAACCTTAATAAGTATTGATAGCAGTCACAAATTTGACTTGAGCACAAATCTAATGAGAATAATTCTATATGGAAGTTTGCATTACCCAAACTAGGTAACAACTAAGATGTAATTACCTCTTGAGCAATGACAAGAGCAGTGTCAGCCATCCTTGCATCAAAATAGACCACTCTTGCTCCATCCAGTGCAGACAACAAATTGGCTTTTGGAAGATCAGCTGGAACCATTGGAGGGTATCCTGGGGTGAATATACATGTCCTTGTTTTCCTGAATGTTTAAATTTCTAGGTTTAATCATTTTGCTCACCTGAATCAATCAGGTACAAGGAGTCATTTAAATCATTTCAGTTAGGCATGACAATTTATAAAGAAAGAAACTTTCATATGAAGATATTATTCTACTGTATTTCCATCATGTTCTTGCAAATGTCCTTTGTAATGTATAAATTGCACATATAAACAAACAAGAATGTTGAGTCACTGTTAACCTCACAACTTTAATCTAGTTTTATCATTATTTCAAAAGAAATTTAGATAAAGGAACGAAATTTAAATGCAATTTTCTAAAATACTCTTAGTGTTGTTCTCCGGTCAAAATTAACTCAAAAATTAGAATTTTATCTGATCCATGTATTGATACTTTGGAGGTTAAAAATATATTATGCAGATTAAAGTGAAACTTTAATTCTGACTAAAGAACAACACGAACAATAGTTAAAGAACTGCATTAAAGTTTTGTGCTTACAAAAAATGTCATTGTCAAAACTTTCATTTTTCAAAGCCCATCAAGTGAGAAACCGTACAGACTTAGACAAGATAATACACATAAATCTTGTCTAAAAATTGTTTAAGTATGTCACATACGTTTGGCTGTCAATAATGATGTAGCTAAATGGTGAAGTCCCTTCCTTCGAGACCTGAAAAGAAATGGAAAAAAGAATCAATGAAAGAACAACCTCAAAATAGAGACTGGATTGAGCACTGTTTTGCTTGCCACAACCAGGAGCAAATGACAAAAGGATAAAGTGGCATTTAAAACTTTTTTCATGAATTTATTCATACTTCTATTACAGACCAAGTAGCAATTTAAGCAACCAAAAATAAGAGTATTTTACTATGATTCAACAACTACATGTATAAATGACAAAGCATTAGAAGATTCAATCTTCATGGCACTATCAAAATCGATGGTCAAAGACTAAAGTTTACTACAATGTTATCTTACAACATATGCTTGTGTGTGTGTGTGTGTTTTGTAGGAGGAAGAGTATCCAAGTGCATGTAACTCTCTGCTCTTCAGACTAACAAAAAAACATCGACATATACATACCACTAAAAAGGAGGTATCCACCCCTTCAGCCTCTAGTTCCTCCATCATACTCTTACCCGGAGCATCATTTGAAACCTAGAGATTTCAAATTGCATAATCATAAGAAATTAACCCCAATCATGATATTAAGTGCTCTATCATAAACTTAGGTCATGCAAACAAGAGAAACCTTAGAAATTATTCTTGGCTTTAAGCCCAAACGGGCAGCACATGTCATAGTATTTCCAGTATTTCCACCACCTTGGACCTGCCAAACCGAAAATCACAAAAAACATTAATCACCCTTATCATCACATTACCACTGTTAGGAAGTGATCATTCTGGAAAAGTAATTTTAAAAAACAAGAAATAATAATTTTTCATGTTTAAAAAGTAAAAGAAAAAAGATATCTACTGTGAATTTGCCCGAATTAAAACAGAAAAATATATAGAAGTAGTGCCACTCAAGCAAGAATGATAATGGTTATCCATAATAATACAGTACTATACAGTAAAAAGCAACAATTAAATTACAATTAGCCACACTTTATAATTAAAGTTGTGATCAAGGTGACATTATTTTAAATAAACAAAGGCAAATCATTTAATCTATTTGAGTTTTAAAAGGAAAAAATAGTGGTCCACTCTACCGAAAGTGAGTGGTTAGAGTTGGTTACTTGGTTTAGTTAATGTTAAAGTCAACGTCAAACAAAAAAACTTTTCTGGACCCAGAAGCAAAAACCACATCATTTTAATTTTAATTAATGATGTTTGGTGTGATGTGCTCAAAGTTATCACAAATCTGAGGTGTTGGAAAGGAAGAATAGTAACCATGATAGCATCAAGAATAATAACAACAATAGAAGAAAGAGGAAAGAAAAGAGCGTGAGTGGAAGCTAGAGAAGGAAAAACCTTGAATTCAGTGGTTCTGATCTTGGCATCAGGTTTAGGAAAAAATGGCACTACTGCCAGAAAATCCACCCCAACCCCACCAAACCCCACCTGCCAAATAAACACAACACACACTCATAAATTGAATTAAGAAGAATCATTATGAGAATGAGAATGGTAGTAATGATGCTCACAATGATGGGAGTTTCGAGGAGAGGAAGAACAGAATCAGAAGACATTATCTGTTCTTCAGCCTGGGAAAAGTTAGCAATCATGTCATATATCATCGTACCATATGTTATATTTATAAGAAGAATAACGTGAGATAAGAAATGAGTGTACTTCAATTTACCAGAGAAACCTTGTGATGATGGTAGCACAAAAGTGGCAAGTGGTGAGGAAAAGTGGAAGAAGGTGTGTGTGAAGATGAAGAGAGCAATTAGTGAAAACAACAGGAAAAGGGTTTTAAGTTTTGACTGTGAAATCATTGTCACCATTAAGGTTTTGGTTTGGTATATGTCCTGCTAAGATTGACTTTTGAAAAATCAATGTTGCCCTTTGTAAGGGTTATGATCTTTTGAATTTCATCCCTTTGATTTTTCTTTTCAAATCGTGCAATTCATTTGAATTGAAGGATACGGGTAGTCATCATTGCTTCAGATTTTTTTAATTAATTTACCTCAAAGTAATTTCAACTTTTAGTTTAATGATTCTTCATCTAGTAAAATTGCTTTAAAATACCAAAAATCAAATCAATCAAGACGGTAAAAATTTAAAATGATATATTTTTTAAATTTAAAATATTGATTGAATATTTAATTGATAGACAAAAAATAACAAAACAAATAAATGCTAAAATTAACAAAAATAATTAAGTCTTGTATTTTTTTTTATGGAAAACTTTTGTCTTAGAGGATTGATGTGAAATAAATTTAATATTGTAAAATTAACTGAAAGTTGCTACAAAGTTCTTTGGACTAACTTTCCCAACTACCACCTTTTGAATTTTTATTTATATTAGATATTTGTATCGGTCTGATTACTTTAAAGTAAATGGTCTGACAAATATAAAAAAATAATCATATATTTTATTTTGGTAATAATAATTTTATTTTTATTCTAATTTGTATTAATAATTAATATAATTTATGAAGTATTCTAACTTTAAAATTAGTCTGTGTATTTGTTAAAACAAATTAAAATAACATGTGATTAATTTTTAAAAAACAGTAAATATCTTAAATTTACAAAATAAAAAATAAAAAGAGTAAAATAGTCCTTAAAGATTAATTATATACTAAACTTAATTTTTCTTTTAATAAATACGAGTAACAATTGCCGAAGATTAAATATATGTTAATTATTTCTATTATTAACATATTTCAAACGAAATTAATATTTTTATTATTAACATATTAAGAAGTTAGTGTTTATGAGAAATAATAAAGGGGTAATAAAGTCAAAATTAGTGAGAGGTAATATAATATAGATAATATAATATAAGGATTCATGTTTACATGAGATATTATTATTTTTAGTTCAATTATCCCTTCAATATCATATTAAAATATTTCTAACTTCAGCTAAGTGCATAACATCATTTTTAATTATAAACTAAAACTTAACTAAATTAATTTAAAAAAATACTTTAATTATAAAATAATTATAAAAGTATTTGATGTCTTCCATTAATTACATGTTAGAACATATTAAAATATATAATTTTTTGCGTCTTTAATTATATAAAGTAACGTCCCATTTAATTAATAAATATAATTAAAGGAAGTATCACACTGAATAATATAGAAATGCGATCCAAGAGTTTAAACCTTACTCTTTACAATATTCGAGGCACACCACATACCACGATGCCAAAATATAACATAATACAAGAACTAAAGACTAACAGTAGATGATAGAATATTAAAGAGTAAAGCAATACATGGGCCATATCCCTAACGAAAAGCCCAAAGAAAACATAATGTCCAACCCAAGCAGACTATGTAGCGGAATCATCTTTTCCCGGTTGACCTCGAGTGCCTCTCGCATCTACTCACATCAACAAGTTGATGATCATCGTAAAAGAAGAAGAACCACATACAAGACAATCAAACAAACAAATAGGGTAAGGTAGAGTAGAAACCATACATCAAGCGGTCACATACTATTACACAATCCAAGCAGTACATATATCATCCAATCATGTTATGACTTCTCAAGCAATACACTAGACTCTGACTCAACTCATCCGGATACATATAATCTAGTCAGATTCAGCGGATGCTTGCACTTGTGGTGCATATCTCTGCTCACCCCCGAGCTAAGTGTTATAAGTGTTACAATGTTTCAATCCCCCCACACAAGGTTAGCCCTTAATGAGTTTCAGGCCTCCTGCTACTCTCACCACAAGAGTCAGTCTGCTCTAAGTGAGATAACTTACTCCTTAGAGTATCAGGATGCAACCTTACCTTGAATCCTTACCAGACTATATAGATGGGGCACCACCATGGACACCCACTAATAGGGGCCATGGAATTACGTCCCGACTACTGAAGCACGACCCTGAAATCTCACCTAGAGATTTCAAGGAATTACGCAATGACCACATACCAAACATATTCAAACAACCAAGTAATATTTATCATGCATGTATATATATTATGTCAACCTTTATAACCAACCCTCACTCGTATTCCATGTCAAATCCATACCAACTCATCATTCTCAAACCATGGAACCAACCATACATGTAGCATATCCAAATCATGTTAAACTCATTCATCGCAGACTATAGATTTTCTTATTCATACCAAATTCATGACCACATATATAACCAACCATTCATGTATATTCCATACCAAGATCATGCCAAACTCATCATTCACCACCCATAAACTATCTTTACTCATGCATATTCACTCATCTCATGCTTTAACATAGCAATCCAACTTAACATCACATTGTGCAAACGATTTTGGGATTTTAGAAATAAAACCACAGCTTGTGTAAAGCTCAGAAAATTTTTGTATTTATATTCAAATTAAATATGATTGAATCAAGAACCAAATGAAACAAGAACCAACTTAATTGAATAACTATAAAGAAGGTTGTACACCAAACAAGCAACAAAGGTCAATGTTGTCAACAACCAAACTACAATGATCATTGCGATAAAAACTGCTCTCACTACTGAGCTCCGATTCAAGATCGGACCGGTTAAAGTCAAAACCTATGTGTTAAGGATCAGCTGTTAAAATATCAACTCGATCTAATGGTTAACGAAGTAGTAACTTTCATTTTACGAAAAGTGTACAGTGTTGTCAACAACCAAAGTACAGTGACCTTGCGATAAAAACTGCTCTCACTACAGAGCTCCGATTAAAGATCCGACCAGTCAAAGTCAAGACGTTTGTGTTAAGGATCAACTTTTAAAATATCAGTTCGATCCAACGGTTAACGCAGTAGGAATCTTCATTTTACGAAAAGTGTGCAATGTAGAAAAAGAGTAGCGCCACATCAATCAAACATACTCACACACCATACATTTTTATTCGACCAACAACATCATTCAAGCATCATAACCATACAAACAGACCAAAAATCGGCAAAATAACTTTAAATATATAAACCCTAGCTTCCATTACCTGGAAAAAAGTTAGCAGAATATCCGACACCCAAGCAAGTGAGTACTACCGACCACGGAGCAGATTCACGATTTGTAAAACAGTGGAATATATTCAAAATGGGTTACCATGGTGAACCCTAATTAGAATCATGATGACAGAGTTGGGAATGAAAAAGGTATGGTGGAGAATCAACTTACATGGATTGAAGAATGTGGTTGAGTTAATGCAAAGAAGGGTAAGACCCAAACCCTAGCAAACCTACTGTGGAGAGAAAAAGGAAGAGCGAAGCGGGTGCAGAATGAGAGACCTTGGCACCCTATGGGTCAGCCTTTAGGTCCAACTGATTAGGGGCCGCCCTTAAAAATAAGAGTAGAAAATAATTGAGCCTTACAATAACATATTTACTAGATTATAAATTTAAAATATGAGCTTTTTATATTATTAGAATAAAAAAAAATATTTTCAAAACAATTTTCAAAACTTACAAATTAAAACTTAGAAAATAAACTTAAAAAGAAATTATTGATATACGAATCTTATAAACTTAGTATTCAAACAAAAGTTATGAAATTTGAAGATTAACCTAACAAAATAAAAAATAAATTAATATTTGATGAATTGTATGACAGAATAATCCTTCATGCAGCGGTCTTAAAGCGTAGGCAGTCGTTTTCGACGAATAATACATGACAGCAGCATTACCCGCCAAATATAATAATTGACTTCATTTTTGGGGCGACGTGGTGGTTGATTGCAATGCTTCATCCACCACTTCTACATCTATCTTCTTTTATGTTTTATGTTAATTTCATCTCTTTTATTTATTTCACTATATTTTATTTTTAATCCAAAAATAATAATTTAAAAATATGAGTGACAATATGATGTCAAAGAAATCTGTACCCGTGGATATCTATGGATAAAACTCATAACGCATAGAGAATGAATATTAAAAATAGATATCGCTGGTAACAAGTACGAGTAATTTTTATACCTACATGTTAACAGGACATATACGAGTATCATAGTATCCGCCGTTATACTTTAATTAAAATTAAAAATAAAAAAATAAAAAAAATGATTAAAATATTAACACATTGATTTTGAATGAGTTATTTTTTATCAATTGGTTTTAAAAAATCTCCATTTATTTGTAAACTATCATTCAACACTATTTAAATAGGTTATTTGCACTTTGTTTGAAATTTATAAATGTTATGCATTGTATTTTTATTTGAAGTTATAGCTAAAATTTGTTGTTAAATATTAAATTTTTCTTTTTGTAAATACTCGCGGGTACCCGTGGATATCCGTGGATTTTAAAAAAATATGCGGGTATCCGCATAACGGATACTCAAACCAATATGGTTACGGGTACGGATAGATATTTATCCGGCGGGTAGGGTACGAGGGAGCTACTACCCGTACCCTACCCACCCTATTGACATCCCTAGTGGTAATGTTATTTCATTAATAGATTTGGTGGGTAAGTTAAGCTTTTTTTTTTCTGATGATTTTGTCTATTAAAATACTATTGTAAAATATCTTTCTAACAAAAGAAAAAAAATCCATTCCCTCTTCTTTATTTTTTTAAATTTCACCTCCAATCTTCATCTCTTTCAGAATTAGATTGCACCTCACAATAGTTGAGGAGTCAGAGAACACTTTTGTGTGACCTGATTTTAGATTAAGTTTTTATTTGTTCTGTACATTTTTTCTTCTCTTATTTTTCTTAGGATTTTGTCGTCAATATTGGTGGGATCAATTGATAAAAGTGATTCAAATGTTTGGGTACCTTGCTCTAACTCCCTAAGTTTTGAGTAGCCTTATTGTAACATCTCATTTAATAGCATGAACTACTAAATAAAATATTATAAAATCGGTGTTTCAAAATAGAAAGTTAAACTCATATATATAGTATTGATACAATTATCCAAAATAATAACTATAATAATAAAATATATGTACGATGAGTCATTATTTTTTCCTATTCCATTGCCTTTTTGTGTTCATTTTTATGGATGTTTACTGCTTAATTGTCTATCTTTAGTGCATTTTCATCCGATGGGCTTTATTGGGTCATTATTCCAAATTTTGATTAATTTGAAATTAATTGGTCTAATTTTTGTTTCTAAATATTTTTAGGTATTTTGTGAAACAATTTTGAAGCTTGGACGCTAATCATAAGGTGAAGACAGAGTTGTCACATCATTTCCACATCATTGTCATATCTACACCATGTCAATTAATCTGTCAATGTCATTGGACCAACATTTTAGGCCTACAATGACATTTTTGTAATTTCGAAGTCTTTAATGTCATTTTTGTAAATATGAGTGACAAATTTTAGAGCACCACATTTTTCTAGGGTTTTATGAGGGTTTTAGACTTCATCTTCTTCCTCCATTATGTTTTCACATTTTTATGAGAGCACCCAGTTGGGATTTTTCGATTTTGGTGATTTTGAGACCATTGGAGCACCACCCAACTTAGGATTTTCGTCCCATTCAATCTAAATTGTGTTTCTTCGAAAATCTTTCCTTACTCTTATAATTCAATTTTGTTTTTGTTTGAGTATTTCGAATTTCATGTCTAGCTAAATTTTTTGTATTGATTCCTTGAAGAAATTGAAATCAAACCATGAGGTTATTGTTCGTTTTCGAATTATGTTCTGGTTTGCCCTTCTTCAGGTTGCATTTTCATGGTAAAACACGAAATTGATGTATGTTTAATCTCAATTTTGTGTTTCTACACCTAAATCGACTTATAATCATGCTTAATGAGTATGAGTTGTTCACAGTATGCTTAATTCGTGGGTGTTAGTTGCTTCAAGTATGATTTTCTTAATGACATATTGAACTCGTGTTAATTATCGCTTAGTTGATTAATTTCGGATTTCATGAGAGAAAATTAGATAGAACAATTAATTGTGTAATATGTGATTGGTGAAATTTTAGTTGAATCAAGGAATCAATACGCTTTGAAATCTGTTTAATTAAATTTTGCAATTACGTTTTGTTAATTTTGTGTTTGAATCCGAATCTGCTAAACCAACCCCCCTATGTTGAATTTGGAACCTTTGGTTAAAAACAATGGTCACTGGAAGACGATCTTGGGTTAACTCTTGAGTATTGCATTTATTTGTTTTATTTGGTTGGGTATGACCTCGATCAATGTACATACCAAAATGCAAGATTGCTTTTTTGTTCACAATCACATCTCCTTGAAATTAGTATTTGTATTTTCAAAATGTGAACGAAGCTGGTTTTTAAAGGCGAATATGTTTACTTATGATATTAATTGATTATGAAAAATATTATAATCGATTAATATTCTTTAGCTTTCAAACTTTATAAAAGTGTTCTGTTTTAATTGATTGGATTAGTGAGCTACTTAGTTAATGAAGGTCAATGGCAAATATATATTTTAAAATGAATCCTTTTTCGCACCAAAACTGGTCTTAATTGATTATCCTATGATTAACTTGATTTTAAAACATTTTGCATGGCTTACAACATTATCTAAACTCAAAATACTTATCTGGACTTAGATAGTAGATGGACATCATCAAAAATCAAAGACTTGAATAACTTGAAGATCTATAGCACCCCCTTTTAACAATCTCCTTTTTTTTAGATGCCAACTTGCGGTCAGGAAAACATGTCTTTCTCCCCCTATGGGCATCCGCAAAAAATGGGAACAAGATAGAATATAGTCATAAACCACAAAGGCAATTGTAAATTAAGTCATGCAAAATATTACAAACAATAGCAAAACAATGAACAAAAACATAAGTCACAGAGTTCATGATATTTAAAAAATAGGACACAATGAACAAGAGGAAAGTAAACATGAAACTAAGTCAAACGAGACCATTACAAAATATGTCCTAAGGGTTCGAAGGGTCGATAGTATCTATTCTTCATCAAAGTCCCCACTTGCTTCCTCCTCCTCATGTTTTTCTTCCTCCTCAACAACATCATCCTTACCACTACCAATGTTGTGTTCTCCAAGGTGCTTCTGGATGGTTGTTATTGCTTTGTCTAAGCCATCAAATATGTCTAGATAGAAAGGATGGTCGGAGATAAGCGAATTTAGTTGCTTGGGGTACACATTTCTGAAAATCATTCTTTGGATGCACAACAGCTAAAGCTTGAGACATATCAACATTAACAAGATCAACATCTTCTCCTAGGTTAGCTTGAGGCTCATCTTTAAAAATTCATCCATCTTCCGTCTATCTTAATCCCTTGTGATGAAGTGTAGACTTTTCAATTTTGTGGGAACTGGAAGTGGCTCTGGATACTTCATCAGTTAAATTCGCATGATAGTATTAAAATACTTTAAAGAGAAACACAACATAAGGTAATGCAACCATGGGTAACCTCGTAGTTTCGATGATGGTATCACTAACAACTTCAACCCAATTAGTGAGAATGTGTTCCTTAAAAGCATGTATGAGATAAATGTCTTACTAGTTAACTAAGCATGATTGCTCCCCTTGGGAATCAAAAGCCATGTAATAATAAACACCAACAAACAATCATCCCTTTTCATGCCACTGACTTTAAAGAGTGTGTAATCTCTGGGTTCATTACGATACCTTAAACAAGATTGGAAAATCAGTAGTTTGTTCATCCCTGGAAAAACCTTGTGGGATGTTGCTCTGTCCAGCTGAAACCCAACAATAGAGGTCTAGATGTCATAATCTAACACTATGTGTATTTCTTTCACTCAAGAGACAGTGGTTCCATCCACCACTATGACATTAACATAGAATACTTTAACTAAATCAAGACACCACGTACTAGTCCTTTGCACAACGCTCCAAACCCTAATAGGCGAGCAAATCTAGAAAAGAGAACCCTCACTTTGATAAAATTGCAGGTTTATATACATGTGATTGATGACATTGTATATTCAACATAAGCAAATGAAGTTTTATTGCACCTCTTCATCACTCATTCATCCCTCTACATCAGCTTCACAAACTTGTATTTGGGCCTTTCTCTAAATGCGCTTGGGTTTCAAGGATGAAGACATGGTTGGTTTGTAGAAAAGAAAAATGAAGTATGGTTTCTAGGGTTTGGTTCTCGTAGTGAGAGAGATGTAGATTTAGGGGTTTTGTGGGGCAAAAGGTTTCAGGCCCATAAGGTTTAATGTATTTGACTTGGTCAACTTAAATGTAAAATTTAAATGTGTGGTCAAGGCAATTTTTTTACATACTGGCGGTCAAACATAATGGTAAAGTAAAGCATGACGTGAAGTATATCAAAGGATGACATGTAACATCCCTAAGGAATATTACCTATTTTAATTAAATAAAATTGGAATCACAATAAATACTACATTGAATCATAAAACGATTTCCCAAAAACGCGGGAAAATTTTAAAAGAACATAACTGGTACCATACATAATCTGAATGTACCATATCGTTATATACAACTGATATTAAAATTCAACATCAAAATATTTACATCAAAACAAAACAGTAGAGTTTCTTTCAAAATCCCAAGTAGCCCATGCTCTCCGTCTCTAAGCAGCTCCTGACTCACCTGTCACATCATCTGCTCTCGGATAACAAATTATCTGATCATCGCCATACATACACAGATAGGGTGAGCTATGCACAAAACAATGTAAACATATATATAAAGAAAACATAAGTATAAATATGTTTCCCAACCCAAAATAACATAACTAAGTTCATAATTTCCAAATCTCCCAACCATGACCTCATAGTCCTTCATGAGTCATATGCATGTATTAGGTCTTGTGACTTCCCTGTGCTCCCACGAAACTAACTCATTCGTGGTCCAATCCTATGAGCCTATCCCGCTCATAGTCCTGCCCTACAGACTCCTCGCCTGTAGTATAAACATCCAAGTCTCACACTTGGACCCTGGCACGCACGCAATCACCATACTATGGACTCCTCGCCCGATAGCAGCCGACGGGAACATCACAGTTCCTTGCCTATCGTCCGCCCGACACATGCAATCACCATACTAAGGACTCCTCGCCCATTAGTAGCCGACGGGAACTCAACCAGTTCCATGTCCATCATGTGTCTAACCACCGAGCACATCTCAGACCCCTATTGGACTTAGTCCTTCAAGCCCAAACATCACACCACATGCATAAACAATCTAAACTTGGTATAACAGCTAAACACACTCATAAGCACATAGAAACATAGTAAATCACATAAACTCGCTTAAGCTAGGACCCCTCGCCCAAGCTAGACCCTCAGTCTCGCCTAGGCTAGTCCACGTCGCCTGAGCGAGTTTAAATCAGCCACAACCTTCACGTTATCTCGCTTAGGCGAGATTCCCTCGCTTGGGCGAGCTGCACCATCGCTCAAAGTAACACCCACCCCTCACCTAAACGAAGAACCACTTAACAATGTCATTTCACATCGCGACCTCGCTCAGGCGAATGTCTCTCGCCTGAGCGAGACGGAGTCGTTCAAAACACCAATACTTCTCGCCTGGGTGAGATATCGCGCTCAAAAGCACCCAAGTTTCCTTGTGACCTCGCTTAGGCGAGCTGTCCCTCGCCTGAGCGAGACTAAGTCGCTCAACACCAAACCAAGGTCACCTGGGCGAACAACGCGACCCAAACCAGACGTGAGGTTCTACAACTCTCGCCAAGACGAGATGGACTCGCTTGGGCGAGACTTGCAGAGTTCCTTCACTGTCACACACGCATTTTACCCAAAACAGTGTCAATTCATACCCAACAATATACCACCAAACATGCAATCGATACTAATCTAATTGTAATGGCAAATAGCACCCAAAACCACGCTTTCCAATCCCAAATACAATCAGAAATAACCAAGATTATCAAAACCCTTATCCCACAACCTATTACACATACTTAATCATGCTTCCAACCCCAAATAACTTCCAATTCACAACCACAATGCATAAGGTACGAATTTTACCAATCAAATAGAAATCAATTGAGACACCAATGACTCAAAATCACAACACATAGCAATTTATTAGCATACTCAAAATACAACTCCCCTAACCTGAAAGTTTGATTAAAATTGGAAGAAAAATGAGATTTCCTTAGTTCAGCCCCTTTTTCGCACCCAAACTTCACCTCTCAACCTCAATTTCGTGCTCTCTCTGGAGCAGCTCACCACAATTTCCAAAACCCTTCCTTGGGATTGGCTTTAGGGTGGCCTTAATGACTATTCAAGTCCTTTAGTGAGTGATTTTTCAGCACCTCCTACTGCTAGGTTTTCTTTACCCCTTCACATTCATGCCATAACTAATAATTAGCAAAACAAATAAAACTTATGCTTTACCCCACCAAGGTTTGAACCTATGACCTTCCACTCCTAAGGCCAAAGCACAACCACTATGCCAAATCACATTTGATGATATCCTCTAACCTAAACAGTTTACATCATCCATCCCATACTCATACGTATTATAAAAAGGCAATAATAAAATAACAATACATAATTGGCATACATAGGACTCAAACCTAAGTCCTCTCACACAACCAAAGTACTCTTAACCACATGAGCTAGTACTTTTCCACACCTTATTAAACAACAACAATTATCACAAAGACGCCTTTTACCTGCATTTATTAATTAATTAATTATTTAATTAATTAATTTTCCCGGTCTTACATGACACATGGTAAGGTTCACAGATTTAATTAATGGAAAACTAATGTAATCGATTAAAGAGTATAGCTACATAAGGGATACATAGTCAATAAAGTATAATAAATTAAGACGAGTCATAATCAATTAAAACAAGAAGCAATTTTAGTATTAGATAATCATATATTAATCAATTAAAGTGGACCATAATCAATTAATTTGTGCAGAAGCACATATGATGCATGTATTTCAATTTGAGCATGAATATCTAGTAAGCCTACTTCATTTCTGATTGTATAAAATCTTTCTCATGCTAAGGGTTCGGTAAACACATCAGCTAGTTGATTTAAGGTGTCTATGTACTCAATTTTGCACTCCCTTTAGGTACATGATCTCTAATGAAAAGGTGTCTGACCTCGATATGATTTGTTTTAGAATGCAGGAAGGGTTCTTGGTTAGATTTATAACACTAGTGTTGTTGCATCTGAGATGAATATGTTCTAGATAGATGCCATAGTCTTCTAATTGGGTTTTAATCCAAATAGATTGGGCACAACAACTACAAACAACAATGTATTAGGCTTCAATGGTTGAAAGTGCCCACTAGTGCTTTTCTTACCAGTTTTGTAGATCTTAAAGTCTGAATCACTATACCTAGTTAATAAAATATTTGCCCCTCTAGGATACCACAACCTAAGGATTTGGTTCCTTTTAGGTATTTTAAGATTCTTTTAACAACAATTAAATGTGATTCCTTAAGGCATGATTGAAATCTGGCACACACACGAACATTGTGCACACCTTTGTATTTGGTTTGATCAACATTCTTTCCAGATTCATCAGCATCTAAACAACAGTTTATAAACATTGGGGTTGATGATTCTTTGCAATTGTCCATTTGGAACTTTTTCAGCAATTTAGTGTAATATTTTGATTAATATATAAAGAGACCATGTTTTCCTTGTTTGATTTGTTAGCACAAATGATTTGGTGCTTGAAGATTAGATGAAGATATATAAAGACATTGCATTAGGACGTGATGAAGCTATGATACAATTCAATGGAGATTGGCTTCATCAAATTAGGGGAAATTGCTCGCACAAATGATTTAATGCTTGAAGATTTGACGAAGATATATGAAGACATTACATTGGGATGTGATGAAGCTATGATAAATTGATGAAGAAGTGAAGACTTGGAGACTTGAATGTTGATCAAGCTTGGAATGTGTGCTAAATTTGGGTTTCACATGAAAATCACAAAGCTTGAAGATTGGTGCTCTTAGTGTAGACAATTTGGCATTGTATAAATGTTTAGGGTATGGTTGGTGTCTTTTAGCTTGTTAATTGGGTTTTTAACATGTTAAATGGTTTTCTACTATAGTTGTATAAGTTACATGGTGCCACCATATTCTCCAAAATAGACTTGAATTATCAGTACAATCAAATTAGAATTAAAGAAGGTGATGAATGGAAAACCTCTTTCAAGACTAAGTTTGGATTGTATGAGTGGTTAGTCATACCTTTTTGGCTTGACCAATGCACCTAGTACCTTCATGAGACTCATGCATCATATGCTTAAAGACTACTTAGGCAAGTTTTTTGTGGTCTACTTTGATGATATTCTCATTTATAGCTTGTCAAGGAAGAAGCATATGCATCATTTAAAAAGTGTGTTAGAGACCCTAAGGAAGAAGTCCTTGTATGCTAACATGGAGGAATGCATTTTTGGAATGGATCATGTGATCTTCCTAGGGTTTAAAATCAATCAACATGGGGTCCATGTGGACCAAGAAAAAGTAGTGGCTATCAAGGAGTGCCTTACACCCAAGAATGTGAGTGAGCTTAGATATTTTCATTGACTAGCTATCTTCTATAGGACAATTGGGCCAAACTTTAGCACAATAGCATCCCTTTTAATGAGTTGGTTAAGAAAGGTGTGGGCTCCAAGTGGGAATTGATAAAACAAAGGCCTTTGAATCTTTAAAAGAAAAATTTATCAATGTACCACTTCTAGCCCTTCCCAACTTTTCCAGGACATTTGAAATTGAGTGTGATGCACCAAATGTGGTATTGGGGTCGTGCTTCGTCAAGAAGGACACCTCATAGCCTACTTTAGTGAGAAGCTTAAGGGTAGTCACATTAACTACTTCACCTATGACAAAGATATTTATACTCTTGTGAGAACTTTGCAAACCTGACAACACTACCCTCTTTCCAAGGAGCTTGTGATCCATAGTAATTATAAATCCTTAAAGTTTTTGAAAAGCTAAGGCAAGTTGAACAAGAGACATGAAAGATGGGTAGAGTTTCTTGAACAATTCCCCTATGTGATTAAGCATAAACAAGGGAAATCCAACATAGTGGAGGATGTGCTTTCAAGAAGGCATTCCCTTCTTTCCATGCTTGAAACCAAATTTCAGAGTAGTTGATGGAATCATGCCCAAGACCTTCAAAGAGATCTCAAAATGGACATGATTTTAATCGGTTAAACTCTTAGAATTTGACATGTAATTGATGCACATGACTAAAACAACATGGATTAGATGCTCAAATCAAAATTAAACTCAATTTAAAAAAATCACTACATAAAATGAAGAAGACTCAAACAAAAGTGCAAAAGCACACAAAATGACACATAGGAATCATAATTAATTTGTACCGAAGGATTCAAGAAGATGAACAAGTTGAACCATCATTCAAGCATATAAACTCAAAATAAATAGTGGAAACAATAAGACATCAAAGGAATCATGAAGAACAACACAAAAATAAAGATGGAACCGAGAACTTAGCTCAAACCCAAGACAAACATGGTTTGATTTGACTCTTGACACCACTTGATGAGGCTCCAAATACATGAATTGATGGAGAATGAGAGCTTCATTGGATGAGCAGCGTGGAAGCAAACTTGGAGAAGGATAACATTCAATATCTCAAAAGTGTTTATATATGAGGTGGAGCTCTCAATTTATAGGAAGTAGAGCTCCAAATTTCATCCACACTATTGGAGGAAAAATTCAAATAATTCAACACATGTTTTCTAATAATAATTGAATCATATTAGTTAGCATGAAAGATAAATTGGTTGAATGGTTGTGCATTGACTTGATGACAATCATGGTATAGGTTCGAACCTTGGAGAACCCAAATTAAACTCTATTTTGCTATTTTTAGTTTTGGCTTGAATTTGAAGGGTTAAAGGACACCCTAGCAGACCTAGCAGCCAAGGATGGCTGAAAAAACAGAAGGTATCAAACAATTGAATGGTAATTAACATTACCATTAATCTTTATTTGTGTTTTTGACAATTAATCATCATTAAGCCTCCATTATAAGGCCTATTAGTGGTAAAAAGGAAGGTTTGGTTGGCTGGCATTGGAGAGGGTACTGTGAGGAGCAAAAATTCAGAAAGAAACGTGTGTTCTGAAGTGATAGGGGAGCTGAGATAGGAGAATAAGTTGAGAGGAAGCCATTGGTGATCATTGGAAGCTTTCAAGGAGTCCAATTTTAAGCGAGGAAACCAGGTTAGGGGAGTTAATTTGGTGTGTTTTATATCTTGTATATGTTTTCGTGCTATTCTGGATTAAATGGATTGTGAAAATTGGACTTTCGTTGAAATCTGTCGCGTTTCTGGAAATTTCCAGAAACTGCCTGGCGGCGTTGAAGGTCCGCCAGGCGGCTCATGCCTCCAGAACCCATTTTCTGGGTTTTCTACTATGCACTGCCTGACGACTAAGTGTTGTCCGTCAGGCGACACCTTGCCCAGTTCTCTATGATTTTGGTATTTTCGTGATGTGGGGGCGCTTGAGAGTGATTCTTCTGATACGAGATTAATCAGTATGACGAATTATTGTCTGTAAATTTGTAATTGGTGGACTATTGCATGAACTTTTACTTGAATTGGGGATTTAGGGTTCATGTGGGATGGGAATTGAAAAACGTGGATGATCTTTGTGATTAGCAATGTTGATGTGGAAATTGAAGTTAACATGATTAGATTATGAAAACTGGATACTGTGTGTACGTGAAAGCATGTCAGTTTGAATGTGAACTAAAATGGGGGTGTTTGTGAATCTTGCTGGATTGGGTAAAATGTGGCAGAACCCAATATTGGCACGAACTGCCTGGCGGCACTTAGGTTGCCGCCAGGCGACGCATCAGAGTAGAGGTTGCTTGGCGATGTTTGCTGCGAGTTGTGTTCTTAGGGAGTCGCGGGTGATTTCTGTGAGAATTGGATTAGTGGTCAGGGCTTTCCTCTTTAGAATTGGGTGAGGGTGAACATTTTAACACGTGTGTGTGTACTAAGGATCATTTTGTGGTATGACTTAGGTGTAAATGAAATTTGAGAAGGGTACTGTAAACTGTAAAATTGTATTGGGGCAAATGGGAAGGGTTACAACATTGATATTTTGTGAATTGTCCTAAATCGGTGAATAAAGTAAAGTAAGCTAAGGAATTGAAATTACTTGGTTGGGCGTGAAATACTTGTACATATGTAGTGGTGGTTGCCGTGTTATGTTCTAAATGCTATGATTTATGTGTGAAAGATGCATTGCAATTTTGGGTCCTCTTAAGATCTGTGAATAGTGCCAAAAACTAGTAGCATTGCGCTACTGGTATGGCGCCTGGCCATGTGGGGCGAGCCGCCAAGCGATAGGGCTCTAAAGCAGTGGCAGTGGCCACTGTCTGCAGGAGGCGCCTGGCGGCAGGGTTGTGTCCGCTAGGTGGTGACAGAGCTATGTGGCTCCTGTTGTTTAGTGGTGCCTCGCGGTGGGGGTTTGGTCGCCAAGCGGTTTGCTTCCAGTTTCCGACTAACGGTGTATAGGCGGCGCCAGGCGGTTTTGGTTACTGTGAAATTTGTTGTTGCTTTGATTAGTGGACTTGAAGGACTAAGTTCACTTATCTTTGTGTTTGGGCTTGATGGACTAAGTCCAATAGGTGTTTGGGATGTGCTTGGTGGTGGGACGCATGATGGGCATGGAACTTGTTAGTTCTCGTCGGCTACTAAGAGGCGAGGAGTCCTTAGTATGATGATTACATGCGTCGGACGCACGATGGGCAATGAGTAGTTTTATTCCCGTTGGCTGCTATTGGGCGAGGAGTCCATAGTATGGTGATTGCATGCGTGCCAGGGTCCAAGCTAGGAAGGCTTGGATGTTTTACTACAGATGAGGAGTCTGTGGGGCTGGACTATGAGCGGGATAGTTTCGTGGGAGCACAGTAAAGTCCCAAGACCTAGTTTCATGCATATGACTCATGAAGGACTATGAGATCAGGGATGGGTAATTTGAAGTTGACACATTTGAGTAAAATTTATTTCTTGGGATGGGTGTCATATTTATTTTATATTTATATGTGCATAGCTCACCCTATCTGTTTGTGTGTG
>Ga0099822_1002271_pt1 | contig 23789 bp, 20 predicted proteins | sample CowpeawhiteBW_FD_76839 | JGI IMG/M metagenome (GOLD analysis project Ga0099822, IMG submission 76839) | Root nodule microbial communities of legume samples collected from California USA - Cow pea white BW | ecosystem: Host-associated > Plants > Roots > Nodule | place: USA: California | collected... | reverse complement strand
GAGACTGTCCATGGTTCGGTCATATGGCACTTCCGCCGCTGCGGTCGAGGGCCGGTTGGGAATCTTCGTGCACATACTCGTGTTGCTTATGGGCTTGATGACGGCGGCAAGCGCGCAGCCGGCGGAATCCGCGAAACCGGTCAAGATGGTGGTGCTGGGTGACTCCTTGAGTGCCGGCTACGGCCTTCCGGCCGCGGCGTCGTTTCCTGTCCGCCTGCAAAAGGCGTTGGATGCCAAGGGGATAAAGGTCGATATCATCAATGCCGGGGTGTCCGGCGATACCGCCTCGGGCGGCCGCGACCGGGTCGACTGGTCGGTGCCCGAGGGAACCGATGCGGTGATCCTCGAGCTCGGCGCCAACGATGCCTTGCGCGGCACCGATCCCGCCGTCACCCGCGCCGCGCTGGCCGACATCATCACAAAGTTGAAGTCGCGCAAGATCGCGGTTCTGTTGTGCGGCATGCTCGCGCCGCCGAACTACGGCAGCGACTATGCGGCCAAGTTCAACGCGATCTATCCTGATCTCTCGAAATCCCTTGGCGTGCCGCTGTATCCGTTCTTTCTCGATGGCGTGCCCGCCGACGCCAAGCTCAATCAGGCCGACGGCATGCATCCGACGGCCGACGGAGTGGATATCGTCGTGAAGAACATCCTGCCCACGGTGGAGGCATTTGTTGGAGCATTATCCGGGCAACGCAGTTGAAATACAGGCTCTGCCGCGCGTCATGACCGTAGGTTTACGAGCTGTTAACGCATCATGCTTCGCAGAGTCATATAACTCGGGTACAAAGAGACATCGGTGATTCGTCACCGGGTCGTAACAGGGCGCGGGCTCCCAAAACTCGCGTCACAGCATCGAGGATTATTGCGATGCCGCGTCTGTTCACTGGACTGGAAATCCCGGCTGATATCGGCCAAATCCTCTCCAGCCTGCGTGGTGGCCTTCCCGGCGCTCGCTGGATCGATCCCGAAAATTACCACGTCACCCTGCGCTTCATCGGCGATATCGATGGTGTCTCGGCCAACGAGATCGCCATGATGCTGTTTCGGGTGAACCGCAAACCGTTCGAGGTGAAGCTGCAGGGCCTGTCGAGCTTTGGCGGACGCAAGCCGCGCGCGGTGGTTGCCGCCGTCGAGCCGAGCCGGCCGCTGATCGAGCTGCAGGCGGAGCTCGAGCGGATGATGCAGCGGATCGGGCTTGACCCCGAGGGTCGCAAGTTCACGCCGCATGTGACGCTCGCGCGATTGCACGATGCATCGAGCCAGGACGTTGCGGATTATCTTTCCGTGCGCGGCTACTTCCCGAGCCGCACCTTCATGGCGGATCGCTTCGTGCTGTTCTCGTCACGTGCCTCGACAGGCGGTGGGCCCTACGTGGTCGAGGATTCCTACGCGCTCTGCGCGTGAGATAGCCGCCGCTTTTTCCGCGCCCGGCCGGCTCGCGCGGACGGCCGGGACGCGCAAGATCGTGCTTCTGCATACCCGTCGCCAAAATTCGCGGCTTGCAATTTTCCGCCGGGTAGGGCCGTAAGGTGGCTCATGCTGTCCACCTCGCCCAGTTCCTTCCTTGATCATTACAAGGCCCTGGTCGCCTCCGGCGCGATCGAGGCTGATCCTGCGCAGGCGCGCGCCGCCACCGCGTTTGGCGCGCTCGATGAGCGGCTCACGAGCTACAAGCCGCAACGCAAGCAGAGCCTGTTCGGCCGGCTGTTCGGCGGCGACAGGGACGAGAAGCCGCCGCGCGGGCTCTATGTCCACGGCGAGGTCGGCCGCGGCAAGACCATGCTGATGGACTTGTTCTTCCAGCAGAGCGCGGTCGAGCACAAGCGCCGCGCGCACTTCCACGAATTCATGGCCGAGGCGCATGAGCGCATCTACGGCTAGCGCCAGCAGATCGCGCGCGGCGAGATCGCCGAAGCCGACGTCATCGCGCTCACCGCGCAGGCGATCTTCGATGAGGCCTGGCTGCTTTGCTTCGACGAATTCCACGTCACCGATATCGCCGATGCGATGATCCGCGGGCGGCTGTTCGCAAAGCTGTTCGATCTCGGCACGGTCGTGGTCGCAACCTCCAACGTCGCGCCGGAGGACCTTTATAAAGGCGGCCTCAACCGCGCGCTGTTCCTGCCGTTCATCACGCAGATCTCCGACCACATGGACGTGCTGCGGCTCGACGCACGCACCGACTTCCGGCTGGAGAAGCTGTTCGGCGTGAAGATGTGGCTGGTGCCGGCGGATGATGAAGCCAACGGCGCGCTCGACGCGGCATGGCGCAAGATGACCGGCAATGCGCCGTGCAAGTCGCGCGACATCGCGATCAAGGGGCGCACGCTGCACGTGCCGTGTTCGTCGAATGGTGTCGCGCGCTTCGGCTTCGCGGATATCTGCGAGAAGCCGCTTGCGGCCTCCGACTATCTGCGGCTCGCACACGACTACCACACGATCCTGATCGACCATATTCCGGTGATGGACTACGCGCAGCGCAACGCTGCCAAGCGCTTCATCTCGCTAATCGACACGCTCTATGACAATGCGGTGAAGCTGATGGCCTCGGCCGAGGCCAACCCGGTGTCGCTTTATCTCGCGACCGACGGCATCGAGGCGATGGAGTTCAAGCGCACTGCGTCACGTCTGATCGAAATGAGTTCGGAATCCTACCTGGCGTTGCCGCACGGTCGGAAAGACTCGTCGGCGAGCGGCACGTCGACCGGTCTGGTCGAGACCTGAAGGCTGCCCTTCGGCGCGCCCGTTCCGAGCAACTTTTCGTGCGCCCGCGCGGTTATCGCTGGCATGCCTGATCGAATTCCAGGCAGGGGCGACAATTGGGCAGGCCGCGACTTGAACGTATCATTCGAAAGGGATAACCACCCTTGCATCCGACTTCTCTCCCTCCTGCTACCAGTTCAAAGGACTGATTTCCCATGGCACGCGACAAGATTGCTCTGATTGGCTCCGGACAGATCGGCGGAACGCTGGCGCACCTCGTCGGCCTCAAGGAACTCGGTGACGTCGTGCTGTTCGATATCGCCGAAGGCGTGCCGCAGGGCAAAGCGCTCGACATCGCGCAGTCGTCGCCGGTCGACGGTTTCGACTCCAATCTCTCCGGTGCCAATTCCTACGAAGCGCTCGACGGCGCCAAGGTCTGCATCGTCACCGCCGGCGTGCCGCGCAAGCCCGGCATGAGCCGCGACGATCTGCTCTCCATCAACCTCAAGGTCATGGAGCAGGTCGGTGCCGGCATCAAGAAGTACGCGCCCGACGCGTTCGTCGTCTGCATCACCAATCCGCTGGATGCGATGGTGTGGGCATTGCAAAAGGCCTCTGGCCTGCCGCACAAGAAGGTGGTCGGCATGGCCGGCGTGCTCGACTCCGCGCGCTTCCGCTACTTCCTTGCCGACGAATTCAACGTCTCGGTCGAGGACGTCACCGCCTTCGTGCTCGGCGGCCTCGGCGATACGATGGTGCCGCTGACCCGCTATTCCACCGTTGCCGGCATTCCGCTGCCCGACCTCGTCAAGATGGGCTGGACCTCGCAGGCCCGCGTCGACGAGATCGTCGATCGCACCCGCAACGGCGGCGCCGAGATCGTCAACCTGCTCAAGACCGGCTCTGCCTTCTACGCGCCGGCGGCGTCCGCGATCGCGATGGCCGAGAGCTACCTGAAGGACAAGAAGCGCGTGCTGCCCTGCGCCGCCTATCTCAACGGCGAGTATGGCGTGAAGGACATGTATGTCGGCGTGCCGGTGGTGATCGGCTCCAAGGGTGTCGAGCGCGTCGTCGAGATCGAACTGGCCGGCAAGGACCGCGCAGCCTTCGACAAGTCGGTCGGCGCGGTGCAGGGCCTGGTCGACGCCTGCAAGAAGATCGCGCCCGACCTGCTCGGCAAGTGATCTGACTGATAATCTGACTTGGCAATGGCCCGATAGGCATTTTCAATCGCCTGTCGGGCGCAAGGTGATGAAATTCGCGCGGATTTTATGGTTGCGTCAGTCTTGGTATATGGTATGCCAGAGCGCGCTGACGCGAGCTCGATGAAGTTCGCCGCACGAGGGTTTGGGAGCATCTGTCCATGAATATCCATGAATACCAGGCCAAGGCGCTGCTGCATCAATTCGGCGTGCCGATCTCGCGCGGCGTGCCGGTGCTCAAGCCGGAGGATGCCGACGCGGCGGCGAAGCAGCTCCCCGGACCGATCTGGGTGGTGAAGAGCCAGATCCATGCCGGTGGCCGCGGCAAGGGCAAGTTCAAGGAAGCATCCGCCGGCGACAAGGGCGGCGTCCGCATCGCCAAGTCGGTCGCCGAGGTCGACGAATTCGCCAAGCAGATGCTCGGCGCGACCCTGGTCACGGTGCAGACCGGGCCACACGGCAAGCAGGTCAACCGTCTCTACATCGAGGAAGGATCCGACATCGACAAGGAGTTCTACCTCTCGATCCTGGTCAACCGCGAAACCTCCGAAGTCTCGTTCGTGGTGTCGACCGAGGGCGGCGTCAACATCGAGGAGGTCGCGCACGCGACGCCGGAAAAGATCGTCTCCTTCTCGGTCGATCCGGCGACCGGCATCATGCCGCACCATGGCCGCACCGTCGCCAACGCGCTGAAGCTGACCGGCGAGCTTGCGAAGCAGGCCGAAAAGCTGACCAGCCAGCTCTATGCCGCGTTTGTCGCCAAGGACATGGCGATGCTGGAAATCAATCCGCTGGTCGTCACCAAGCAGGGCCAGCTCCGCGTGCTCGACGCCAAGGTGTCGTTCGACAGCAACGCGCTCTATCGCCACGCCGATGTGCTGGCGCTGCGCGACGAGACTGAGGAGGACGCCAAGGAAATCGAGGCGTCGAAATTCGACCTCAACTACGTCGCGCTCGATGGCAATATCGGTTGCATGGTCAACGGCGCCGGCCTCGCCATGGCGACCATGGACATCATCAAGCTCTACGGCATGTCGCCGGCGAACTTCCTCGATGTCGGCGGCGGCGCCAGCGTCGAGAAGGTCGCAGCCGCGTTCAAGATCATCACCGCCGATCCCAACGTGAAGGGCATTCTGGTCAACATCTTCGGCGGCATCATGAAGTGCGACGTGATCGCGGAGGGCGTGGTCGCCGCGGTGAAGCAGGTCGGCCTTAAGGTGCCGCTGGTCGTGCGTCTTGAAGGCACCAATGTCGAGCAGGGCAAGAAGATCATCCGCGAGAGCGGCCTCAACGTCGTGCCTGCCGACAATCTCGATGATGCCGCACAGAAGATCGTGAAAGCCGTCAAGGGAGGCTAACGATGGCCGATCATCTCGACGCTCCAACGCCGCTGGAAGAACACCGCAGGCTCGCGGCCTTCGCGGGCGAGTGGAGCGGCGAAGAGATGGTCTATCCGTCGCGCTGGACCGCAGGCGGCCCGGCCGCCTTGCATGTGAGCGCACGCATCGCGCTCAACGGCTTCTACCTGATCCAGGACAGTGTGCAGACTCGCGAGGGCAAGGAGAGCTTCGCCACCCATGGCGTCTTCACCTACGATCGTGAAGAGCGGACGTACAAGCTGTTCTGGCACGATTCGCTCGGCTACTACCCGCCGTCGCCGGCCTCCCGGCGCCTGGGTCAACAAGTCGCTGATCCTGTTGCGCGGCTCGTTGCGCGGCAACGCCCGCCACGTCTACGAGGTCGTCGACGACGACACCTACAACATGAAGATCCAGTTCTCGCCCGACGCGGAAGGATGGGCCGACGTGCTCACCGGCGTGTACCGGCGTATCCACTAGAGCAAACAGTCCTCACTGCTCGTCTCGCGAAAGCATCACGAACCATGTCCATCCTGATCGACAAGAACACCAAGGTCATCTGCCAGGGCTTCACCGGCAAGAACGGCACCTTCCATTCGGATGCGGCGATCGCTTACGGCACCAAGATGGTCGGCGGCGTGGCCCCGGGCAAAGGCGGCTCGACGCATCTCAACCTTCCGGTGTTCGACACCGTCGCCGAAGCGCGCGACAAGACCGGCGCCGATGCCAGCGTGGTCTATGTGCCGCCGCCGGGCGCGGCGGATGCGATCTGCGAGGCGATCGATGCGGAGATCCCGCTGATCGTCTGCATCACCGAAGGCATTCCGGTGCTCGATATGGTGCGCGTCAAGCGATCGCTGTCGGGCTCGAAGTCGCGGCTGATCGGCCCGAACTGCCCGGGCGTGATGACCGCCGGCGAATGCAAGATCGGTATCATGCCGGCCAACATCTTCAAGCCCGGCAGCGTCGGCATCGTCTCCCGTTCCGGCACGCTGACCTACGAGGCGGTGTTCCAGACCACGCAGGAGGGCCTCGGCCAGACCACCGCGGTCGGGATCGGCGGCGACCCGGTGAAGGGCACCGAGTTCATCGACGTGCTCGAGATGTTCCTGGCCGACGAGAAGACCAAGTCGATCGTGATGATCGGTGAGATCGGCGGTTCCGCCGAGGAGGACGCGGCGCAGTTCCTGAAGGACGAGGCAAAGCGCGGCCGCAAGAAGCCGATGGTCGGCTTCATTGCCGGTGTTACAGCACCTCCCGGCCGCCGCATGGGCCATGCCGGTGCCATCATTTCCGGCGGCAAGGGCGATGCCGGTTCCAAGACCGCGGCGATGGAAGCGGCGGGGATCAAGGTGTCGCCGTCGCCGGCCCGGCTCGGGCACACCCTGGCCGAGATGTTGAAGTAAATCATCCCGCCGCGACAATTTTACTGATCAGGCGTTATCCCGCCGTGGCCTTCCGGAATTTCCGTTCCGGAAGCCGCGGCATAGTCGTTTGCGTCCAAAGATCGTGTATTTACAAGTTTTGAAAATATATTCACTCCTTAGTTCTTTTAGGCAGGAATATCCAAACTAGATAGGGTAAAGGGTACCCAATCAGCCGGCCCCTCTTTCAGACCGGCACTTGCGCCGTCTTCTACGCGCGAACCGAAAAAAATCACCAGGACTGCCTCATGTCTCGCCAGGACGCGAACGCCGCTTTTGCCCTTTCATCGTTTTTGCAGGGCACCAACGCCGCCTACATCGACGACCTCTATGCCCGTTACGAACAGGATCCAGGATCGGTCGATGCCGAGTGGCAGGACTTCTTCAAGAGCCTGAAGGACACCCCGGCCGACGTCCGGAAGAACGCCGACGGCGCGTCCTGGGGCCGCGATAACTGGCCGGTGACACCGCGTGACGAGCTGACGTCGGCGCTCGACGGCAACTGGGCGGAGGTCGAGAAGGCGGTCGGCGCCAAGCTCGCCGCCAAAGCTCAGGTCAAGGGCGCCGAACTCTCGGACGTCGAGGTCCATCAAGCGACCCGCGATTCCGTCCGCGCCTTGATGCTGATTCGTGCCTACCGCATGCGCGGCCATTTCCACGCCAAGCTGGATCCGCTCGGCATCGAGGCGCCGCGTGATCGCGAGGAGCTCGATCCGCGTTCCTACGGCTTCACCGAGGCCGACTTCGATCGCAAGATTTTCCTCGATCACGTTCTCGGCCTCGAATACGGCACGCTGCGCGAGATCGTCCAGATCTGCGAGCGGACCTACTGCCAGACGCTCGGCGTCGAATTCATGCACATCTCCAATGCCGCGCAGAAGGCCTGGATCCAGGAGCGCATCGAAGGGCCGGACAAGGAGATCAGCTTCACCCCGGAAGGGCGCCGCGCCATCCTCAACAAGCTGATCGAGACCGAAGGATTTGAGAAGTTCTGCGACCTCAAATTCACCGGCACCAAGCGCTTCGGGCTCGACGGCGGCGAATCGCTGATCCCGGCGCTGGAGCAGATCATCAAGCGCGGCGGCAATCTCGGCGTGAAGGAGATCGTGGTCGGCATGCCGCATCGCGGCCGCCTCAACGTGCTGACCCAGGTGATGGGCAAGCCGCACCGCGCGCTGTTCCATGAATTCAAGGGCGGCTCGGCCAATCCGGATTCGGTCGAAGGCTCCGGCGACGTCAAGTATCACCTCGGCGCCTCCTCGGATCGCGAGTTCGACGGCAACAACATCCATCTGTCGCTGACCGCCAACCCGTCGCATCTCGAGATCGTCGATCCGGTCGTGATGGGCAAGGTGCGCGCCAAGCAGGACCAGCACGGCGATCCGCCCGACATGCGCATCTCCGTCCTGCCGCTCTTGATGCACGGCGACGCGGCGTTCGCAGGTCAGGGCGTCGTCGCGGAATGCTTCAGCCTCTCCGACCTGAAGGGCTACCGCACCGGCGGATCACTGCACTTCATCGTCAACAACCAGATCGGCTTCACCACCTATCCGCGCTACTCGCGTTCGTCGCCTTATCCGTCCGACGTTGCGAAGATGATCGACGCGCCGACCTTCCATGTGAACGGCGACGACCCGGAAGCGGTGGTGTTCGCATCCAAGGTCGCGATCGAATTCCGGCAGAAATTCCACAAGCCGGTCGTGATCGACATGTTCTGCTACCGTCGCCACGGCCACAACGAGGGCGACGAGCCGGCGTTCACCCAGCCGGTGATGTACAAGCGCATCGCCTCGCATCCGACCACCCTTGAGATCTATGCCAAGCGACTGGTTGCCGATGGCGTGCTGACGGAAGGCGAGGTCGAAAAGGCCAAGGCCGATTGGCGCGCGCGGCTCGATGCCGAGTTCGAGGCCGGCGCCGGCTACAAGCCGAACAAGGCCGACTGGCTCGACGGCAAGTGGGCGGGTTTCAAGATCGCCGATCAGGAAGAGGACGCCCGCCGCGGCGTCACCGGCGTCGATATCGCTGTTCTGAAGGACATCGGCCGCAAGATCACCAAGGTGCCCGACGGCTTCCGCGTCCACCGCACCATCCAGCGCTTCCTCGACAATCGCGCCAAGGCGATCGACAGCGGCGTCGGCATCGACTGGGCGACCGGCGAGGCGCTGGCATTCTGCTCGCTGCTGCAGGAAGGCCATCATGTGCGCCTGTCCGGCCAGGACTCCGAGCGCGGCACCTTCTCGCAGCGCCACTCGGTCCTGATCGATCAGGAGGACGAGAGCCGCTACACGCCGTTCAATCACCGCGGCGGCGACAACACCGGCCACTACGAGGTCATCAACTCGCTGCTGTCGGAAGAGGCCGTGCTCGGCTTCGAATACGGCTACTCGCTCGCCGAGCCGAATGCGCTGGCGGTCTGGGAGGCGCAGTTCGGCGACTTCGCCAACGGCGCGCAGGTCGTGTTCGACCAGTTCATCTCCTCCGGCGAACGCAAATGGCTGCGCATGTCCGGTCTGGTCTGCTTGCTGCCACATGGCTACGAAGGACAAGGACCGGAGCACTCCTCGGCCCGCCTCGAACGCTATTTGCAGATGTGCGCCGAAGACAACATGCAGGTGGTCTATCCGACCACGCCGGCGAACTACTTCCATGTGCTGCGGCGCCAGCTCCATCGCGAGATCCGCAGGCCGCTGATCCTGATGACGCCGAAGTCGCTGCTGCGCCACAAGCGCGCCGTGTCGCGGCTCGACGAACTGGGCAAGAATGCCACCTTCCATCGCATTCTGTACGATGACGCGCAGATGCTGCCGGACGAGAAGATCAAGCTGAAGGCAGACGACAAGGTCCGTCGCGTCGTGCTGTGCTCCGGCAAGGTCTATTACGATCTCTACGAGGAGCGCGAGAAGCGCGGCATCGACGACATCTATCTGATGCGCATCGAGCAGCTCTATCCGGTGCCGCTGAAGGCGCTGGTGCAGGAGCTTGGCCGCTTCAAGAACGCCGAAATGGTCTGGTGCCAGGAAGAGCCGCGCAACATGGGATCGTGGCACTTCATCGAGCCCTATCTCGAATGGGTGCTGAACCAGATCAATGCGACGAACAGGCGCCCGCGCTACGCCGGCCGGCCGGCGTCGGCGGCAACCGCCACTGGCCTGATGTCGAAACATCTGGCGCAGCTCAAGGCGCTGCTTGACGACGCACTGAACTAACGACCTTCACTGAAGCCATGCCCCGCGAAAGCGGGGCATCCGGTATCCCGCGTCATCCAGCAGAATTGCTGTCGTCACGGAGTACCGGGTCGTTCGCTTTGGCGGACCGTGGCCGGACAAATTTTGCGACCGCAAGGTTATCGAGGAAAAGACCATGACTGAAATTCGCGTTCCAACGCTCGGCGAATCCGTGACCGAGGCCACCATCGGCCGCTGGTTCAAGAAGGCGGGCGAAGCCGTCGCGGTGGACGAGCCGCTCGTGGAGCTGGAGACCGACAAGGTGACGATCGAGGTACCGGCACCGTCGGCAGGGACGCTCGGCGAGATCATTGCCAAGGACGGCGAAACGGTTGCCGTCGGCGCGTTGCTCGGCCAGATCAATGACGGCGCGGCTCCGGCCAAGCCGGCTGCGCCCGCCGCCGCTCCTGCCAAGGCCGCGGCCCCGGCTGCTGCGCCGGCGCCGACCGCCGCCCCGGCTCCAGCCGCTGCGCCGAAGGCGCCGCCCGCGGATACGCCGCTCGCGCCTTCCGTTCGCAAGCTCTCGGCTGAGAGCGGCATCGATGCCTCCACCGTTCCCGGTTCGGGCAAGGACGGCCGCGTGACCAAGGGCGACATGCTGGCGGCGATCGAAAAGGCTGCCTCGGCGCCCACCCCGGTCAATCAGCCGGCCGCCGCCGTGCAGGTCCGCGCACCATCGCCGGCCGACGACGCCGCGCGCGAGGAGCGCGTGAAGATGACGCGGCTGCGCCAGACCATCGCCCGCCGCCTCAAGGATGTGCAGAACACCGCCGCGATGCTGACGACCTTCAACGAGGTCGACATGACCAACGTTATGGCGCTGCGCGCGCAGTACAAGGACGCGTTCGAGAAGAAGCACGGCGCCAAGCTCGGCTTCATGGGCTTCTTCACCAAGGCCGTCGTGCAGGCTCTGAAGGATATCCCGGCCGTCAACGCCGAAATCGACGGCTCTGACCTGATCTACAAGAACTACTATCACATCGGCGTCGCGGTCGGCACCGACCGCGGCCTGGTGGTGCCTGTGGTGCGCGACTGCGACCACAAGTCGATCGCCGAGATCGAGAAGGGAATCGCCGACTACGGCCGCCGCGCCCGCGATGGCCAGCTCAAGATCGACGAGATGCAGGGCGGCACCTTCACCATCACCAATGGCGGCATCTACGGCTCGCTGATGTCGACACCGATCCTCAATGCGCCGCAATCCGGTATCCTCGGCATGCACAAGATCCAGGAGCGTCCGATGGTGGTCGGCGGCAAGATCGAGGCACGCCCGATGATGTATCTGGCGCTATCCTACGATCACCGGGTGATCGACGGCAAGGAAGCGGTCACCTTCCTGGTGCGCGTCAAGGAGAGCCTGGAGGACCCGGCTCGCCTGGTGCTGGATCTCTGAGGACAGGACGCGTGCGATGCCCGATCGGTTCGGGCATCGCGATCGGATCTTCACTCACACACGCTTGGAGGTTGACGTGACGGACAAGGTCGTTGTCATCACTGGCGGCAGCCGCGGCATCGGCCGCGCCGCCGCGCTCGCGGCCGCTGCGCGCGGCTATCGCGTGGTCGTCGGCTACGCTTCCAACCAGGCCGCGGCCAACGAGGTCGTTGCCGCCATCGAGGCGAAGAACGGCAAGGCGATCGCGGTGAAGTGCGACGTCGGCAGCGAGCAGGATATCCTGGCGCTGTTCAAGGCCGCCGACGGCTTCGGGACACTCGGCGCTCTCGTCAACAACGCCGGCATCGTCGGTCCGTCGATTCGCGTCGAGGACATGACCGCGGAGCGCATCGCGCGCATGATGGCGGTCAACGTCACCGGCAGCATCCTGTGCGCCCGTGAAGCCGTGGAGCGGATGTCGACCAAGAAGGGCGGCAAGGGTGGCGTGATCGTCAACCTGTCGTCGGTCGCGGCCAAGCTCGGCTCGGCCAACACCTATGTCGATTACGCGGCGTCCAAGGGCGCGATCGACACCTTCACCGTCGGCCTCGGTCACGAGGTCGCCGACGAAGGCATTCGGGTTGCCGGCATTCGTCCCGGTCTGATCGACACCGAAATCCACGCTTCGGGCGGCGAGCCCGATCGCGCGCACCGGCTCGCGCCCATGGTGCCGATGAAGCGCGTCGGCACCGCCGAGGAAATCGCCAACGCCATCGTCTGGCTGATCTCGGACGAGGCGTCCTATGTCACGAGCGCGACCCTCGACGTGTCGGGCGGTCGCTAGAGCATGATCCGGACAAGCAGGGACCGGTTCTCTCACCAACTGTCACAGAGCTTAGCTACAGGACTTCCATCATGGCTTCTTACGATCTCGTCGTCATCGGCACCGGGCCCGGCGGGTACGTCTGCGCGATCCGCGCAGCGCAACTCGGCATGAAGGTGGCCGTGGTCGAGAAGAATGCGACGCTCGGCGGCACCTGCCTCAATGTCGGGTGCATGCCCTCGAAGGCGCTGCTGCATGCCTCCGAGATGTTCGAGGAAGCCGCGCACTCCTTTACCAAGATGGGCGTCAGCGTCTCGGCGCCAAAGCTCGATCTTCCTTCGATGATGAACTTCAAGCAGCAGGGCATCGACGGCAACGTCAAAGGTGTCGAATTCCTGATGAAGAAGAACAAGATCGACGTGCTCAAGGGTACCGGCAAGATCCTCGGCGCCGGCAAGGTCGAGGTCTCCGGCAACGGCAAGGCTGAAGTCGTCGAGACCAAGAACATCGTGATTGCCACCGGCTCGGACATCGCGCGGCTGAAGGGAATCGATATCGACGAGAAGCGCATCGTCTCGTCGACCGGCGCTCTCTCGCTGGAGAAGGTGCCGGAGAAATTGCTGGTCATCGGCGCCGGCGTGATCGGGCTCGAGCTCGGCTCGGTCTGGCGTCGCCTCGGCGCGGATGTCATGGTGGTGGAATTCCTCGACCGCATCCTGCCCGGCATGGACGGCGAAGTGGCCAAGCAATTCCAGCGCATGCTGGAGAAGCAGGGATTCGTCTTCAAGCTCGGTGCCAAGGTGACCGCGGTCGATACTTCGGGCAAGACGTTGTCAGTGAAGGTCGAGCCGGCCGCGGGCGGTGCGGCTGAGACGCTCGAAGCCGATGTCGTATTGGTATGCATCGGCCGCGTGCCCTACACCGAAGGTCTCGGGCTGAAGGAGGCCGGCGTTGCGCTCGACAATCGCGGCCGCGTCGAGATCGATTCGCACTTCTCGACCAATGTGAAGGGCATCTACGCGATCGGTGATGTCGTCGCGGGCCCGATGCTGGCGCACAAGGCGGAAGACGAAGGCGTCGCCTGCGCGGAGATCATCGCGGGGCAGGCGGGCCACGTGAATTACGACGTCATTCCAGGCGTTGTGTATACCACGCCGGAAGTGTCGTCGGTCGGCAAGACCAAGGAAGACCTCAAGCAGGCAGGTATCGCTTATACCGTCGGCAAATTTCCCTTTACCGCCAACGGCCGCTCCAAGGTGAACCAGACCACGGACGGCTTCGTGAAGGTTCTCGCCGATGCGAAGACGGATCGGGTGCTCGGCGTGCACATTGTCGGCCGCGAAGCCGGCGAAATGATCCACGAAGCCTGCGTTCTGATGGAATTCGGTGGTTCGGCGGAGGATCTGGCGCGCACGTGCCATGCTCATCCGACCCGCTCGGAAGCCGTCAAGGAGGCCGCGCTTGCGGTGGGCAAACGCGCCATCCATATGTGACCGATATCCGGCGCCAAGCCGGGGTCGGGATGATCTAGATGTTGCGTCGCCTGTTGCAGCCGTTCTGGGTCCTGCTTGCGATCGTCTTTCTGATCGAAGCATGGCTGTGGGACCACCTCGAGCCGATCGTGGCGCGCGTGGTGGCAGCGATTCCGCTGCGCGCGTTCAAGCAATGGCTGGCCGAGCGGGTCGACTCGCTGTCACCGGCGATGACGCTGATTGTCTTCGTCGTCCCGATCATCCCGCTGTTTCCGCTCAAGCTGATCGGCCTGTGGCTTCTGACCCACGAATACTGGCTGGGTGCGATCTCGACCATCTTGTTCGCGAAATTCCTCAGCGTCGGCGTCACCGCCTTCATCTTCGACGTGACGCGGCCGAAGCTAATGGAGATGCCCTGGTTCGAGGCGCTCTATGAGTTCGTGATGGCGATGCGCGCCAAGGCGACGGCGATCGTCGAGCCGATCAAGCAGCGTATCCGCGAGATCCTGCGCGGCAACGGCGACGGATGGACGGCACGCACGCTCCGCCTGATCGCGCGCTTCCGCAAGAGCGTGCACGAGGCGCGCTGAGCTTTTCTGGCAAAGTTATCTTGAGAGGCTGTAAATGTATGCAGTCCTCGCGAAGCATTGGGTGGCTGGTGTACATCGCTCCATCCCGCCATTGCGAGCGAAGCGAAGCAATCCATCGCACGGCGTACGCAGACGCATGGATTGCTTCGTCGCTCTCGCTCCTCGCAATGACGGACCTGTATAGGCTCACGTCCTGTCAGGGCGACGGGTAGAGTGCGGGATGTGCGCCTCAGTGCAGCGGCAGCAAGTGCGGCTGGAACAGGCCGAGCGCGGTCATCGCGATCCCGGCGAGCGTCAGCAGGCCTGACACCCAGGCCAACGCGATCATGCCGGTGATGATGGTCGCGGACGCCAGCACGATGGCGATCTGGAAGGCGGCGGAGGCGAGCTCGAAGTGGTGATACTTCGCCGTCGCCTCGTCGCGCTCATGCTCGGCGTGCTTGGCGCGCTCGGCCAACTGCTCGGTGCCTTCGCCGGTTTCCGGCTCCGAGCGGTAGCGTGCCGCAGTCTTCTGCCATTCGTCGATCTGCTTCTGCAGCGTCGCCCTGGTGGCGTCGTCGGTGGCGCCGGCGAGGCTCAGCTTGCCTTGCTCGGCTGCGGTCTGCACGGCGGTCCGGCGGATGCTCTTGGCCTGGAAGAACGCCCAGAGGTTGGAGGCCTCGACATTCTTGCTGATCGATTCGGTCTGCGCGCCCTTGCCGAGCGTCTCCGAGAGGGCCAGGCACAACGCAATCACGGCGATCAGAAGCGCGATCTTCATGTTCTCGCCGGACGCATGCTCGGCATGCTCCGCGTGCTCCATACTCTCATGTGCGCTCATGATTCCCCCTCCGGATCAGACCGGTGCACGATTACCGAATGCAGCGTGCAACGCAAGGGGCGCGCGATTTATGGCGGACGTGTGAAGACGCATGAATATGAACGGCGTCGCTGCGGCGATCAAAACAGTCTGCGTGAGAGTTGAAGGCAGCCCGCCGCCTCACCCGCGCGGATGCGCCGAGCGATAGACTTCGAGCAGGCGCTCACTGTCGATGCCGGTGTAGATCTGCGTGGTCGACAGCGAGGCATGGCCGAGCAGTTCCTGGATCGCGCGCAGGTCGCCGCCGCGGCTCAGCAGATGCGTGGCAAACGAATGCCGCAGCGCGTGCGGCGTCGCGCTGTCGGGCAGGCCGAGCGCGCCGCGCAGCCGCTCCATCGTGAGCTGGATGATGCGCGGGCTCAAGGGGCCGCCGCGCGCACCGACGAACATCGGCCCCGTCGGGCTGAGCTGGTGCGGGCAGATCGCCACGTAGTCCGCGACGAGTTGCAGCACGTTCTGCAACACCGGCACCATGCGGGTCTTGTTACCCTTGCCGGTGACGACCAGCACATCGCCTTCGCCCGGCTTCGGCACGTCGCGGCGCTTCAGTCCGAGCGCCTCCGAGATGCGCAGGCCCGAACCGTAGAGCAGCGCCATGACGGCGGCGTCACGGACCAGGATCCAGGTCTCGCGGGCTTCGCCGGCGCGCTCGTCGGCGTCGGCGAAGCGCTTGGCCGCTTCGATGTGAATCGGCTTCGGCAGGCTCTTGGCAACCTTCGGCGCACGAATGGCCGAGAGCGCGCCGACTTTGCCCTTGCCCTCGCGTTCCAGGAAGCGCCCGAACGAGCGCAAGCCCGCCAGCGCCCGCATCAGCGACCGCCCGCCGATCTCGTCCGCGCGCCGCATCGCCATGAAGGCTCGGACGTCGCTGGCCTCCAGGGCGGCGAAACCCGCGAGCGTCACCTGGACGCCCCAATGCCCGGCCAGGAAGGCGAGGCATTGGCGTACATCGCGGGCATAGGCTTCCAGCGTCTTCGGCGATAGCCGCCGCTCGGCGCGCAGATGCGACAGCCAGCGCGTCATCTCCTGCGCCACGCTTGCGTCCGCGCAGTCGAGTTCGAGCGGCTGGGTCGCCGGCTCCGTGGTTGCCTGGATTGTTTTGGCCATGGCGCTATTGGCGTTGCGATTCCCTTGATTATATCGCACCGGTTTCGTTTACCGTTCGCTAACTGGCCGGCGCGGCGCTAGAGCGTTTTCGAGCGAAATGGATACCGGTTCGCGTGAAGAAATCGCGTCAAAACAAGAAACTAGAGCTTCGGTTCTGATTCAATCAGAACCGAAAATGCTCTAGCCTGCCGCGCCTCAAAGATCGATTCTCGGATGGACCACGCGACGCTCAGCAGTACGACTTCCACATCGATGACGCGTGTCGTCGACGTGCTGGTGCCTGTGGCGCTGAACCAGACCTATTCCTACCGGATTCCGCGTGGCATGGAGCTGGCGCCGGGCGATGTGGTGTGCGTTCCGTTGGGGCCGCGCGAGGTCGTCGCAGTTGTGTGGGGCGAGAACGCAAATCCTGATCCGCGGCTGCACAACCGGCTCAAGGACGTCAGCGAGAAGCTCGACGTTCCGCCACTGAAGGCGGAACTGCGTCAGCTCGTCGATTGGGTGTCCAACTACACATTGTCGGCCCGCGGCATGGTGCTGCGGATGACCCTGCGCATGGGTGAGCACCTCGGGCCCGAGCGCACCCGTCTCGGCGTGCGCCTGGTCGGCGAGCCGCCGCGGCGGCTGACGCCGGCGCGCCGGCGGGTGATCGAAGTGCTGTCCGATAGCCTGCTGCATGGCAAATCGGAAGCGGCGCGGGAGGCCGGGGTCAGTTCGGGTGTGATCGACGGGCTGGTCGACGAGGGCACGTTGACGGTCGAGGTGATGCCGCCGCCACAGGCGCCGCCGCCTCCCGATCCATCTTATGCGCAGCCTGATTTTTCGCGCGAGCAGCGTAGCGCGGTCGATGTGATGCGGACGCTTGCCGCAAGCGGCAGCTTTCACGTCGCGCTGCTCGACGGTGTCACCGGCTCCGGCAAGACCGAGGTCTATTTCGAGGCGATCGCCGAAAACATCCGGCGCGGCAAGCAGTCGCTGATCCTGATGCCCGAAATCGCGCTGACCGGCCAGTTCCTCGCCCGCTTCGCGCAGCGCTTCGGGGTGCGGCCGCTCGAGTGGCATTCCGAGCTGACGCCACGCACGCGCGCGCGCAACTGGGCCGCGATCTCGGAGGGCAAGGCGCCGGTCGTGGTCGGTGCCCGTTCAGCGCTGTTCCTGCCCTATGCCGACCTTGGTCTCATCGTCGTCGATGAAGAGCACGATCAAGCCTACAAGCAGGACGACGGCGCGCATTATCACGCCCGCGACATGGCGGTGGTGCGGGCGCATATCGCCAGGATCCCGATCGTGCTCGCCTCCGCCACGCCGTCGGTCGAGAGCGCGGTCAATGCGCGCAAGGGGCGCTACCAGCGCGTGGCGCTGCCCTCGCGGTTCGGCGGCCAGCACATGCCGCATATCGAGGCGATCGACATGCGGCGCGCGCCGCCGCCGCGCGGCCGCTTCATCTCGCCGCCGCTGGCCGAGCAGATCCGCTACGCGATCGAGCGCCGCGAGCAGGCATTGCTGTTCCTCAATCGCCGTGGTTATGCGCCGCTGACGCTGTGCCGCGCCTGCGGCCATCGCTTTGCCTGCACGATCTGCGACGCCTGGCTGGTCGATCATCGCTTCCGCCAGCGGCTGGTGTGCCACCATTGCGGCTTCTCGATGCCGCGTCCGAACATTTGCCCGCATTGCGCGGCCGAGGAATCGCTGGTCGCCGTCGGTCCCGGCGTCGAGCGGCTGCAGGAGGAGGCGGCGAGCATCTTCCCCGAGGCCCGCACCATGGTGTTGTCCAGCGACCTCATCACCTCGATCGAGACCATGCGCAGCGAGCTGAACGCGATCGCGGAGGGGCGCGTCGACATCATCATCGGGACCCAACTGGTGGCCAAGGGGCATAATTTCCCCCGGCTCAATCTGGTCGGTGTGGTCGATGCCGACCTTGGCCTGAGCAACGGTGATCCACGCGCCGCCGAGCGTACATTTCAGCTCCTGAATCAGGTGGTCGGCCGTGCTGGCCGCGAGCAGGGCCGCGGCGTCGGCTATCTGCAGACGCATCAGCCGGAGCATCCCGTCATCAAGGCCTTGATCGCCAATGACCGCGAAGCGTTCTACGCCAGCGAGATCGAGATCCGGGAACGCACCGGCTATCCGCCGTTCGGCCGGCTGGCGAGCCTGATCATCTCGGCTGGCGATCGTCCCACGGCGGAAGGTTTTGCGCGCAAGCTCGCCGCGGTCGCACCGCTCGATGAGCGGATCCAGGTGCTCGGCCCCGCCGAGGCGCCGCTTGCGGTCATCAAGGGCCGCTATCGCTTTCGCCTGCTGGTGAAGTCGCTGCGCAATGTCGATTTATCGCACTATCTGCGCGAATGGCTGGCTGCGGGCCCCAAGACCAAGGGCAACCTGAAGCTTGAGATCGACGTCGATCCGCAGAGCTTTTTGTAGTTCGTATGCACGTGACAGGGGACGCAAACAAAAAAGCCTGCCGTCATTCGCGACGGCAGGCCATTTTGGCGCGCGAGGCAGGCCTCGCGGCCGGTACGCAACGCAACGCTTACTGAACGCTTACGAGATGACCTCGGCGGTGACGCGGCCGACGCCGGCACCCGTGAGGCCGATGGCGCGAGCTGCGCCGGTGGAGAGGTCGAGCACGCGGCCACGGACGAACGGGCCACGATCATTGATGGTGACGACGACGCTGCGGCCGCCGTGGGTGACGCGGAGCCTGGTGCCGAACGGCAGCGAGCGGTGGGCCGCGGTCATGGCATTCTGGTTGAAGCGCTGGCCGGAAGCGGTGCGGCTACCGGATTCATTGCCGTAGAAGGAGGCCATCCCCGAGAACATGTGGCCGCCGGTCGGCTGAGCGATCGATGCGTTGGTGTTGCGCCAGGCAGAGGTTTCGGCGCGGGCATGGTGATGCTGGTAATAGCGGTGATGATGATGCCTCGACTTCGCGGACGCCTCGGTGACGCTGCCCCCGATCAAGAGCGTGGCGGCGACAAATGCGAGCGCCGTGCGCGACTGGGTTGCATTCCCCAGCATCGCCTTCTTCGTATTCAGCATTGATAAGACCCTCAGACAGTATTGCCACTAACGTGGCAAGTGGAACCCCCGTCCCTTCGTTGACCGGGGCCGTTTGGTTTCCCAATGAGGCACGAATTTGGCAGTAAATCGGGATTATCTCCGGCTGAAATATCTTGTTACCGGCTCAGGCTATTCCTCCAGGTTCCGTAATCTTGCTCTTTAACCAATTTTTAAGGACAGCAATACTTACGAATACTGTTTAACGGCGCCGAAGTAAGTTTTCGGTAAGTAATCGCCAAATGGAACAGGCGTCCGCAATCGGTTCCTTGCGCTGTCATGCATGGAGCCATGCAGATTCGTGATGGAACTAATTCGGGCCTGGTGAAACCGAGGTCGGGTTCGGCAAATTTCTGTGCGCAGAATTTTCCCGATTCGATCTGCACGCACGGCGGCCCCGCGGGCGTGCGACAAGGCGGCGCCAGCCTATGGCGTCATGTTGCACCTGCGCGATTGCTATGTTAGCAAAGCCGCGATTTTAACGGTCCCGACACGTCCCGTGTCGGTCGAAAATCGAAGTCCCGCTTGAATTCCAAGGGCTTGGATCGCTAGGCGCTGCTTTCGGTGGCGACGGTTTTTCCCTTGCGAGTTTGACAGCAAAAAAGAGCGAGCTCGTGGCTGCTGAAGATCCGTCCGTTTCGGGAGTGTCCGGTCGTTATGCAACGGCCTTGTTCGAGTTGGCGCGCGACGAAAAATCCGTCGATGAAGTGAAGGCCGATCTCGAAAAGTTCGAAACGATGCTCAACGAGAGCGCCGATCTCAAGCGCCTCGTGCGCAGCCCGGTGTTCTCGGCGGACGCGCAGTTGAAGGCGCAGACCGCGGTGCTCGACAAGGCCGGCATCTCCGGCACCTCCGCAAAATTCCTGAAAGTGCTCACTGCCAATCGCCGGCTGTTCGCCGTTGCCGATGTGGTCCGCGCCTATCGTGCGCTGGTGGCGAAGTACAAGGGCGAGGCGACTGCCGAAGTCACCGTCGCCGAGCAGCTCAGTGACAAGAATCTCGACGCGCTGAAGACCGCACTGAAATCGGTGACGGGCAAGGACGTCGCGCTGAACGTGAAGGTCGATCCTTCCATTATCGGTGGCCTGGTGGTCAAGCTCGGTAGCCGCATGGTGGATGGTTCGCTTCGCACCAAACTCAATTCGATCAAGAACGCGATGAAAGAGGCAGGCTGATGGACATCCGCGCCGCGGAAATTTCCGCGATCCTCAAGGACCAGATCAAGAATTTCGGCCAGGAAGCCGAGGTTACCGAAGTCGGGCAGGTGCTGTCGGTCGGTGACGGTATCGCCCGCGTCTACGGTCTCGACAACGTCCAGGCCGGTGAAATGGTCGAGTTCGAGAACGGCACCCGGGGCATGGCGCTCAATCTCGAGACCGACAACGTCGGCGTCGTGATCTTCGGCGCCGACCGCGAGATCAAGGAAGGCCAGACCGTCAAGCGCACCCGCGCCATCGTGGACGCGCCGGTCGGCAAGGGGCTGCTCGGCCGTGTCGTCGACGCACTCGGCAATCCGATCGACGGCAAGGGTCCGATCCAGGCTACCGAGCGCAAGCGCGTCGACGTCAAGGCGCCCGGCATCATTCCGCGCAAGTCGGTGAACGAGCCGATGGCCACCGGCCTGAAGGCGATCGATGCGCTGATTCCGATCGGCCGCGGCCAGCGCGAGCTGATCATCGGCGACCGTCAGACCGGCAAGACCGCGATCGCGCTCGATACCATCCTGAATCAGAAGCCGCTGAACGCCCAGCCGGATGAGAACCTCAAGCTGTACTGCGTCTATGTCGCGGTCGGCCAGAAGCGTTCGACGGTTGCGCAGTTCGTGAAGGTGCTCGAGGAGCAGGGCGCGCTCGAATACTCGATCGTGGTTGCGGCCACCGCCTCCGATCCGGCGCCGATGCAGCACATTGCGCCGTTCACCGGCTGCACCATGGGCGAATACTTCCGCGATAACGGCATGCATGCCGTGATCATCTATGACGACTTGTCGAAGCAAGCCGTCGCCTATCGCCAGATGTCGCTGCTGCTGCGCCGTCCGCCGGGCCGCGAAGCCTACCCGGGTGACGTGTTCTATCTGCACTCCCGCCTGCTCGAGCGCGCCGCCAAGCTCAACAAGGAGCATGGTTCGGGCTCGCTGACCGCGCTGCCGGTCATCGAAACCCAGGCCAACGACGTGTCGGCCTACATTCCGACCAACGTGATTTCGATCACCGACGGCCAGATCTTCCTGGAAACCGACCTGTTCTTCCAGGGCATCCGTCCCGCGGTGAACGTCGGTCTGTCGGTGTCGCGCGTCGGTTCGTCGGCGCAGACCAAGGCGACCAAGAAGGTCGCCGGCAAGATCAAGGGCGAGCTCGCGCAGTACCGCGAAATGGCGGCGTTCGCCCAGTTCGGCTCAGACCTCGATGCTTCGACGCAGCGCCTGCTCAATCGCGGCTCGCGCCTGACCGAGCTGTTGAAGCAGCCGCAGTTCTCGCCGCTGAAGATGGAAGAGCAGGTGTGCGTGATCTGGGCCGGCACCAACGGCTACCTCGATCCGTTGCCGCTCAACAAGGTGAAGCCGTTCGAGGAAGGTCTGCTGTCGCTGCTGCGCGGCAAGAACGCCGAGATCCTCAACGCGATCCGCGACAGCCGCGACCTCTCCGACGACACCGCTGCCAAGCTCAAGACGGTGGTCGAAGGCTTCGCCAAGACGTTTGCGTAAGAAGGCTCTCGCACAAAGTGGGCACTGTCCGGCCGCGGGCCGGGCGTGACGAACAAAGAGGCTTGAGATCTGACCGTTGCGGTCGGATCGCCGGGGTGGACGAAGAATGGCGTCACTGAAAGACATGCGGGTCCGCATCGCCTCGACCAAGGCGACGCAGAAGATCACCAAGGCCATGCAGATGGTCGCAGCCTCGAAGCTGCGCCGCGCGCAGAACGCCGCAGAGGCGGCGCGGCCCTATGCCGACAAGATGGACGCGGTGATTTCCAACATCGCCGCCGCGGCGAACGGTTCGCCAGGCGCGCCGACGCTGCTGGCCGGCACCGGCAAGGACCAGGTTCATCTCCTGCTGGTTTGTACCGGCGAGCGCGGCCTGTCGGGCGCGTTCAACTCGTCCATCGTGCGTCTGGCGCGCGAGCGGGCGCAGTCGCTGATCGCGCAGGGCAAGGAGGTCAAGTTCTTCTGTGTCGGCCGCAAGGGCTATGAGCAACTGCGCCGGACCTTCGAGCGACAGATCGTCGAGCATCTCGACTTGCGCTCCGTGCGTCAGCTCGGCTTCGTCAATGCCGAAGACATCGCCACCAAGGTGTTGGCGCGGTTCGACGCCGGTGAATTCGATGTCTGCACGCTGTTCTATTCGCGCTTCAAGTCGGTGATCGCGCAGGTCCCGACCGCGAAGCAGATCATCCCGCTGGAGGTGACCGCCCCCGCAGCCAATGCGGCTCCCTCTACGTCCTACGAATACGAGCCGGAGGAGGACGAGATCCTCACCCGTCTGCTGCCGCGCAACCTCGCAGTGCAGATCTTCCGCGCGCTGCTGGAGAACAATGCCTCGTTCTACGGCGCACAGATGAGCGCGATGGACAGCGCCACGCGCAACGCCGGCGAAATGATCCGCAAGCAAACCCTGATTTACAACCGGACCCGTCAGGCCCAGATCACGAAGGAGCTGATTGAAATCATCTCCGGCGCCGAGGCGGTCTGAGGCAGATTTTCGAAGGAGAACAGTCCATGGCTACAGCAGCCAACCAGATCGGTCGCGTCACCCAGGTCACGGGCGCCGTGGTCGACGTGCAGTTCGAAGGCCATCTTCCGGCGATTCTCAACTCGCTCGAGACCAAGAACGGCGGCCATCGCCTGGTGCTCGAGGTCGCGCAGCATCTCGGTGAATCGACCGTCCGCACCATCGCGATGGACACCACCGAAGGTCTGGTCCGCGGTCAGGAAGTGACCGACACCGGCGCGCCGATCCGGGTGCCGGTCGGTGAAGGTACGCTCGGCCGCATCATCAACGTCGTCGGCGAGCCGATCGACGAAGCCGGCCCGATCAAGTCCGAGGGCCTCCGCGCCATTCACCAGGACGCGCCGACCTATACCGATCAGTCGACGGAAGCGGAAATCCTCGTCACCGGCATCAAGGTCGTCGATCTTCTTGCTCCGTACGCGAAGGGCGGCAAGATCGGCCTGTTCGGCGGCGCCGGCGTCGGCAAGACGGTGCTGATTCAGGAGTTGATCAACAACGTCGCGAAGGCGCACGGCGGTTACTCCGTGTTCGCCGGTGTCGGCGAGCGGACCCGTGAAGGCAACGACCTCTATCACGAGTTCATCGAATCGAAGGTCAACGCCGACCCGCACAATCCCGACCCGAGCGTGAAGTCGAAGTGCGCGCTGGTGTTCGGCCAGATGAACGAGCCGCCGGGCGCGCGTGCCCGCGTCGGCCTCACCGGTCTGACCGTCGCCGAGCACTTCCGCGACCAGGGCCAGGACGTGCTGTTCTTCGTCGACAACATCTTCCGCTTCACGCAAGCCGGTTCGGAAGTGTCGGCGCTGCTCGGCCGTATTCCGAGCGCCGTGGGTTATCAGCCGACGCTCGCGACCGACATGG
>Ga0099822_1002270_pt1 | contig 23798 bp, 15 predicted proteins | sample CowpeawhiteBW_FD_76839 | JGI IMG/M metagenome (GOLD analysis project Ga0099822, IMG submission 76839) | Root nodule microbial communities of legume samples collected from California USA - Cow pea white BW | ecosystem: Host-associated > Plants > Roots > Nodule | place: USA: California | collected... | reverse complement strand
CCTGTATTCGTAGTTGTTAGATTGTAAACTCTTAAGTAAACGATTATCCTGTTTTTAGTTGGCATCGTGGTGTGCCTGGTTTTGTAGGGGTGACGTCATGAACCCCAAGACTGCGTTGTTATGCTATCTTATGTGTGGCGTTTCCTTTAATTTCGTTTATAAGTTAAATGGGACGTTACAGACATGACTTTAAAAATTAACTTGAAAGTTATTTCAAACAAATTATTTTCAAGAAAGTAATAGAAGAATTTCATCTTAAATATGGCAATTATTAAACCTCGGCATTAATTTGACATTTAAGGGTGGGCATCAATTAAATTTTTCTAGATCCAGATTCAAAATCAAATGGGTTATAATTCAAATTTAGTTGATTTTGTTAAAATGGATATGGATTTTAAATAGATCCATTAAATTTGGACTTTTTAGTATCAATTTAATTTGTATTAAAACTAAATTGAATATACTTTATGATTTTAAATTCATTAAGATCGATCTAATATACCTAATTGTTAGATCCTTTAGATATGGGTTGGGTTGACTCGTCTGTTATTCGCTCGAGCCAACTCGATCAACCTTTGATCAGAGTCAACTCAGCTAAACTTCGACCAGTAATGACTTGGTCGACCTTAATCGAAGTTGACTTGGTGGACCTTCACCTGGACAGACTCAATTGACCTTCGATAGAGCTGACTTTGTCGCTCTTCGGCCAAGTCCACTTGGTCAACCTTGGTCGAGGCCGACTCGGTCAACCTTTGGTTGCGGACAACTTGGGCCAACCTTCAGCCGAGGATGACTTGGATTGATCTTTTGGTCGAGGTCCACTATGCATTCCTTCGACCTTGATTGAGTAAGTCGAGGTCGACTCCAGTCGACGTTCGACCTAGGCCAATACGAGCCAACCTTCGGTTGGAACTGACTCGAATGAACTTTGGCCCAAGCCAGCTTAGGTCGGCATTCACTACAAGAAATATAAGAATCATCTACGAAATTATTTTCGTAGATAATTTCATTTATATACAAAAATGATCGTAGATAAAGTAAAGATTCGTAAGTAACAAACAAATATGTTACATACAAAAATTTTGTAGGTAAAATTTTTCGTGCGAAATTTTATCTACAAAATTTGGCGTAGAAAATAGATATGATAAAAAATAGAAAAAATTATTTTAAAAAAGATTACCTGCAAAAATAATTTCGTATGTAAATTATTATATATTTTTTTTATTAAAACTTTAAAATTTTTTATTTTACATATTACACTCAGACTAAATTTATGAATTTAGAGTTTAGGCTAAATACTCCTATGGCAGCAACATTCATGTCCTTCGTCCAGTAACGCTCATCCAACGACAATAATCCTTTGTCACTAAAGTTCGCCCCAATGGCAGCAACGCGGTCGAGGTTCATCAGTAGCAAATCGTCTAAGGTTTATGCAGTTCAATGAGGTTCGCCCTTCGTCTGAGGTTTTTGCAGTTCATCCTTCATCTAAGGTTTGTGCAGTTCATCACAATGTCGACTCAGGTTGTTCCTCTGTCTTGACCCCTTTTTGCCTTGAGAAAAGCAAAGCTCTTCAATTGTGTGAACGATAATAGTGTGAATGAGGTAAGTGATTGATGTAGGGTTTTACTTTTTGGATAGTTTAGGGTTCTAATCTTAATAGAAATACAACTAAGTATGAATTTTTGGATAAGGTTACCTAATTCATTTAGTCCAAGTAATGTGACTACATAAATCAAGGTACACAACTGTGGTGTTACTATTGTGGTGTTTATATAGTGTGGGTTCCAAGGCTTATTTAATGAACATATAACTTGTTTCTTATAGTTATCAGTAATTTACCTGTGAAATATTTTGTAAGTAACTTGAATATTGGCTGAGAAACTTTCCAACAAATATTTTCGTAGATAATTATGGATGCCCTGATTTCAAAGATAATGGTTGTAGGTATGTTACCTTTGAAACATATTTTCATAGATAAAGTTATCTACTAGCCTATTACCTATGAAATTTACTTCGTAGATAATTTATAGATAAATTCAAATTACCTATGAAAAATGCCCATTTTCTACAAAATATTGGCGTAGAAAATAACCATTTTTCTTGTATAATTAATATGAATTTGGATTATTATAGATTGAATCTAAAATTTTGGATCTTTTGCCCACACTTAAATGTATTAACTTGTCTAACTCTTTTATTACTTGAATTCATCTTAAATTCATAACTTTTGTTATATATAACTTTTTATATAATGAATGAAATGAAATCATTCACATTTTACTAATATCATATTAATATATTTTTTATTGATTATTGAAAGTCATGAAGAATTTACTAACTAAAAATTTTATTAAAAGGTTTAACTAGTGCTAGACTATTTAATTGCTAGTATGTACACTAGTGCATTTCTAACATTTTACTTCGACCATTATGCCTCGGTTCCTCCAAAAACGAGACATATCAAAACGCGATGGCATTTTTATAATTTTAACGAACTTTTATGCCTCGGTTCGCATAATAACCGCTACATAAAAGCTTATATGCCTCAGTTTATATCCACCCGAGACATAAAGCCTGAAAAATAATTTCAAAACTCTCGCTCTTTTCACGTTTTAAAATTGGACGTTGCAGATTATGTCTTAATTTTCAAATACCTGAGGCATAAAGGGCTTATGGCCTCGGTTTTCTACCACCCGAGGCATATAAGTTAATTAATTTCAAAAAAAAATAAAAACTATTTTAATTAAATTGTAGTAGGTTTATGCCTCGGTTGTAAATGAACCGAGGCAGAAGGTGGTATATGCCTCAGTTGTAATTGAACAGAGGCAGAAACGTTTATTTAGGGTTCAAAATTGGGACAGATCTTCTTTTTCCTCGCATGATTTTCTTCTTCCTCGTGCGTCGTTCCTGCTGCCTCCTCATCCACTCCCATCGTTGTTCCCACCACTATAAGATCACGTGTCCACCGCCTCTACAATTGCTGTTATTGTTGTTGGACGAGGGAGGTCGCGAACTGCACGTGGAAATCACCATTGGTTCGTTGTTTTTTTATGTATTCTTTTTATTTTGGACGAGTTGGTTATGACGCCCTATATGCCTCTTATGGGTTAGGGTGATGAATGTTGATGTGTGTGTCAAAGTCGTGATTTGACTCGCGGTGGTTCAGTCGTGGGTGGTTTCACGTTTTTCGTTTAGATATGGTTGTGAAGAGAGGTTGTTTTGCATCGTCGGCAGGATGAATGAAGGCATAGTGAAGTTGTTCTGGCGTGTGTGGTGGTCAAAGATGGTGGTGACAACACATTGGCAGCATTTAGGGTTTGAATGGTGGCTAGGGTTTCTAATTTGGGAAAAGGTTGAAGAGGATGATGTGGCACACTATGGTTAGTGCAAGTGTGTACAAGGGTCATGGCTACGTGTCATGCTGTTATTGGGTCAGAAAGTACATTTTTTTTAAACATTTGCGATGCACATTAGGTCTCGGTTCCCTCTAGAACTAAGGCAGTAACCCTTGCATATGCCTCGGTTCATAATCGAGGCATAAACATATCCCTTTCTTACCTTGCCAGCATATGCCTCAAGTGTAAAACCAACGCCAAAAGGTCAAAATAACCGCGACATAATCTCTTTCTTGCACTAGTGGTAGTAAATTGTCTCAACTAGACCATATGAGTCATCTAATGTCTAGTCTCATAAGTATATTGAGCCATAGATAATCTGGCAGGATTGTTTGATGAGACCGTATAATAACTATTTAGTTCTAAATGAGAAGCACTATTCACATATCTTTCTCAGTGTATTTCATGCATATCAACATCCCTAATTAACAATTACATTATATTAATAACATCAAAGCATTTCACACACACACACACACACATATATAAGTATACTTGTTAGAATCAAACAATATATCACCCTATTGGATGAAAGATTTATGATTTTTTATGACAAGAAAAACATTTTTACATTGAGATTGTATACATCATTATACTTTATATTTCGACAATTTCATACATTCTAACAAAAGAATTCCAGTAAAGTGAACAAAGTAGAATACATAATCTGAACGAATCATATGGTAAAAATTAAACCATCAGATAATACAATACTACACTTGATCATATGATATGTAGCTTATACATATCAAATGACACATATGCAGAACATACAAACTACAAACAATGAGTTTTATACATATTAGACGATATGAAGTTTGTGTTGGTGCAAACTGGCTCTAAAAGGGAGGTTGAATAGAGCCTGTAGACATTAAACAATATTTTCACAGACATATTATAACAAATGCATTAAACATAAAGAGTAAGGAACATAAGAATGAACACAAGGATTTATACAGGTTCACCTTCACCTAAGGCTATGTACAATCTCTTAAGCCACATACTTAAGAAATTCACTAATAAAACCTTTGACTTGCACAAGTATCAACCTCTCCAAGTTACAACGAGCATCAACGTCTCTTGGTATCACGAGTTTATCCTCTCTAGGAGCACAAGTATCAACCTCTCCAAGTATCACGTCTTAATCTCCCTTTGAGATCAAGAACTCTCAATTATAATCAAACTGATAATCTTTCACGTATGAGAGTCATAATAAGGCTCACAAGATTCACTTCACATAATGAAATATTGACAATGGTTATGCTTAACCCAATATCACTCTCTAACAAATATAGATATGACAATATGATCTCTTAGAATGTTTCTCTCTACCTCTTTTCTCTTTTGGAATGATTTTGACAATATTTCAACTTTTCATATTTTTTCTCTCTTGACTCTTCTATTTTTCATCTAGGTCTTGGTATATATAGTTATGCTTGTATCATAAGATTGTTGATGCATAGTTAATTCTAAATAGCTTCATATCTTCTAGTATCTTCAAATATTTTGTCAATCTTCACTTTGGAAGTTCTTGATAATCAATCAAGGTATATTGTTTCTTGTGAATTATCATCTATTTCCTTTTAATCATTTCAACAATTTTAATACATATATTATAACGTTGAGGCTTCAATCATTTGGAGATTCTCTTGTAGTCTTGAATCTCCTAACGCTATTTCTTGTCTCATGATTGGTTTATATTCATATTACAATATTTTAGAATAATCAATCAAGAGGAATTCGAAATATTTCCTTATTTGCATAATTTGACATGTGATATGCATTCAAGATATTTTTCAAATATATCGTCACCAATATCTTCAATTATCCTTTGTTTCCATATTTTGTCTTCAATCAAAATATCTTCAAATATGTTAAGACTTGTGCAATTATCTTTATCATCTTGATCACCAAACATCAACGTTTAGATTCCTTTGGTCAATTTGCAATTGATCTTAATAACCTTGTGATCAAACATAATTTTTTTGCGCCATTCTGAACTTGCTTTGCTTGATCAATTTGATACTCGTTGACTAGTCTAGCCATTCTCTAATTAGGTCATCTAATGGAAGTACTCATCTAATAGGTGTTTCAATTTTAAGCTTCATGAGTTGACTTTGACTTGTCTAATGGCTTCATTTCGTTTGGCATAGATACTCGTCTAATGCCTTTGTGTGCTAGCGTTGACTTGTCTAACATCTCATGTTGATTTGTATGACAGATGCTTGTCTATTGTCATGTTATGTTAAGGTTGACTTAGTTGACATCGTGTTGATTCATATAATGCTTCTTATCTATATTTGCATGCTTGCTTGGCTTGACTCATCTAACACTTCTATGATTCAGATACCTTGTTGCATCACTTTAACTCGTTTGATTAGTTATTTTCTCAATTGAGTCTAACTAAGTCTACATAGTGAATGCATCTGATAACCCTTAACATCTAACAACTTTAATGTTACTTTGTATTGTTGAATATTTTGAACAACTTTAGTCATCTAACAACTTAGGACTTTTCTTACTTTGCACATCTTACATGAACTTTTCTTAGCTTCACTTTCATGTGTTTGCTTTGACTTTAGGCTTCATATTTCTCTATGTTCCTTGTGCTTTTGTTGTACTTTTAGTTTCACTTATTGAACAAACATTATATATATATATATATATATATATATATATATATATATGGTTGCCTAATGATTATTTATGAGCATCTAACAAAGTCTTTGACTTAATTGTACCTTTATATGTTTAGTGCTTATTTGAAGATTAATCTTAAACATTCTTATCTATATGGATTATTTGTGTACTGACTTATCTATATCTGTTTCATCATACATTTTGTTATAATAAAAAACGTCTAATGGGGTTTCCAACGTCTAATGTTAATGGTTTGTACCAACTAGATGATATGTTTGAATTGATCAAATTATATGAGCTTCAATTCGTTAGATTAACGATAAGATCTCTATAAGACTATTTTAATATACTAATTGATATTTTACTTTGATTATATTTTTTTTTCTTTCCATATTAAAATAAGCTGACAAGTTTTAGTGATCAAAATTATTTTGAAAAGAATAATCTACGAACTATGATTCACGACATATATTAAAAATCATAAACTGATTTTATTTACAACTCAATAGATTTTTCAAAGTTTCCTTTTGTAGTGAGAAAATTGAACGTTGGAAGAACATATACAATAAACATTCCATATCAAGCATTCATGAATCTCAAAGTAGAAAATGACCTATATTAAATATCATAAATTAATTTTATTTATAACTCAATAAAGTTTTCAAAGTTTCCTTTTGTAGTGAGAAAATTGAATTTTAGAAGAACTTGTAGGATGAACATTCCACATCAAGCATTCATGAATCTCAAAGTAGAAAATGACCTATATTAATTTTATTTATAACTCAATAGATTTTTCAAAGTTTCCTTTTGAAGTGAGAAAATTGAACTTTAGAAGAGCTTGTAGGATAAACATTCCACATAAAGCTTAAATGAAGACACATCATTCATAAGCTTCACTACAACTTCCATCATCTCATTGATTGATTACCTCATCCATCATCATCCACCTCATCACTTTCAGATGGCCTTCTAGTTGGAAGAAGAAATCTTCTTAATTGATTCTCTTGTAAATTCATAGTTAATTTTGAAGTTATTTAAAGAGTTGTTCTTTTATTTTATTCAAATAGAGTGTATTTTTATCTATTCTTTTTGAGTTTTTATTTCTTTCCTTAGGATTGTTTTAAAATGCTTGTTGATAATTCAACCTCTTACTTTAATTAAAATTCTTACGAATTTGCTTAAGTCTAATAATCTTTTTGTTTAAGTAAAAACGTAAAACTTCACATATAGACACTTAGAATAAGTTAAGTGTCATAAGTTCTCACTTGTAGATGCTACGAACAAAGTGAGGAACTAGATGAATTAATTTACGCTTATTTAGTTAATTCAAACTTGTATATTGATTTGCTTAGCTAAAAAAATAGAACAATATATTATTACATTAATCATATACGCTTAAAATGAGTAAAATGCAACTAGAATCATAATCATAGACGCTTGGAATGAATGAGAATCTTAGCGAGTTAATTAAAGTATATTGAGTTAATTCGAGGTCTCTTTTTATAAATTAAATGAATAATAATCATACGATAATAACGAAGAATTCAACTATGGAAGAGTTGGTGAACACACCTATCTTTTTATATTTGTTTTAATTTCTTTTTTTCTTTAAAATGTCTTTTTACTATTTTTTATGCTTCTAACAAACGGTTTGTTGTGTTACATGGGGAAAAAGCAACATTATTGCAATGAAGATGAATACTCCGAGAATGACATTTTGGAGATTGAAAATTTTTCAAAAGGGATGATTCATAATGATTACAAGGATGTTATGTTGTGCATGCAACTAATAAAGATCATAATGAAGGAATATGTATGTGCGTGTGTGTACAAGCAAATAAAAGATATCATGATTAAAGAATACATTTACATATACATATATATATATATATATATATGTGTGTGTGTGTGTGTGTGTGTATGTCTGTGTGTGTGTGTGTACGCACGTGTATGTGTATGAATTATTGTGAACTTTTGTAAATTTCCTAAATTATATGTTCTTATATATATTTAATGTTTTTCATGTTTAGTTTGATAACAAGAACATGGTTTATTACTCAATGTGTTCTTACATAATGTGGCAGATGGTCTCTTTCTATGAGGAGGGTTTATGGTGAAAGGAAACCATTGACTATTGACATCAATACTAATACACTAATGTGGCTACAAATATTTTAGCAAATATATCACAACACTTGCTAGGAAGAAGATGGAAGATTAAAAGAAAACACATGTCATTCAGGCACATAATGAGACCTTTTCCCCTCTCTCCTAACATGCACATAGACTTATTTTCCTAGGGTGATCAGAAAAATCTTGAGTAGAAGTTGATTAGAAACTAGTACAAAAAGATCTTTATCAATCATCGATTGACAACATTTAACAAGCCACCATAGTAAAAAAATGTGTGGTGACAAATTTGCAATTTTAAAAAACCTTTTAACGACGGTTAACTAAGGAATCGTCGTTAAAAGAGCAGCGTGAGAGAAATCACGACAGGTGTTTAACAATCAGTCATTTAAAGTGGAGAGGGCGTAAAACAATGACAGTCACAAAGAGAATCATTGTTAAACATGTATCAAATTGGAGAAACCAAATTAGTTGAATACAAATAACTATAACTGATTTGATTGTACTTTCAAAAAAAAAAAGCACAAACTTCTTTCCCCCACGCAGCTTCCATTGTGACTCTTTCCTCTTCCTCTTCCCCTTGCACTTTTGTTTCCTCTTAACCCTAAATTTGTTACAACCTTCATCGTTGCTACCCCCTTGTGAACACTCGAACCTTTATCAACAATAGTGGCGATCCTTAGCGAAGTTCGACACTAGTGATAAACGACAAGTTAATCGCTTTTTGCACAATGCTAATCACTCTCTGATGCATCGTGCGAAACTTCACATAAAATTACTTTCCAAACTAAATTACCCTCTATAAACTTCTACCATGGTTGTGTAAGTTTTGTCCTTGCCTAGGCATTAAAGTAAAATACCTTCACCTACTTTTATGTCTAATTAATTATATATAGTTAAATAATTACCAACTCGATGTTTTATAGCTTTGTCATTTGGTGCATCTCTATTAATATGAGTAAAATATCTAAGTGTAAAATGTCTAATTAATTATATATAGTTAAATATGATTTACTCAGATTATCGTTTTGCATCACATCAAATTCTTTATCCATTTTTTTCTTTGATTTGGATTATTCTATCCGAACTTTGGTTAGACAATTTATATTTCGACGAATCTATGTTAAGTCATTTGCCTTACCATTATATATTCGATATACGTGTTCGAAATTAATCTGATCACAATATTTCATCAATTTAAACACCTTTGTTAGGTAATCAATCAAGTTTGAGTTCATACATTTATATTCTCAAGTCACTTTTTTATAACCAATTGAGAATCCCTTCGAATTAAATCATTCTTGGCACACAACTTAATTAATGTTTCAAGTCCTAATGTCAATGTTTCGTATTCCGCTTCATTATTTGAATAATTAGTTTGAATTTCACATAATTTGGTCGTATTTTGCATTACTTGAACCATTGAAATATAATATCCACTGATCATTTTCAACATATAATGTTTGTTCAATACGAGAATGATGAACAATAAAATAGACCATTGTTTTACCTTGACTACTTTTAAACTCTCAAAACAAAGTGAAAATTCAGTCAAAGCTAGAATTTCCATTTACCAACTCGATTATGCATAATAGGTTTTGATAAAAAGAAATTTAATACATTGTTATTTAATAGTATAATTACTTTATGTGGCCTCAAATAATATTTCAATTTACAACAAGAATAATACAAACATAAACACAATTTCCCGATATCACTACATTGAGTTTCAACATCTATGAATAAATTGACTTAAATAATAAACAACATATTCAATTTCGTTCCAGTCTTCTTGTGCTAACATGCTCACTATAGATTCTAGTGAAGATGATATATAAAGCCTCAAAGGCTTTCTACGAGTCATCAATATAAATATTGAGGAATTGATCAATTCTTGTTGTACTTTTTCAAAGGCTACATCATGCTCTTTCTCCCATTTAAACTCTTACTCTTTCTTTAATCTCAACAATAGAGAAAACACATGAGTTTTACCTACCAAATTTGATATAAATCTCCGCAGATAATTTATATTCCCAACAGTGACTACAATTGTTTTCTATTCAACTTGGGCCTTTGTATCGAAAATAGCTTTAACTTTATTTTTATCAATTTTATCACCTTTCTAATCCGCAATTAATCTAAGAAACTCCTCTACACTTATAATAAAGGCACATTTTAAAGGATTCATTTTCGAACCATGCTTTCTTATCCCCTCAAAAGCTTTTCTCAAATTAATCAAATGAGAATCTTTAGCCCTTGATTTAATCACAATATCATTAATATATACTTGAATGAAATCACTAATCAAATCATGGAAAACTATATTCATATCTCTTTGATCAGTAGCACCAGCATTTTTTAAACCAAAAGGCATAACCATCCATTCGTACATTCCTAATGACCTTGAGATCGAACACAGTTTTTTAAATGTCATTCTCAACTATGAATATTTAATTATATTCATAATACCCATCTAACAAACTTAACATTTCATTTCCAACCACAACATCAATTAACATTTCAACTATAGGCAAATGGTATTCATCTTTTGGGGTAGCTTCATTAAGATCTCGAAAATTAATAAATTCTCATGTTACCATTTTTCTTAATTAGTGTAACTATATTTGAGATCCAATTAACATACTTGGTGATTTAGATGAACTTCACCTTTAGCAACATCTCGATTTCTTCTTTGATTTTCTCCATCACCTCTGGTGCCATCTTCGAGGGGCTTGCTTGAATGACTTCTTTCCTTCAATGATTGGCCATTGATGTTCTACTAAGCTCTGATCCAACCAAAACATTTCTTTATATCCCAATACGAAACAATCTTTATATTCTTGAAGCATTTCAATCAATTTTTCACTCATTCTCCCACTTAACAACTTGCTGATAAAAGTACACCTATTGCTTTCCTAATCTCTCTGATTGATTTCTTCAAGTGGATCTTGTGACTTCACCTTTCTCAAGCATGAAGTAACCAAGCTCTTAAATCCTAGTGGACCATTATCGTAAATACAATGCAAAAGGTTCCTGCCTACTTTTTTCATACTCGATCGAGTCTTTTGTTTTATTTATTACTCTTACTCTACTATTTAGACTTCCCTAACCACCTTCAAAGCTTTCAGCATAAGCTTCCAATTTGGTCGAGAAAGAGGAGTACATCTCTTTATCAACCATTTTCATGAGCCATTTTGAGGTTGGCCTCCTTATCTTCTTCAGTTCTCAGAATAAATCCTTCTTCGAATGGTTTAGCCACAACTAAACGTCTCAAAGGTTGATTGACTGTATCAACATAGGCTACAAAATCACTTTGATTTTCCAGGATCACTTTGAGATGCCCATCTCAGTTCCACATGAGTAGCTTCTGATGAACCATTAAAGGTATTGCCCCTACCTGTACAAGACATTAAAGTTGGTTTGGGACTGGACAACCATGAAGACAATAACTTTTGTGTAACTTTGAGATACTAGAAATTATAATAATTATAAAAATATACAAATATGGTTAAATATTTTAAGTAAAAGAGAAAACGATTTGTTAGCTATAATTTAAAGGATTTATTTTATTTTAAACGATCTTTTTAGAAATAAGATATAGTGAATAATATTTTAGCTAGCTAAAAAAATAAACAGATTTTATAAGAGATAATGGAATATTTTAATGATATGCATACATAATATAATGAAGTTTATGATAACTTATTTGGGTAAGATATGAGGTGAGATTTGTTATTAATAATCATTTTTCTTGTAGTGTATCATATAATTTTGTGTCTTAAATCTCGTAGGAGATAAAATTGGTTTCTTAGGTCAAATGTTACTCATAAGTAATTAAAGCAAACTAGGGTGAGTGTTGAAACATTCAAATAATCTAGTATTCAAATCTAGAATTCTCAAGTGGTTTAAAGAGTGAAACGTGGGGAGTTATTTGAAGGAGGGATGTGAGTAAGTTAAAGATTATAAATGGTTAAATTAAATTTTGCTGTATCCGGGTGGATGGGACTAACTGTTTTAGTTATTTTAAATGTTTTAACTGTTTCAACTTGTTTTAACTTATTTAAACCTTTTTTTTTGTATCTTATTTACTAATTTGTGAATATATAACGATTTTTGGTAGTGTGTTGATATTGTGTGACATGTTTATGTGTGTGGTGACTCAATGAAAGGTAGTGAGAGGTAACACTGCGTAGTTGTATTAGAGGTGAACTTCGTCGGGGTTGATGAGGAGAGTAATGGGAAGTGGCATCTTTTAGCTTTGCCTATAAGACTCTTGAGGAGTAGTGGAGCTGAAGCGTTTATAGGTAAGCTGCGTGCGAGAGTTACAACTCAATTTCCTAATGCTAAGATCACCATTGGTTGTATTGTTGATATGATAATATGTTTTCTTTTAACTATTGTGTGAGACAACAAGTTTTGTATCTATTTGTATGATATGTTGTTTGATTTTATAATTTTCATTGAAAAGTATTTCTGAAGTTATAATATGGCAAAAACTATGGTTATGAAAAATATTATTTACATTAACTCACCCTTCTATTTTGGTGGTTGTGGTTTCCACCTACACCGATCGTATTTTTATACATGAGCAAAGGATAGTACAGGTGTTGAGGAAGATGTACAATAGAGATAAGTGTTGTGGGGACAGTTGTGGGAGCAATTGTCTTATTCATTTGTTCTTAAGAAGTTTATTTTCTATTATTAGTTTGACGATTTTATATTTATGAAAAATCAAGATGTGTATTTCTTATTTTGTCAGATGGTGAATAAAGATGTTTTCTTTTACATTAAACAATGGTATCAAAGTTTTAATTACTTATATTTTTTTTATATAAGTGTGGGATAATATTATTTTAGTATCACCCTAATGTGATGCTCAACGCTATCATCCCATCGAACTTGATGACCTTCCATTAAAATCAGTTACCATGATGTTGTTTTTCACCAAGTCTTTTTCACTAAAACCAAACCTTTTGAACATTGTCCTGGGCAAGATGTTGACGGTTGCTCAACCATCAACCAATACTTTGTCAACCATTTGCCTTTCAATATCAACTTGTAACATCAAAGGTTTAAGATGGAATTTAGTCCCCTCGGAAGGTGGTTCGATATAAGTTACATCTTGATGCATCCTTTTGCATCTGGTTTCTTGAATCCACATTACCTTAGGCTCCATGTCAAGGTTATAGTGATCCTCTCAATGAGAGTTGTAGAACATCGAGCAATCCTTATGTAGACTTCAAAACTCCTTATGAAAAATTGAAATAACTCTTACATTGAAGTCTTGGTAACTTGGGTTCATGCCCCCAACTCGTGTAATTCAAGTCTTAACGAAGATCTTGTTGGTATATTGACATGGATTACCCTACTCGAAGCCTCAGTGATTCTGCACTGGCTTCTAAAATGCTTAGATCCACTTTCCTCATTGTTCTTTCTAAAAAAGAGGTCTCTGGAAAAGAATATTACCCTCAACATTTGTATTTAAACACAACCTATCAAACACATTCTTGCTCTTATGTACTACTTGATTCCTTGTGTACAAAGGGCATCTTCCAACCCACTTGTTTAAAGGTGCTCTGACTCACCTCAATCTAAGTTACCTATTGCTTATCCGTTGATATACTTGCTTTCTTACTTCTCTCATTCTCAAAAGCTTTTGCAAAGGATTTATCGAACACAATGCTACACCTAGGGCATAATGTTACATATTCATTCTTCTCTTTCTTTCTTGTTAAATAGTTATCAAAGAATCCCCTACCTTGGGGTATACTTCTTGTCCTAACTAGAACTAATCCAATTGGAACTAAAACTTCTCCTCGGACGTATTAACCTTCACATGTCGAGGATTGATATCTTCACTTTTGATATCAACCATCATGACATTCATCACATCACTATTACCGAAACCCTCAATAGTGTTGAAAATTGGCTCGATATATCCAACTTGATTCTTGAAAGGGTCAATATCCCTTTTCATTAGTTTCTCCTCAAATTTGAGCCTATTCTACTAAATTGCATCCTGGATAGTATTCCTGGAAAGCACACAATTATTAGTCATATGACCATAAGTAGTGAAATTTGCAATACTTTTTTCGTTTTCTTTGTTCCATAGAAGGTAATTTATGATCATCACTCAATTTAATTTGTTTATCTTTCAATAATACATCAAATATTTGCTCAACTTTCGATACACCAAATGAATAAATTTTTTTAGCCATTTTATAATTAACTTCACCTTTTTTCAATAATTTACAAGTATAAGGTGGTCTTACTTTCAATTCAGCTATATTAACAACTTCTCCTTCACTTGCACTATCCTTATCAATTTTAGATTCCTCACACATTATTCAAGGCACTTACATTAGACATTATTTCTTTCTTAGGCTTATCGAATATTCGACATCATTCTTTTTCATATCTAATTTGTTTAATTCACCTCACTTTACCAGCCAATTGAGCTATATCCCTCAATGACACATTAACTAGCTTTTTTTGCATATTTAAAACTCTAAACTTGTTGATGCCATCTTTACCAACTCATGTTCAAGAATCCGAGTGATGCATCGAGGCTTCATTTGCCTACATTTATTCAAGTAATCATCAATGTTCCCATTATTAAGTCTTTTCACAATCATTAGGTCCATTAAGCTCTCTTGAGTTTCTTCCCTAGAAAATTGTTTATGGAAATTTCTTTCCAATTACACCCAATTATGTATCAAATCATAGGGTAATGTAGTGAACCAAGTAAAGGCAGTTTTTGTTAAAGAATTGGGAAAATATTTTGTTTTCAAATTCTCAATCAGTGATAAAGCTCTATATTCAATTTGGTATTTTGTATCTTGCAACATGCTCTAATGTGGATTTCTCGATTTTCCTAGCAAATTTAGAGAACTTGGATATTTTGTAAGTTCTACGAAATTTAGTTTCCAATACAAAGTTTGAGAATGGAGACACAAAATAAGGTTGATTATAAAGGATTTCATACTCGTGGTGGATGCCTTGAATTATTTAAGGCATAAGAAAATCATATATCAGACATGCCTCATAAACAACATGTCCCGTGTCCGACACGTATCGGACACCGACACTCGTATAATACTTGTAGGACACACTATGTCCAATTTGAAAGATATTTTTTTATCTTTGACATGATTTTGATGATTAAAATAAGGAACAAATCTTATACTATCACTACTTTTCGCATATTAGATATTAGATAGATATATTAGAATCATTTTTGTATTAATTGACAATGTGTTAGTTGACAATTTCAAATTTAACATGTATATAAACGTTGTGTCTTGTGTCCTATATTTTTTCAATCTAGTCATATCTTTGTGTTCGTGTCTGTGTCGTATCCGTACCCGTATCCGTATCTAGGCAACATAGGATATAAGAACTTGAATTCTCTAGGAAAGATTAAAGGAAAAGAAACACTATTAAAAAAACTCATATTTCCTGTCAATTTTGTTTTGAAATTTTTTTCGTAGGAAATACTTACAAATTTTATTATGAAAAAAAAATTGCAAAAAATTGTTACCAATTTTTTTTCAAAATATTTTGTATAAAATATTTTTCGCAACAAATTTTGTAGAAAATACTTGCAAATTTCTTAATTTTGTAGGAAATGATTACGAATTACCTGCCAATTAAGATTCTTAGAAAAAATGGTAGAAAAAAGTTTTTTCTTACAATCTTCTTTAAGAAATTTACAAGAAAAATCTCATGTAATATGGGAATATTTAGTAGTGAAAGGAGAAAATGAGAAGATGAAAGTTATATTTTCTTTTACGGAAAGAGATGGATAGAAACTTTACTAATAGTACCAATTTCCTTCTAAACTCACCTTTGTCACTCACTTCTTTTCCACTTTCGATCTAGACTCAGCCCAACAATTTCAAGCCCACCACTATGTAATCAATACTTATCATATACTACACTAACATTTATGTATAATCTGCATATGAAACTTAAACAATTACCACTATGCCATTGTTAATATTATACTTACTTTTAAATAAAGGGTATTGATAACATATTTATTAAATAAATCCACTTTGAAATTTTTGTTAGACTTTCTCTACTTTTAGTTGTTTTGAAACTTTTTATTTCTCTGGGTATTGGTATTTATAATTTTTTCAAGAAAATGTTTTTATGGATTTTTAATTACATTAATACGAATTTTTTTATTTTTGGTATTAGTAATTTCAAATAACGAAAATCGTATGTAACAAAGAAGACAATTTCTAGGGAGTAGATATGATGAGGCGGAAACTGAAGAAAGGAAAATAAAAAATGAAATATTATTTTTCAGAAAGGAAAGAAAAAAAAATATTTTTAGAAGGAGAAAAACCCAATGTTGAGAAGCTATCCTTTGAAAATCGTTTGTGGAGTCTCTCGGGTCGTTTATTCATTGGTATCAATCTTAAATAATATGGAAAATTTTTACCATACGGAAACAATTGTAATCAAAAAATTATATTAAAATTCAATATAATAGCATATAAATATTTTAAACTGTAATAATATGTCAACAAAATATTATATCATATTACTAGATAATATTATAATATTTTGTTTAAAATCAATATAGCATTAATCAATTAATCTATACTACGGATAAAGAAGCCTTTTAATTGACTTTTCAAGTGTATATATTTCCTTAACCATTTTACTCTTTATGTTTTGATTTTGTAAATATAAATGTCTTATTTATATTGATTTATATTGATGGTTAAATTTCTTGTTTTAATTGGAATTAACCCGCATTGAATAGTATGGATATGGGTATGAGGATGAGAATGAAGATGAGGATGTACATATCCTCGTCATAATACCTATTCCCGTCATATATTTATACTCGTTTAAATTATTAAAATATTCACAATTAATTAAGTAACTATATATATATATATATATATATTCTATTTTTTATTTCTTTTAATTATTTGGTTTTTTATGAAACTCATTCACATCTCTAATACATTTTTTATTTTATCATAACCTTTATGTAATTATGTTAAAATAATGTATGTCAATTAAAAAAATGTATTTCTAACATTTGAATATTTATATAATTTTTTAATATTTTTATTTATTGTATATTTTTCTTTCAAATGAGAATGTTTAATACTCTCAATTTAAGTGTTTAATAGCATAAACCTTTCATTTACTAGGTAATATAAAAAAACATTTACTTATTATTATTAATTTTTGTTTCATTTGAAGAACTCTTTTGTTTCGCTAAAATATTTTTTGTTATTTCTCAACCATTGAATATATATGTTGATATTTGAAAATTTTTCTTAGATCTTTAAGATATTTTTCATCTTATCATACCCTTAATTATACATTTATTTTCCTTTGTGCGATTGCTTTCAATAGTCTCCAAATTGTTTATAAGACACACATTTGTTAATTTTTTTATTTTTTTATTTTTTGTTTATTTTCATCATGTAGAATACTATTTCGATATATTTTATCTAATTATTTTTTATTTTTTAACTCATTATAATCATACTTTAATTTTTTCACTATAATTGTATAAATAATTTTTATTTATTACAATATAAAAATTTAATGTAATTGTTATGAATATTTTTTTATCACTATCTAACATATATTGGAATTCAAAAGATACTAGATCTATGTGAAAATTTTATTATGTTTATTATTTGTTTTTTGCATCATTTTGATCAAGTGATGTATTATAACTTTTATTAGTGTATAAAAAAGATATTCATTATAATTAAAAAAAATTGAAGTAAATAAATATTTAAAATATATTTTAATTTGAATATTTTTTCCTTTTATATTTTTTTTTAAAATATTTTTAAATTTTATCAACTAGGTTTCATTAATGTTTGCAAATTTAATAAATATTTTGGTTTTCATGAAATTTTATTTGGTATTATAATCTAAAATGTAAACATATATAATTTACTTCAAAGTATTTGATATCGAAGAGACAATTACTCTCATAATCTTTTACCGTAATTTTTTATTATTTTATAAAAATTAATTAAAATTAATATTAAAGGAGTAAGAAAACGGACACGAGTCTGGGTATGAGATTATACCCGTTATCCGGTGTGGATGGGAATGAGACAAAAATTTGATACATGTTAAGTTTGAATATAAGAATAAATTTTTTTTACGAGAATGAAATATGAGATAACGAAACCCGTCCCCGTCCACCCGTCCCATTGTCAACCGTAACTGTTGTTGATTTATAGAGGACGACGATTTAGATGATTCCAGTAGTATTCAAAAGTAATTCAAATTTTAATTTGATATCCTCCAGATATTATTTTTAGGGTTTTAGGAGCAATATAGGGCTTTAGGAGTAATTCGAATTTTAATATGATATTATTTTCACGACGAAATTAGGAGCAATTTAATTTTGAAGATGTATTACAAAATCTCAGTGAATATTATTGAAAGTCTAAAATCAGTTTTGGTGATATATCGCGTGATATTATTTGCACGACGGAATTAGGAGCAGTTTGATTCGGAGGTTGGTCTATAAAATCGGACTCCAAATCACTGTTTTTTGTTTTTTTCTCAAACCAGTAGTATCAGTGTTTTGGGCCTTTGAGACTTGTATTCGTTAATTAGACTTCAACAATATTAGTCTGATTAATCATATATCTACAATTTAAGAGTTTAAATAGGAGTAGTTACTAACTATTTTAATTTTTAGCATTTGAAATTTGAGAAAATTTTCACTTTCTGTCTTCTGTTTCCTTCATCTTTATTTACAATTTTGGATTTTTTTTGTTTCATCCTTCACGAAAAAACTGAAAAGTTAAGGATAGATCTCTAAATTGATTTACAATTATTCTTCAAATATTAATATATTAGTAATTAAAAAAAAATTTCATGTACAAATTCTACCTTTCCTAATTTTTTGAAACTTAGTTTTAATATGAAAATAAATTGATTACTTAATTAAATTCAAAATTTTTATATTAGTAGGAGATTTAATTAATTCTAAAAATTAGAGATTTGTTATCAATTAATGGTCACCATAGATTTGATACATATAGGATTGATATGGTTGATTTGCTAGAATTATTCGTATGATTAATTACTCTCTATGGTTTAAATATTTGTATTAAATATTTGATTTACATCTTATGTTTATAAATAAGACTCTTGCTCTCATAAATAAGACACACAAGAAAATTGTTCTCCATTATTTCTTCTTCCTTCTCCTCTTCTCTTTATTTTAGCTTTATTTTATACTTATATCATGTTATCAACACCATGTTCCAACCAACTAAACGCTAGTGAGAGTGTTTTCTCTCTAAGGACAATGTTATGTGTGTCTTAATCCAAACAATTTTTAATCATTTCTTCATTTACAATTTTATCTTATCAATTTTCATATTTGTCTTATTATTATTATTATTATTATTGTTGTTATTATTATTATTATTATTATTATTATTATTATTAATAATAATATTATTATTATTGTCCAAAGTGAGGACATCACAAAGAGAGTTCGAATACAAAGAAAAAGAAAAGTGTGGTCTCAGAAATTTTGGCTATAAATGGCTTGTAATTGTTGCCTTTTCTTTGTTCAACTTCTTTCTTACAATTTAGACTAATTAGGTGTTTTAGGGGAAACTTAGGTGTTTAATCCCATCTCCTAATTAGAACCTCCATTCCATAGTAATTCATTTTTAGTTGGTGAAAGTTTTGAAGGTTCTAAGTGCCTTCTAACTTTATCGATAGGCCGCATATAATAGATTTATTACTTTCTTTACATCTCTTACGTTTTAGTGGCTTGGTTAAAGAGGTCAAAATCTTTAAAACCTTGTAAAATTAGGTGTCTACTCTAGCATTGTAGTTTTCTTATTATGTTTTGAATTTTGTTCTTTGAACACATTTGTGAAAAATCTTATAAACTCAAGAGCAATTCCTTTGGTGAAAGTGACAAAGTAAGTAGCTAGTTACACTTTGGCAAGGCAAGATTTGGTATTTAAGTAGTCTGTGGTGACTCACCTCTCTTACTTGGGAGTGTACTTGTGAAAACCTTTAAAACTTTCAGTCTAGGAAAACTTTTGAATTTCTAAGATGATGAAAAGGCGGAGTTCTAAACACAATGATAGTAGTTCTGAAAATAATGTCACTTCGCAATTTTTTGAAGAGTTTAAATAATTTAAAATCAATATGGAACAAAGGGATGATGAAAAGGAAAAGAGAAGGTGGAAAAAAGAAAGGTGAGCCGAGGAAAAAGAAAGGAGAGTTGAGGAAAAAGAAAGGAGAGATGAGGAAAGAATAAGGCACCTAGAAGAGTTGATGCTAGGAACAAAAAGGGGACAAAAAACTCCTAGCCTTCACAACTCAAGAGCAAACAAGTATGAAGAAGAAAAGGCAAAGAAAATAGCATACCCCTAAAGAAGTGAAAATAGACTTACCACACTTCTATGGCAAGGACAGTATTAAAGCACACTTGGTCGAGGAAATGAAGGTAGAACAATTGTTTGAATGATACCAAGTCTCAAAGAAAAGAAAGGTGCCTTTAGCTACTTTAAGCTTTCAAGGCTATGCCATGTATTGGTGGACCTCCTTGGTCCAAGAAAGGCTGAGTGTAAGATCCGTAAAATTTAATTAATTAAATAATTAATTAATTAATAAATGAGGGTGGTGGGAGCCTTTATGACATTAAATTTTAACTTGTATGATGTGGAAAAGTACTAGCTCAAATGGTTGAGAGTACTTTATTGTGTGGGAGGACTTGGGTTTGAGTCTTATGTATACCAATTGTGTGTTATTTAATTATTATTATTTTTAATATATGTTGATCATGTTGTGGGATAATATAATAATTGAATTATATTAGTTAGCATGAAACATGAATTGGTTGAATGGTTGGGCATTGATTTGGCATTGGCATGGTTGTGGATTCAAGCCTTGGAGAACCCAAATTAAACTTTATTTTTGCTATTTTTAGTTTTGGCTTGAATGTGAAAGGGTAGTGTAAACCCTAGCAGATATAGCAGCCAAGAGGGGTTGGAAAGTAGTCCTTAATGAGCCATTGAATGGTAATTATCATATACCTTAAGCCATTTTCTTTTGCCACATTAAACTCGCATTAAGACCCAATTAAAAGGTCATTTAGAGGTAAGAGAGAAGGTTTTGGTGGGCTGCCATTGTACTTGCAGAAGAGAGCACAAAAATTTGAGAGTGGTGAGGATTGAGTGAAGCTTTCAGGCTGAATTGAGAAGAACCAAGAAGGGTCATTGGTGAGCAAGGGATAATTTTTCCAAGTGTCAAAGTTTTAAGCAAAGGAAACCAGGGTAGGGGAGTTTTACACATTAGAATTTTATGCTTGGGTTTGACTTGCATGACATATGTTGAATTGTAGGAGTTTCTTTCATTTCTGGTTGAAATGTCGTGTTTCTGGAAAATTTCCAGAAACCGCCTGGTGGGCTGTTCATAGCCGCCATGCGGCACATGCATTGTGGCTTATTTCTAGATTCCTGAAAAGGAACCGCCTGGCGGTAAAGCTCTCGACCGCTAGGCAACACATACCAGTTTTACCCAATTTTATGGACTTTTATGAAGGGCATGGCAGTGGTGATTGACCCGCCAGGCGATGCGAACCATTTTGGTTCGATTTTTATATTTTCTGGGTTATGAGATGATGTCGATCGGAGGAAAAGACAATTTAGATTGTTAAGGGATGAATTACTGTCAAAATTCATTGAGTCTCGCATAATTGGGGAACAAATATGATGGAATAGTGCTAACATGTTTTAGGGTTGACAGATTTGAGAATTTGATTGATTGGAGTATCTTTATTGTGTAAATGCATTATAATCCTTGCTGGGTATATTTAGGATGGAATATTGTATTTGTAATGTTGCAATTGTGTATCCAAATTGAGGAGACTGGAAAGAGAAGGGCGAAAAGGGGTATGCGAGTTCTGATAGACGTAATAGAACCTGGAATATTTCATAGGACTGACGCACTCTCAACCACCAGGCGGCAGCGCGTCATCCAGCAGTGTTGTTCTATGCAGTTTGGAGAGCGTTGGGTTCGGGTTGGATACGATGATCATTTTGATATGGAATGGCATTGAAAAATCAAGTAAAAAGGATTCTCTAGTAATATCCCTAGAGTTGGTTAGTAAATTGTGAAGGAATGGAGATGGGGGTTATACAAGAATGTTAGGCTATGATTGAATTGGGGTAAATTTGGGCACTGTCATAGTGAACCTCGGGATATTTAAATTGGAGATCTAGTTGGATGGAAATGTAGATTGCAATGTAGCTTAATAGTGTGAGTGGAATAGTTAGGTTGAAAGTGAGATGAAGAGGCTTGTTAGGTATGATGGTTAGGCTATCTGAAATAACATGGAGGATGAAGTGGTACTGCAGAGATCAGCAGCATGAGTTAGCAAGTTGGGGGTTACCATAGAGTAATTTGGCCAATGGAGATTTAGGCAACCATAAAGGAGGGGCCTCTAGGATTGGTGTTGTTGTGGGAGGAACCACTTAGAGTCCTGTCAATAAATGATAAGTATTAATACTTGGGATTGTCTATATGACTAATGGGATGAATGCACAGGTGAGGTGCTAAGAGGTCTAGAACATCACGGTGAGTAAGGCTTCTGTTAGGGGTACACTGGAATGAGGGTAAGCGAGAGCAACATGTCCGAAATGTGCCATAATCTGAACTAAAACCAGTACTGCACGAGTACTAGTGTGGCGCCTGGCGATGATGATTGACCCGCCAGGCAACAGACGCAAAACAGTGGGCTCTGGAACAGCGTGGTGCCTAGCGGTAAGGATGGTTGCGCCAGACGGAGTCTACAGCTCAATGAGTTCTAAGGCGTGTGGCGCCTGGCGGTAAAGAGCGTTCCGCCAGGCGATAGATGCAGAGGCAGTGGTGTAGAGGCGCTTGGAGCCTGGCGGTACGTGTCCCCCCGCCAGGCGGTCTGGAAGCGTTGGGCGCCTAACGCCTAGTGTGTAGCGCCAGGCGGTATCGAGAAGCAAGGGGCTTTGCTTGTTTGGATGTTGCGTGATCTACAAGACTTTTAGTGATGCTTTAAAGGTGGGTTTGTTGGTGTTTCTTGAGTTGAGCTCGGAACGTATCCCTTGAGTTGAGCTCGGGATAGGGTTTAAGCACATGGCATTCCTCGAGTTGAGCTCGGGATGACGAATGAACACGAGAAACCCTTGAGTTGAGTTCGGGTTGGCGAGTGTTGCCGGTGTGAGTGTGCTGGTTGTGGCGAGTACGGATGGGTTCAGATAGATTGTCCTCCTTAGTAGTAGTTGACGAGTTTGGTAGTCTTGGGATGTTGTGAACTATGTTCGTATTTGGGAACTCCACCTGGCGTTACGGTGTATGATCCATAGCAATGGTTTCCCGCACGTGTTTTATCGGTTGTGGCTAATAGGTATGGCAGCAAGTCATCTTGAGGTAATCACTAGAAGATGTAGAACACGATTCACATGGTTGTGGCCATGTGGTATGGAAATAAAGCAAGGAAATTGTCCTTGTCGAGAATGATATGTCATATATAAATGTGTTATATATATATATATATATATATATATATATATATGTGTGTGTGTGTGTGTGTGTGTGTGTGTGTGTGTGTGTGTGTGTGTTTTT
>Ga0099822_1002262_pt1 | contig 23837 bp, 12 predicted proteins | sample CowpeawhiteBW_FD_76839 | JGI IMG/M metagenome (GOLD analysis project Ga0099822, IMG submission 76839) | Root nodule microbial communities of legume samples collected from California USA - Cow pea white BW | ecosystem: Host-associated > Plants > Roots > Nodule | place: USA: California | collected... | reverse complement strand
TTTTATAAATATACTTTTATTTTGTTTATTAAATTAATAACATTACAATATCATCAATTATTAATATAATTCAAAAAATGCGTACACACAGGCGCGATAGCGCCTGTGTTTACACTAGTAAAATATAAGAAAAATTGTCACCACTAGTCTGTTACGTTGTTGTTTATATATTTTTTTTAATATTCTTTCATTACGATATTACCTATAATGTTAAGAATAATATAATGGCACTTGTAAGAAGGAATAAAGATATTATATTATTTATATTTGTTATAATGGTACTTTTCAATAAATGGATTTATGTTTAAGTTAATCTTAGAAAATTTGTGGTTTATAATATAAGGTTATATTTTAATCTTAACTAATATGAGATTTCTATAAAAAATTAACAATAAAATAATATCTAGACGGGATTATTTATAGTAGAAATAAAAATTATATATATATATACTATTACTACAAATTTTCATATTACATGAAAATTTTCTTGCAAATTTGTTAAAATAATTTGCAAGAAAAGGCTTTTTCCTGCTATTTTTTCTAAGAATTTTAATTGGCAGATAATTCCTTCGTGGGTAATTATTTCCTACAAAATTATAAAATTCGCAAATATTTCTTATAAAATTTGTTGCGAAAAGTGTTTTATACAAAATATTTTGTAAAAAAATTGGCAGCAATTTTCTACAAATTTCTTTTTCATAACAAAATTTATAAGTATTTCCTAAAAAAAATTCCAAACATAATTTTGACAAGAAATATAAGTTTTTTTTTTTTTTAGTATATAACATTAGTGAAAAAGTTAATTAATGTCTTCATTCATTTTCATTACTAGCATCACATATTACTATTATTATTTATTCTTTTTAGAATTTGTTTTAAACTGAACTCTAATATGAGATATTCTTTATAAATAATTATTTTCATTCAAAACTCTCTTACTCCTCTTTTTTAAATGAAAAAGAAAACTAAAAAAAAATCAATTTATAGTTTTTGTTTTTTTGAAAACTGAATTATTTATTGATTTTTCAGTCAGTTTCCTCTTAATTATAATTTAGAATTCAGCACTTTAAGAATAGATTCTGGACACTAAAGTATGTTTTTTATATAATTAAAAAATAGTATGTTATATGAGGAAAATGTTTTTTTACAGTTTTGAAAACAATTTTTATATTTAAATTTTTTTACTTATTGAATATAACTGAATTGAACTACAGGTTAAATCAAATTAATATAAATTTATTAGGTGGATCAGATTCACATCTCTTCAACCAGTTTCACACCTTTAATTTTAAATAATATTATAAATCACAAATTATCAATTTAGATGCAAATTATCCAGATTTTTAATTCTCTGAATTCCTTTTAGATGCAAATTATCAATTTAAGTAAGAAATGATTGCTGGTTACAATGGTTTGATTATTGTTTTTTCATAATATTTTTTTTTTTCATAATTTTATATACATCAACTGAGAGAATCACATAAATTATTATAAATTTAATTTATGAATCCAACGTTTCACATTAAATAAAAATAAAAGAAATGAGTCACGTTAAATAAAAATAAAAAAGATCAAATTATTTATACGTATTTCGTAAACATTAAATTTTAAAATATTATAAACAACTCATATTTTAGTGATGATAAATCTTGTGAGTTTATCTCAAAAAGAAAATTCAAGATATATTTAATTAAATGTTATTTTATTATATATTATTTTTAGTGCATGTATTGGAAACATAAATAAACAACACAATAATATAACTGAATACATATTTATAAATTTATATGATTTATCTACTAACACGCACTTACTTTTTTTAAAAAAGAAAGTACATTAGTAAATTGTATGTTATATTATAGTTATAACATTTAAAAACACATCCAATTCGTAACTTACTCTTTGATTCTTTCTAAAAGAAATGTAGATTAACAAATCACATATATGTCTATATTTATATTTATATATAATCATCGAATATGTTGGTAAAACAGGTTACACACACATTATCCATTTTGATAGGAAAATAAACAAATAAAAAATATAAATTGATGGGATATAATGAATAATAAAATATTAAATCATCATTTACTGTTTTTAGTGTGGTTTAAGAATTTAAAAGAAATTAAGGAATGTAAAAAGTTTTTGTAAGTTCAATAATTTGTTTTCGTTTTTTACGTCATAAAAGTGATATAATATATATATATATATATATATATATATATATATATAAATTAACTAAATATCAGATAAAAGTAATAATAAAATTATTCATATTTTCTTTTAACTTAAAAATAACCACAGAAATATTTGTTTAAAATAAGGTTGCACTTAAAAAAAGAAATAAGAGAATTGTTACGTGGCAAAAGACATATATAATAATGGAAGAGAGGGACCCACGTACGTCTATGCTATTCGTCTTCATCTTTCTGCGTTCGTCGTCAATTTTCTTTTTAATTTTCGCATTCTACACTGAAAAAGAAAAGAGAGGGAGAGGAAGACGAAGATGACGCGGGGAAAGCAGAAGATCGAAGCGCAGAAGCGGAACGCAGAGAAGAATCAGAAGGCAAAGGGCTCGCAGCTCGAGGCCAGAGCCGTTGGGCTCAAAGTCATCTGCCCCATCTGCAAGGTTTCCAATTTCACCTTTTTTTCTTCGAAAAAATTTCCTTTTTCTTCCTCCCATTCATTTTTCTTCTTGTTATTTTCTCAGAGTTACAAAAAAAATTGAATTTTGATTTTTGGGTGCCTTTGAATTACCCTCCGATCACCGGTGTTGTTTTTGTGGTGGCTGAGGTAATTGGCTTTGAGTTCTCTCATCGAATCAGCCGATCTGGGTTGTGCTTGTTACCTTTTATTTATTTTTTATTATTTGTGTTTTCTAATTCGAAAGTAGTCATTGCTTGACTGATATGATTTAATCAGCTTTGAAAAGGAGGTCTTTTTGATGCAAGGGTTGCTTGGATAATTAATCTGGCTTCCACTGATTCAATTATTGGTTTCGTTAATTATTATGAGCTAGTTGTGTCAATTATATAGCAGATGATGTTTTGTTACACTTTGTGCCTAGTTGGATTTTTGTCGGGTTACAAACTAGTGGTTTGTTTTTTAGCAAAAAAATTCGGTGTGATGGAAAGCATGTTACAGCTGCTGCTGCTGTTGAGTGCATGCATTGGTGGGGATGTCAGAGCAAGTTATGCAGTTATGCATTATCTTATTTAGAGGCTCGTCTTAGTCTTCATTTGTTGTGATTTATGATACTCTGGCGTGTCTTTGTTTGATGTGTGGTTGAAATAATGCATATGCTAACTTTATAATATGATTGCTTTTGCAATGGATATTGACATATTGTTGGGTTTCCTATCCAGTGGCGTGGTCCCAACACAAAGTTAGGTGCATGTTACATTTGCATTTTGCTTGGATTAAATGTGGATGAGTAAATGTAGTCTTTTACAAATTAAGGCATTGAAGTTGTTGTTGCTACTATCTACTGTACCTTTTAACTTTGGGTGACAACCAGATATCCAGAGCATAGCATCAGTGTTTTGAGTTGGAACATAGAAAATGTTCTTGGAAATGGTGCTACTTTTTCAGTGATATGCTAATAAAAGAGTTTGAGATGGGTCTTAGGTTCTTTGGCTTCCTATTTGAAGTTAAGAGATAGCTTTATCTATAGCTTTGGCTGGTTATACTTGTGCACTTTTTTTGTGTATTGTTGGACTTATTAGTCTCCTTTTTTTGCACTGATTGCTTTATTCTTTCCAACTTCAGTATCCGTAGTGAAGTGAATTTCATACGTTGATTCTGGTGTTGGTGCAAGTCACATGGTTCATATAAACTGTTGTATTGCAGTTTGTGAGTCTGAACTGTCCTCATTCTTGGGTAGTAATGTGATATTGAGATTGACCTGGTTTTGAGGGATGGTTTATTCACCTCACAGATTACTTTTCTTCCTGTTAGTGCTTCTTCGATCTATGAGTTTGCAAACAAAACTTATCACTAGGAAATAGAAGTAATGCATGAACAGTAGCCTACAAAAAGTAAAAAGAGAAAATTTTTGAGAAAAGAAATTTGTGGGGATGATCATAGTTTCTCCATACATTTTTCAAAACTGAACTGCTGAAGCATCTCCCATGAAGAAGAAAATCATAGGATCTCTTTGTGTAAGTGGTTGGAGGTATACGTATTTAATAATGTGCCTTGTGGAATCCTTATGTTTCTGAACTCTGAAGATCTTTTGCATTCTCAGATATCTTGTATAAAAATGTTTCTTCACACCGTTGAACATTATTTTTCAGGTTCAACTTGCAAATCAAAACCAGCTTGTTGATCACTTTGCCTCCAAACATCCGAAGGAGAAACCCCCTGCAGAGTCAAGCTAGAGATATTTTGAGCACATGGTACGAAAGGTCCAAAAGAAAACATACTCTTTTGTTGTACCTTCGTGCTTTTAATGTAATCCCCTGCTTACGATGCAGGTTGCAACATGTTTTAATTGAATCATGTTAATGTGCATTGTTGTGAGATCCGAAAGGATGATGAAAACTGCTTCTATCATTATAACAATATTATCATGATGTTGCACCAGTGTTCACTAACTTGGGGTGTTCATAGTGTTTGATGCCAACATGGAAGAGATGGAGCTATTAAAAAATTGTACTTTTTTAAATTTTATATTCCATTTTGTTACAGGTGTTTGTAAACTGAACAATCCAAAATAAGCCACTGATGTTACCAAAACAAGACTGAAGTACTTAGTAATGTTCATGTCGATTGGATAACAAGTTAGGATGAGCTGTAAGACTTGGAAATCTACTCAAATTAAAATATAAAAAAGGGTATAAATCTTATTTTACAAGCTCTTAAAGATATTTTGGCATAGCCTGCTTTAATAATGATAGACATTGATACAAGCTCCAGTCCAAATTTTAAGAGTGTATAATTATCATCCTATCAATTATTGTTGGATTATTTGACTGTTAATGATATCAGTAAATTATAAATAAAAGATAAACTTCATCTTACAGATCTGTTTTACAAGGTTAAACTGATATAGAAGCAAATCCTAAGCCCGTACAAGACTATTACCAGAATCATCTCTTAGCTGGGAGGATTAATAGAAAAATTGGCAGAGACAACACATTTTTATGTTTAAATAAAGGATTATATACTGTTCATAGAAATAAATAAAATACTGTGAGATTTACGTTGATCTGTTATTTTTAAAATTATCAATCGGAGGACATTTGTTAAAAATGGAACTGTTGCTCTTTTCTTTCCCTTCAACTTGAAACTTCTAAGCATAACCCCTTTTTTTCTCGTAGACGTGCAAATGTTGATAAAGGTTTGATGGTGTTCTGTGTTTTGAATGAGTTGGTGTTGCAGAATGTTTGGCCAGTTACTGATAATGACTTCATCTATAACAATCAAACTCAGTTTTTTTTGTTAAGTAGTGTCAAATACAAGTTAATAAAATTCAACATAACGATTGAGTTCATTATCTTTCCCTCTCCAAAATATAAAAACACCTATAAATCACACACGCTTTATATTAATTAAAATTTCATCTAAGTTGTTCTAAGTAAAACTAACATCATTATTTTCTTTAAATTGACGGCACTAATAAAGAATCCATCTCGAAGAGTATTTCTTTATCACGGTAAACATACTGATGATCATCTTCCATCACCTTTAATTTACAAATACTCTTAAATAAATTAACAAATATCAACAAAGTCAGCACTCAACTGATACCCTTGCCAGAAATAGCACCTTCTATTCCTTTCACAGCACACTGCAGTGTAAAAAGCAATGATGAACAATACAGATCTAGACAGAACTTAGGATGTATTACTGTTAAACATTGACAGCTAAGAAGATACACATTTTCATGATCATGTTAAAATTTCATAGCAATCACATCGGGATTATTCCAAAGGAAAAAAATATAAAATTTATCAACTATTATACAAACTTGTAAACAATACCTGTTTTTAGTTACATGTCCCAAACGTAATGCCAAACAGAAGTATCCCTAAATAATAGTTCATATAAAAGCTTTCTATATCAATTTTCAAGAGAAAATGTTGATATACTCCTATAAATACTCCTTTCTTCATCCAGATTCTCCTTTCTAAAATTCTTTGTAATCAAAAAGCTACTGTAAAATTTAGTCCATTCTGTGCTATACTTAGAATCATATATAAATGGAAACAACAAAGTAATCAGTTACAAGGAACCCAAACCATTTTGCTTCAGTTAGTTAGATTCATTAATGAGTTTGTTCAAAAGGGTCGTCAATAAAGCATCCCTTTTTTCCGCCCTACTCTCTTCTCTCATTCTCCTCTGTTCTTCTCTCTCCCTCCATGCCTGTTCAATAATTAACCTCTCCCGCTCAAGCTTCTCCATCGACTGCCTCCACTCCTGTTCAAACAACTGTCTTTCATGAGCACGTCTTTCCATCATCTCCCTCCACTGCATCTCCATCCTTAACTGGTGCTGGAAAAATTCCTTTAGCATTTCCTGAATACTACTAGTACTACTGACAGCATGCGATGGATTGTTTGCTCTTGAAGAAGACTTATCCGTTCCAACTTTGTCAACTTTCCTTTTGCGGGTATTGCTTCTAGAAGGTTTTTCCTCTTCGCTATCATATTCAACCTCGTCGTCATCTTCTGAGAGTTCCTCTGAAGATCGATCTCCACTTGGTCTTTTCACTCCTTTCTTGGTTTGAGCTGAGCGAGTTTCAGATTCAAGAAGTAATCGTTGCATATTATGTGCCCTTTGGGTAAATACTGCATGCAATTCTTCAAAAAATGGACATTGCCTGCTATGCTCTGGGTCAGATGTCTCTTTTCCCTGCAAAAATATTGCCACATAATTTACTGAGTAAAGTGAACACCTCCATCTTTGAGATATTTCTTTTTTACATTTTTAAAGAAATTTCTTTTGCACCATTGCAAATCAAAATAAAGTCGCTCAACCATACATACAAACTCCCTATAGGAAATTTTTCCACATGAACATAGTTAGAGGGGGTTTTCTTAAATTTTGGCCTATAGCATATTTGGGTTCGCTTGTATTTCACTGGCTCACATTGCAAACAACTGTTTACCAGGAAGCAATAAATATAAATTGTAGCTTTGAGATGAACACGGACCAGACCAATTCAACCACAAAAACAAACATGCTGCCAGACTCTAGCAAACACATTGCACACCCAATAACCAGATACGTCATAAATTATATGATCAAGTGCGGTTATGACCATACCAAAAGCTTGAACAGTTAGCAAAGACTCAACTCTCGACATATAATGCCCTGCATCAAACACGGTCCATTGTATATGAGCTATTCAGTTGAATATCTAAACCACAAACCCAACATATTCCCTCCCAACCCTTTGAGCATATGAACAAAGCTTCATATAGATGAAGGTTAAACAATTCAATGGATCATACCTAGCTGTCACAAACATCATAGATTTATTGTAATAAACATATATTTACTTTTTCTTCCATTTTCCTTCTTCATGTCAATCTCATGTTTTTCCTATCACAAACTATCGGACACTTTGTGTCTCTCCCACTCCTATCTCTCCCTTCTACCGACGTCCTATCACATTTTATCATGTCTGAAATAATTCAAATGAATGTCACGTACAAAGGTGTATATCACTCATTACTCCAGTTGGTAGAAAAACAGTCAAACTGAACATCAACAAAAAGATTCAACGAGATAACAACAATGCCAAACTCTGCTCCAAAATCATGAACAATGAAAACGCCACAAACAAACAAACGAAATCGGCAACAGACGCTAAATAAAAAATAAATAGAAAGAAAGAAAAACCTTATAGCGATTAACGAGGTTCTTCCACTTGCATTTGCACTGTTCAGGGCTCCTCCTGAACCCTCTCTCCCTCATCTTCGAACTCACCACTTCCCAAAGCGTTTTGTTCCGCTTCGACGCAGTGAAGTCCAGCTCCAGCTCCGCGCGTATCGCTATGAACTCCCGCGTCTCCTGCTGGCTCCACTGCGGCTGCGCCGGTCCCCTCTCCTCCCTCACCGCCGCCGATACCTCCCCGGACATCACCAACGACGTCGCCGGGTTCATCAGCGGCGGCGGCGTCACCATGCCAAGCCGCGCAGCCAACGCGTCCTCCCCTCCGCCACCGAACATTGACCTCTTCACCACCCCGATGTGGTTTCAATGTGAATTCGTGATTAGGGTTTTGGAAATGCGAAAACTCAAAAAACGGAAGTGGTGCACTGGAGCTGGTGGAAGCCTCGGAAAAAAAAAATATCCTTTTAGTTTTTCGCTATTTTTTTCAATTACTTTTCTGTTTTCCGAGTTTGCTTTGTAGACAAGACAGGAATCGTTGACTATAGCTACCTACGTGTGAAAATCTGCCTCCTGAAAACGGTAACGTGTTTACGGTTTTACTTTTTTGCCCCTTCATTTAATTCACGCCGTTTCCCCGTTCTCCGTTGTCGGTGTAAAAGTTACGCCGTCCCTGGGTGGATGCGCCGGAGATTGGAACAAAACCAAATTAAAAATAGTTCTTAAAAAATACCTTATTTTTTTATTTGTTGCTATAAATTAAATCTATTACCCATCTTACTCTAATTTAATATATTATAATTTTTTAGACTATTTTTTTATTAAAGATAAAAATATACTCCCTCCTTTTGCGTGTATTTATTTGCGTATTTAAAGAAGTTTAAATTTTGGAAGTGATGATTTAATGTTCGAAAATAATTTTCCTATTTGGCAGAAATTTGCTATGACCGGCAACTCTTGATTTTCTTTGTTACTAGAATGTTCTCAATCTTCATAGGGGGAGATTAGGTTAGGGTATTAAAATTCCAATCCTGAAGACTATTTACAACGCATTTTATGAAATATTTAAAGCAGCTTATTAATGAATAATCATTAATGGGAATTTCTATCATAAATTTAATTATACAGCTCGTCACAATAAATTAAGAATCTGTTATTTTTTACTTTTATTATAGAATTAATTCGATTTGGGCTTGAGGCCCAAATCATGTGGTGGGCTTCCTTGTTTAAGAATATTCTTGATCCACGATACAAAATATAATTTTAGATTCCCACATATTAGTCAACTTAAAAAGTTTGTATCAGATTAGGTTGGTGTTATTTTTAAATGATTGTACTTTTTTTAATCTTATCCACCTCTGTGTTGTGTTAATGAGACATCCAAGAAATAAAAATATTTAATAATTTATATATTTAAATGACAAACATGCTCACACAGCTAGAGGTAACATGAAAAACATCTTTGAAGTAAATAATTATACGTAAATTTGATTGAAATCTTATTGTGTCTAAGATTAACTTTTAATTTTTTTTTTATGTATTATTTAATAAATTAAGAAAACAGGTGATATCTACTGCATGTGATATCTACTGCATTAGTGCTGTTACCCATTTATTTGAATAATGGAGCTATTTTGGATAAGAGATTAAAGGTGAAGCTGATTATGCTTGTCTTTTTAGTTGATTATTCATATCATTTAAGACTACAAAAACTTGCTGGTATTGCTCTTGAAGTTGGATTGGAACTATCAAGTTGTGTGCTATTGGCACTAAATTTGTGTTGTTTTGATGTAATACAATTTTCACATTTTTATTAGTTGAGTTTCCTTTTATAAAAATCATCTTTACAACTTTTATTTTAAATATTTCTCTATCTTCTGTCCAAGATTCTAACTTTATCATTCATTTCTTTGAAATTATGAGTCTACCTTTAAGGAGATGTCTGAGTGACATTGGATAGTTCAACATAAATTTTTATTTTTTTTGGTCATGAGTTGTGTTCAGAATTAATTTGAGTTTTCTTTGTATAGTTAGAGCTATATGTGAAAGTAAGTTTTGTTGTATAGAGAGGACTAGTGTGTGGAGTATGTCTTTAAGGTAAAGGAAGGTAGTAAAATTTAATGATTTATTAGTAATTCAAATTTGTGATGGTAAGGAGGAAAGTATAATAAATGAGTTATGTATACTTTATTGAATTGTTGTTGGATTTTTTTGGACTAGGTGATTTTGCTACAAGGGGTGAGATATTTATTTGGGTTAAATATGTTTTTGGTCTCTTAACTTTGAGTGAATTTTGGAATTAGTCCATTTCGAAACTTTGGACCAATTTAGTCCTTCATCTTTTAAAATACGTGAATTTAGTTCTTTTAATAAAATTTTGTTAAGTTTATTTGATATTTCAAGTATGTTTCACAATAGTATTTGACTTAAGATTAAAGCAAAAATGTGTCAAATAGTATAAACAATTCAAATACAAATATGAAATGCGAACGAAATATCAAATAAACCTAACAAAATTTGATTAAAAAGACTAAAAATCCACGTATTTCGAAAAATAAATGACTAAATTGGTCCAAAATTTTGAAATTGACTAATTTCAAAATTCACTGAAATTTAAGGGATTAAAAACATATTTAACCCTTGATATTTTCACTTAAGAGAATAATTTATCTTAAGCGAAAATAAAAAAAAAAGACTTGGATCTTATATTTTTCGCTCAAACAAAAATAAAGCTGTAAGTAACATTATTTTTTACCTTGTTTTCACTTAAACGAAGGTTTTTTTTCAGTCAAGTTATGAATAACACTATAACTTAACCAAGTTTCCACCAAATTTTTGTTCAAGCAAACATATTTTCACCTGAGCTAAAATATTTTTGCTTGATCTAAGAAAAAAATTGTTGTTTATGGTTGCTTAATTTAATGTAATTGTTTTTGTAAATACAAATTGAGATAAAATAGTTTCATTTTATTTATATTTAATTTTTCCAAATGAAATGTGTGTTTTGTGTGGATAATGAGGATATAGTGGGTTTAGGGTGTATTGATGGTAATTTGATGAGATTATTTTGACTCTACTAATATCCAACTACTAAGTTAAAGGTTGTGAGAGTTGAGGAAGATTCCTACATGGTGTTTTGGTATGAAACAAGATTGAATGACACAAATATAAGGAATTTACCCAATTATATTTGAGGGGAACATTAGTCATAATTTATTGTTTTTATGGAGAAAAAAATAATATGAGAGGTCCAAAATCTTGAGTCTTCTTAATAGACATGTTTTTTGAAAGTTGAGTCAAATATTTAAAGTTGCGAGAACTGTGTGATCTAAGCTAGTCTAGCTGTGATTTGATTTGGTGCTAAGAAGTGCATGCGTTACATTAAACATTTGTCTATTGTTTGTTTGAGATCGATTGACTAAGATGATGAAATTGCATTTGTAATGAGATATTTTACATTTTAGATAGTTTATTATAACTACACTGACTTACCTTTTGTTGGTTGTTTTTTATTTGTTTATCAACTATAATCATATAAGTAAATAGATAATAATCCATGTGAGTAATGGTGGAACTTAGTATAATCTCAAAGTTCCCTATTTTTTTTTCACACACACATATATATAAATTAATATACAAATAAAAAAATATATTTTATTATGCTTTACATATTTGGATCCTTCAATTTTTTTATAAATCTAGTTTGCCGTACACAGTACTTTTTAAAAATCTGCCATTGTAGATGGGAGTGATGAAAAAAAAGAAAAGTCTGCTTAGGAGTTACATAAAAAGTGTATGTTATATATATATATATATATATATATATATATATATATATATATATATATATATATATATATATATTGTATGTTCTTTCCAATTTTTGAAAGAGTTTTAATTTTAAAAGATTTTTGTATTTTGTTTGACAGAGTACAATTACAATGTATATATTTATATTCTGTTTATTATTAATATGTAATGTAATCACACTAATAAGGAGTGTTACGTTTTTAATCAAAATTCACCAAATAAAAGAATATATATGAATTATTTATGTATAGTTGTCATTATATTTATAATTTTAACTTTCTTTCATATTTATATAAAAGTTATACTTTTCAAGTTAAAAATTAGAATACAAAATTGATATCTTGTTTTAATATACATAAATATATTAGAAATAAAATCAAATTAAATCTTAAAATATTTTTTAAGAGATATACTCGTGCAAACTTGTTACTCATTAATCAACTCCAAACACATAATATTATATTTTAGTATAATAAGTTATTTTATTCCATTGATTCTTGATTTTCAATTTCAACCGAATCAAACTGTTCGGTTCAGGAAAAAAAAATCCAACTAATTTAAAGAAAAATCAGTTTTAATTTGATTTTTCGATATCGGAATAGATAAAAATTTAGAAAGATAGCGCAGAATACCGGAATATCATGTAAATCAAAATTTTCATATCTTTTTATATAGTTATAAATGACAGTGAATTAACTGATCTGTTATTTAAAAATAAATATTTAACAGTGTCATTTTATTTATTTATTCTGTAATTTTACTATTCTAATGTTTAATTATATAAAATTTTATCTTTAAATACGAAAGCAAGAACAAAGTTTATCCTATTCCGCTAGCGAGAGATTGATTCAACGGTCCCTTTCTTCTGCTAGGGTTTCACCGTCTTCTTCATTAGGTTCACAGCATCTTCTTCAACTTCACCTTCATCATTCCAATGAAACCAGGTTTTATTTGATTCCTATTCTTCCACGCTTTTTCTTCTCCTTCCTCTCCCAATCGTCAACCAGTTATGATAATTATCATGAACTCCATCTTCGCCGCGCATAACCTTCGCGTCTTCGGTCCCGGCTTGAATCCCTTTGCCCCATATTGCATCGCCAATCATTCCCTCCGCTCTCGCTAAACAATTCCCTTCTTTTTCCCGCGCCTTCCCTTGATTCTTCTTTTTCCCAGTTCGAACATGTAAATTTGGAGCGCACTGTCCCAGATTCGCTCTCTCTATTTTGGGGGTTTGGTTAAGCGTCGTCGTTTTCAATTTCTTTGTCGTTTTTTTTTTTGCGTTGTTGGTTGGTTGGTGAGAAAAGAAAAGGTATGCTCGAGGAACAGCCTGTTTTGTTCAGGAGAAGCCCTTCCCGGAGGCGCTTGAGGCCTCGGTTTGATACTGATGATAGGGGTTGGACCTCGCTTCATGTTCTCGCTAGGAAAGGCGATCTCAAATTGGTAATGTGATTTTCATATCCGCTTTATGTTTTTTATTACTGAATTTTGTGGCTAGAATTTTGTGATAGAATGTGAATTTTGTCAGGGAAAGTGTAATTTGAGGCTTTCAATTGGGAAAATGTTATGGTTGCACTCGGGTTATTGGTTTATTGAATTTGATCTAGATTCTTTATGCTTGTATGTGTGTGAAGGGGTTGCATTGGGTGTGAGTAGCTTTGCCGTCAAGATTGCAGCTTTTGTTGTCAAACTTCAAGCGTTTCTTGGTTTGTTTGGAGGTTTCAATTTTTTTATCCTTGTTATGGTCCTGTCATCTGTTTGCTATACCATGCCCAAATCAGCGAAAAAATTACTGTGATAAAACATGCACAATCTTCTTCATCGATGACCTGTTTTAACAGAAGGGTGCTTTTATTTCGAAATTGCCAAAAATAGTGTGGAATTTGAATAATTTCCCATTTGAATTTAGTGTGGAGGGGTAACGACTAACTCTATTTTGGATTATATTCATATTCTACTCCGTTTGGTAATCTTGAAATATTCATATACATTCTTTGCTGAATTTAAGTTTTTTCAAATCTTATGATGCTACCGATTCTTCTTTGTAGTACTTTAATATTTTGCCTCGTTGCAGACCTGTTGGGTTTTTCATGATGTATTGTTCCTAAGAGTTAAATTTGTATCATATTTGTCACAAAAGGGTTGTCAATTGTGTTAATTTAGTCTCACGGGGGCATCTTTTGGCGTGGCTGATCAGGTTAAAAAACTTCTCGATGAAGGAATGAATGTCAATGTGTCTGCATGGGGCCCTAAATCGAAAGGGGTGACCCCTCTCCACCTTGCTGCGGAAGGTGGTCATATTGGAGTGATGGATGTGCTACTTGAGCGTGGTGCTGACATTGATGCCAGAACCAAGGGTGCTTGTGGCTGTAAGTGATTTATTCTTGCCGTTTGTACTTAAGGCCTGCCTTTTTTTATGTTTAAGAACTACTTTGAAGTAAAAAAAAAGGTTTTCAGATTTTATGACATAATTTTCATAATTTTACAATTTTTTAATATTGAAGTATTGTTGTCTTATCAAAATTTCCTGTATAGTGTGTAATGGAAAAGTCTATTATTTATATTTTTACAATGTGTTTGATGGAGAAGAGGAAGTCATGATAATTTGGGTAAAAATTACTGTATAGTACAATGTCTATGCAGATTCAATTTATGAATCTCTTACATTGATCTCTTCTCTCGAACCAGGGACACCGCTCCACATTGCAGCCAAAGAAAGGAGGAGGGATGCTGTGAAATTCTTGATTGAGAATGGAGCCTTTTTGCCACCTGATATGAATGATAGCAGATTTAACCCTCCACTTCATTACTGTCCAGGACTAGAATGGGCCTATGAGGAGATGAAGCGGCATCGACTGCTAGACTTATCTTCTGGAGAGACATCTTACAGCTCTGAAAGCTAATGAACTTTTCAGGGATTTGATTGGTGTTTGATATTGTTTTAGAATGCCCGTCAGTGGAGATCAATGCAATGCGTGTCAGATTTGAAGCTAAGTCCCTTTTATAAATTTGGCATGAAAGTTTGTTAATGTGTGCTTTTAGGAAACGTATCCACACATGCACCGGATCTGTATTGTGGGAATAAATGTAGAATGAAATAAAACAACGCACTGCATGAGTTGCTTAATGTATGGAGATGACCTACTTGCTGTTTTATGTGGTTGGAACAATTGTGTATTATTGTTGATTTGATAATGTTGGGTTTTTGATGCTGTCTTACGTGTTGTAGTTTGAAATCCTTTGTTTCACTGTAATCTCAGTTTAGAAAGTATTACTACTATTGTTTGGTTTTGATGTGTTATTTCGTGAAAAATGAGCTTTCTTTAATAAAAATCGTTCACGACGTGTTTGAAGAATTTAGTTATGTTAGGGAATTGAAAGAACTTATTGTGTTTGGGTTTCAAATGGTTGAATAAAAATTGGGAAAAATGCAGTGTTTTTTAATTTTAGAAATAAAAAATAAAGTGAAACAGTATTTACCTTGAATAAAAATGTTATGACCAAGCTCGTTTCTTGCATGAAGAAAAAAAGTAGCAAAAATACATGAACACTTCGTTTTAATTCTTTATTAACATATTTGGATTTTATTTTAAAATAAAAGGGGTGGGGATAATATTACTTCTATTTTTGGGTTTTCATTTTTGTTTAAACAGTCTTTTAACTTTTTGGATAAAAAAATGAAGAATAATTAAAAAAGATTTGAAAAATCTCCTATTTACAATAAACAAAAGAACTCGTGTTAAATAGAACTTAACTGTTTATTCTATTTTTTTTACTTAATATATAGTATTGAAATTAAAAACTAGTCCCAATTTTCCCCCTAAATCAGACATTTATGGTTTTATTTTTTTTTATGGCTTTATTTGGTCTTTGTCTTAATCTGTAAATTTAATAATAAACATATTGAGTGATTATGATTTATTAAGCACAATTAAAATGATATATATATATATATGAGCAAGCCTCTTAAAAGACAACAACTTAGACATATATTCAGCACGACATGCTTAGTAGCAACAAATAATAAAGTGACATGTATAAAATTTAAAATAAAAAAAATTATTTTATTTTTACCTAAAAGGTGTGGAATGTCAAATGTACCAGTCAATTTGTTGACGTCAATGCACAAAAGTTAAGTTCTTGAGACGAAAACTTGTTATGGAATATCTATTATTGGATAGCCTTAAAAAAATGGTAATTGGATGACATAAAAAAAAGAAGAATATGGTGTTCCTTCTGACCATCATTAAAAAGAAGTCAATTCAAAAGAAACAAATTGCCAAATGTATTTGTCAAGAAAATAAATCCAAGAAATAATGAATCGATGTTGAACATTAAAAAGAGTGGAAGGTTCTATAGCAGGCCTAGTTATAAAAAAAAAAAATAAAAAAAAAAAAAAAAAAAAACTCTACCTCAAGATCATAAAGTATTAAACTAACAATGGTAGTGTAAACTCTTGTTCATAATAAGCACAGGTCAAATTCACAAACACAAATATAAGACAATCCCTTGCCCTCAAATTACACAGCAACACAAAAGAAAATTACTGTGAAGCCAAGCATAAAAAATTAATCAGGTATGAGTCATTTTACATTGCAAGAAAAGGTTTTTCTGATTTCACTTAGCTCCCTAGTAACATCAACCATATTCATTCTTTCTTTCGGTGATTCCATTGAACAAACTAGTCCAATTTCAAAGAGTGAAACTACACACTTTTCAACAGTTGGAGTAAGATTCTGACTCTTATGTTCTTGTTCTTGGTTTACTACAATGGATGGGTCCAGAACCTGTAGAAGATTATCAGGAAACGAGCTTTCCACAAAGGTATGCAAATTTTGACCATCTTCAAAGATTTCATCTGTGGGTCTTCTTCCTGTAAGCATCTCCAAAATAAGAATCCCAAAACTGTACATGTCACCAGCTGTAGACACCGCAGAACCCATCCCATACTCTAAGAAAATATAGCAAACACTTTCATACTTTGCTATCAGTGAATATCAAGTTTTTGTTTAAAGATAGAGGAATTCAAATTTCAAAGAAGAACTTGTTCAAGAGTTTAGAACAAACCTGGGGGAGTATAGCCGATAGTCCCTTTTATGCCAATTGTACTTGTTTGCTGCCAACTCGTACCATTAATTGTTGAGAAAACCCTTGCTATGCCAAAATCACTGACATGAGCAATCATGTCATCATCAAGAAGGACATTGCTTGGCTTCAAATCACAATGAATGATCAACTGCTCACATTCATAATGAAGATAATATAAAGCAGAAGCAACATCAATCATGATATTTAATCTTTGGTCAAGGTTTAATGTATATGTTCTTGAATTTTCTGCATTTAATGCACTTGGATGCAACCACTGCTCTAAGCTTCCATTTTTCATGTACTCGAAAATTAGAGCTTTAAATTCCTCACCTTTGTAGTCTATTCCAGAACAACATGTCAAAATTGGAACTACATTTCGATGTTTAATATGTTTTAGTGCATTGCATTCAGCGATGAAACTCTTTTGAGATCCTCTTTTTTGAAGGTTCAGGACTTTTATGGCCACAACTTTCTCTTCTGACCTGAGAATTCCTTTGTAGACAAAGCTAAAACTTCCACAGCCTATCAAATTTGTGATTGAGAACCCATTGGTTGCGTTGTGTAGGCTTTGATACGAAGCTTTTGGCATTTGATATACTGCTGGTGAATCCAAAGATGGTTTCTTGCTCCTCATCCGATAGATAGTTAGAATAATTGACACGATGAGAAGAAAAGTGATTGTGCTAACTGTCGTTGCTACCAACATGAATGGATGAAGTTTTGCTAGTATCTTACCATGGATAGGGCATGGAGGTAGATGCAGTTCTGAAATACCTCCACAAAGATTACTGTTTCCGGTGACCACTAACGCACTAGCATTTTGAAAGACAACTCCCTTTGGTACCTCACCAACCAACTTGTTAAGAGACACATTGAAGTATTGTAAGACAGAAATTTTCTGCAGATCATTAGGAATTGTTCCACCCAAGCTGTTTTGTGAAAGGTCTAAACTTTGAAGTCCTTTGAGTGATGCCAAAGAGGGTGGTATCATTCCCTGTAAGGAATTTCCTTTCAAATTGAGGTACTCCAACGTTATGCATTCTCCTATGGATAGAGGAATGTGATCGGACAGATTATTCTCAGACAAATCTAAGGAATCAAGATTTTTTAGGTTTCCCACTTGTACAGGTATGCTACCATTCAACAAGTTTTGTGATAAATCCAAGGATGTTGTCAAAGATGAAATAGTGAAAAGCTCTAAGGGAATGGTTCCTGTAAAGTTGTTTCGTGAAAGTACTAAGTGTTGCAGGCTTTGGCAGTTTCCTATACTTGGAGGAATCTTTCCTTCTAACATATTTTCTCCGACATCCAAGTGAAACAATTGACTTAGGTTGCCAATGAAGGCTCCTATCCCCCCTGATAACTTGTTTCTACCTAAACGCAACTTTTGCATATTCTGAAGCTTACCAAAAGTTGCAGGAATAATTCCATCTATGAGGTTATCAGTCATGGACAAGAGAACTAACCCAATTAGGTTTCCTATTGAAGAAGGGATTTCTCCTGATATATGATTGCCTCCAACATATAGTCGATTGACTTGCATAGATAAATTCCCCAAAGAATTTGGCAAATGACCTCCAAAATTATTGAAGCCTATATTTATCACCTGCATCTGACTACAGTTTGTCAATGATGTTAAAAACACTAAATCATCAGTTGAATTGTCACCTAGGTTGTTCTCAGATAAAGATAGAAACTGAAGACCCTGTAACCTGCTCAGACTAGGAACTAGTCCTGTTAAATAGTTATGATCAGCATCAAGATATGAAAGGAAAGATGCATTTGTGATGGAAGGTGGGATTGAACCTGTGATTTGGTTGCCAGAAATTAAAAGTTTGTGAAGGTTGGGGAGAGTGTGGAACATGTTGGTGGGAAGAGAGCCCTCAAGTTGATTGTTTGTAGCAGAGACTATAGTAAGAGATGACATGTTATAAAGACAAGTAGGAAATGTGCCTGTTAGTTTGTTGACATGAAATGCTATCCCTGTCAAGTTTTTGAGATGACATATTTCTTGTGGAATAGATCCCTCTAAGTTGTTTTTACCAACAGAAAGGAGTGTTAGAGATGAAAGATTTCCCATGAATGATGGGATTTCTCCAGTGAACTGGTTATTTAAAAGGAACAATTGTTCAAGCTTTCTAAGTGAGCCAATTTCTATAGGTATTTTGTCACTAAAATTGTTCCCACCTAAATGTAAAAGCTTGAGATTAGTGCAACCTGTCAAGTTTGTAGGAATTTCTCCACCCAATGAATTATTTGCTACAGAAAGGTTATGCAGTTGTGACAATCTCCCAAATTCTTGTGGGATTTTGCCATAGAAATTGTTGTCTCCAAGGTTGATGTTTCTCATATAAGATAGATTGCCAATGTAAGGTGATATGAATCCCTTCAACTTGTATCCCTGCAAGTTCAACTCTGAAACTCTTTGCTGCATTGGATTACATATGATTCCATGCCAGTTACAAAAATGAGTAGAAGTATTCCAAGAGAGAAAGATTCCATGTGGATCAGAGAATATGGATTTTCTAAATTCAAGCAATGCCATGAGATCAGTCTCATTTTCTGATGCAGAGGCCACAGGTTTTGGGATAAACCATGGTGAGTTTAATGTAAAGAGAACAAGGAGGTGAACATATTTAGACCAAAATGCAAGTAACATAAGAGAAAAATACTTCATTTTGATGATATTGGAGGCTTCTTGATACTGGTATTGCTACTGTTAGATAGCTTTATATAAATTTGGTAATTGGTGACATAATAGAAGAAGCACATATTTTGCATATCATTAAAATCAAGAAAAGCTCAAGAAAATAACCAATTGCCAAATGCAGATCATTGGTGTACATGCCAGAAAAATAAATCCAAGAAATAATGAGTTATCCACAACAAACATCCAACGATTCCACAAACAAAAGTCTTTCATCATACCATGGCCACTGCATCTGTCACAATGCCACATGTAAGAAGACATTGAACTTTAAAAAGAGTGGAAGGTTCCATGGCAGGCCTAGTTATTATAAATAAATGCAAGAACATTTAAGTTCTAGCAGATACTAAAGTATTAAACCAACAATAGTAGTTTAAACTCTTAATACAATCGCAGGTTATCAGAGGTACTGTGTACATTCCATTTTCTAATCCATCTAACTGCAATGTGTTGGAAAACATTGTCAGAAAATGTTTTCAGTTCTGAGCAGTGGGCTTCTTTATGCCTATCAGGAGTTTCTGTAAGTTAGTGATTAATTAGATTTTTGAAGTATTGTCATCTTTTTTTTCTGCAATCTATATTTCAAGTGATTGGTAGAAATTGCATATATTTCAAAGAAAAAAGATGTTTTGTAAGAAAGCATTTTAAATGCTTGTCTCGAATAAATCAGAGAAAAAATGCATTAGCTTTTGCTTTTTCTTTGGTATTTAAAGGATCAACATTTTCTGGCTCAGACATCAAACCAAGGTAATTCTTGTGGTCAAAAGTCATACATCAAATTTCTGTCTTATTTGAGGTTTCAACAATTTCATGATCTGTGCTTCAAACAACAGACACAGGATTGTTACAGATTAAGAGTCTTCAGTTCTCTGCAAAAGTATTATTGGAGGAACACAATCATTTTTTAAGATGATGTTAAAGTTATCTTAGAAAAAGTTGTTGGATTTATCAAGTAATTTATTGTCGAATATTTTCTTTTTGACAAACTGATGAAGTGCAATACCAAATTATGAAGCACATTCCTATCGGTCTATTAAAATATGTCAAGGCCTGCACACAAAATTAAAAACAAGTTTGTCCTTAGCATGAAATATTAAAGATATATTTGTTCAACTTTCTATTTAAAATCCAATTTCTATTAGAAACTATTATTTTTATCAAAATTAAATTATTTATTTTTAATGTTTTTTAGAATATTTGAACATTGAATTATTTCTTTTTAATAGTTTAAAGTCACAACTAAATACTAGCTCACTTTGTTCATTAGTCTTTATCTTTATTAAATATTACAAAAAAATTAATGTTTAAAATTTTTATTTAAATATCAAACTTTTTTAGTTTAAATCTTTCAAGTTTCCAATGGAATACATGACTGAAAACAACTTTTATAATAATTCATCTCCCACTAGTGCTTTGGATGCGATGGCTAAGACTGATTATAATCAATCAAATTTAATGTAAATTGTAATAATTTTTTTGACTAAATAAACATTTCATTAACATACTTTTTCAGCCCTATATTTAATTTACTATGATTCATGCAATAAATACTCAAAGTCAATTTTCATCTGCCAGCCATAAAATTATTCTAGTTTAATTATTAGTTTTGAATTGAGTTTTAAGTGTACAATAGCATTAAATATTGAAATAACTTATATAACAATTTTACCAAAATCAAATATGACTACTTCTCATATATGACATGATACATGATTTGCTAAAAAAGAAAGTTTTTTTGTTGTAATAATTTTTATGTAAAACAAATAAAACATATATTCATTGTTGTAATAATTTTTTTCTTTTCAAACTCGCTGATTTTTTTTTCCTCACATGAAACAATACTTAATTAAGATGGATATGTTGTAAGTGGAAAATGTTACAGAAGAAAGTCAATTATTATAATAATAAAAGCACATAACAAGTTGAGCTTAAATTTAAGAATCCATGAAAAAATTCCATAACTTAGTTAAAATCAATGAATGAAGGACATTTGCAGTTTATAAAGGTAATAATAATAATAGCCTTAAATGGAGACCTATCAAATTATTGTTTCATACCTAAGAACCTCATTCATTGCTACACCTCTATTCAAATATCACCATAACCTTCTTTGCAATGAAAGTAACATATATTTAATGTTGATTTCTTTTTTAAATGAATTTGTGCCAATAATATTTATTAGAATAGACAAGGTCAGAGTAAATTAAGAATTTGATTTTTAGAAAATCAAATTCGTAATATGAAGTTGTGTCATTGGTATGAAAATATTGGTTGGAGTTTTATTTTTTTATAAGCCGAGTTCTTTTGAATTTTATTTTCTACATTCTTTATCCTTTTTCCCACTAAATTGTGATAAAAAAAAACACTTCACCAAATTTTATAGATAATTTTTAGCTAATGGTGTTTGTGGATTGGATTGGATAAGATTTAGGTAAATCTATTATCTAACTCGCTAAAATAAATATTGGATTGGATTTCTGCATTTTGTATGTGTTTTTTAAAAGGTTTTCAGCATGTTTTGGGGAAAAATAATTTGAAGAAAATTAAAAATATTATTTTAAAGTAATTATAAAATGTTATGTGACATGCTGCCCAATCACTCTTTCTCAAAATTATCTTTGAAATGTTATGCAGTTAGAATAATATTAACCAAAGCTATAAATAAAGATATTCTTTAAAGTATAATTAATAAATATTAAATTTTATAAAAAATCATAATTAATTATAATATTAAATGAATTATGTCTTAATAATTATTAGTAAGTTTTATTTTATATAGAGAACAAAAATATCCATTAATATAATAATTCATTTTGATGCATAAAAAAACTTAAAAACATTATTAAACAATAAAATAGTTATATTTTAATATTACTAAAAATTAAAATATAATTAAACGTAAAAAAGTTAATTAACAGAAAATAAAACACTGCTTATTTTCTTAATACAAAAAATGTTATGTTATTTATTTTTTATTTTCTTTATTGAAAATCAAACAATATTTTTTTTCTTTTAATTTAATTATTTTAATGTTTAATTATATTTTTATTTTTAATAACAATAAAATATAATTATTTTATTATTTAACTTTTTCATAACAAATAAATTATCAATGAGAATTATATAATATTTGTATACAATTTTTTTCTCTAAATAAAATATAATTGTATTCCTATCATAATTAATTATAAATATTTATAAAATTAAATATTTATTGATTACATCTCTAATAGTATCCTTGGAACCTGTCTTCAGGACACATACATTTGTAATTTTACTGTTAATGATTTCATTTTTAGAAGGTTTTCGACATGTTTTGGGGACAAACAACTTGAAAAAAAAATAATTATATAAATGTTTTTTCATAATTTTATTTTGAAAACAATTAGAAAATGTTGTGTGAGATGCAAGGAACCTGTGATACATGGATGGCCTGCTTCATCTGCGATGTCGGAAACACCCTCTCAACTTGGAAATAGGAAAGTCAAAAATGAGAAAACTTGTTGCGTATAATAATTAATGTGAATGATGTAACACTCTGATATTAAAAATTATTTATTATTTAATTAAAAAATAATTTTCTATTTTAATTAAATTTTGAGAGAGTTATTACATTATGGGTTACATAAGTACATGTCTAACGTATAATAACTCTCAAATTATAATTTTATACAGTATTAAAAATAACATATCAGATGTTTTTTTAATGTAAATTAAATAAGAGAATTATATCTATATATTTTGAACCGAACTAAATTATATCAACGTATAGATCATAAACAAATTTTAATTTTATATCAAAATTTAAAACTAAAAATATATTTAATCTTTAACAATGATTCTAATAAACTTCACATCAACATGGGACATGAGGTTCGAACAAAATTCTAAGACTAAAATTAAACATAATTTACTCAAAAGGTAGTTAAACATTTTGTATCAAAATAATACCGGTGTAGTCATATTTATTTTTCTTTAATCTTTTAGTTCATAAAATAAATATATTCACTATCCAAATTTGATGATGTTGAGAAGATATTAAATAATCTTATGTTTGGCTTAAGTAATCCAAATTTTATCTTCATTATCTAAGACTCAGTCTTTTATCTTTTATCAGAAAATTGTGATTTGCTAATCACATAATCCATGCATTAATATGATCATAATTATTCAGAAAATTTAAAAATTTTCCTAAATTCAATTAACCTTCTATAATAACACATGAATACGATTTCAAAGGTTACTAAACTTTATGTGTACAAAAATACATCATACATTGTTTTAATAACTTTAATTCAATTTGTACACCCAAATCAATACATCATTAATATAAATTAAATAGAATAACTATGAATAAGCTAAAAGAGAAAAACAAAGTATATTAGTTAACATAAAG
>Ga0099822_1002261_pt1 | contig 23838 bp, 7 predicted proteins | sample CowpeawhiteBW_FD_76839 | JGI IMG/M metagenome (GOLD analysis project Ga0099822, IMG submission 76839) | Root nodule microbial communities of legume samples collected from California USA - Cow pea white BW | ecosystem: Host-associated > Plants > Roots > Nodule | place: USA: California | collected... | reverse complement strand
TCGCTACTCTGCATTCCTCTTTTGCTTTCCGTCGTGGTCGCGGCCCCCCCGTGGGGGGTCCCTTCTTTGGGCGGTTTTGGGGGTGGGGGGTTTTTTTTTTTTTTTTCCTTTTCCCCCCCTTTTTTTTCTCTCGCCCCTTTTCTCGCTACTCTGCATTCCTCTTACGCTTTTGCACTCCATGTGTTTGATTAGGGTCGTCGTTGACGCCCACAGTCCCGCGACCATGAAAAACAAGGAATGCCAGGAGAAACTCCCCGCAGTTGTTCTCAGGGCCGAAGAAATCATGTACTCCAAAGCCAATTCCGAGGTTTTTCTAGTTTCTCAAATGCTCGCGGAATGTGGATTCTTAGATCTTCACTGTGTTGGGTAAAACCCTTTTCTTAACCTGTTGTGATTTTGTTGCTTTAGGCAGAGTACTTGAATCCTGATACTCTCTGGGACCGCCTCAATGATGCTATTAACACAATCATACGGAGGGATGAGACATCCGAGACCGGAGACCTCTTGCCCCCATGTGTTGAAGGTACTTCGATTTTTTATCTTCTGTAGATTCTGCACTTTTGAATGTTTCATAATTTTAGACAAGCCATTGTGTAGAGTCGAAATTAGTGACTTTGAACTGCTAGTGATGTTATTTTTTTTTGGATTTCTGGGTTGGTTTTTTTGTGGTGAGACAGCTGCACTTAACCTGGGTTGCAAGCCTGTGAGAACTTCCAGAAGCGATCGGCACAATAACCCCAGAACTTACCTCTCTCCTAAATATCAACCACCCCCTTCTGTGCCTCTCAAACCTGTTGTTGGAAATCCCTTGAACTATGGCAAAGTCACAGCTTCTGCGGTGTCACCAATTCCCGTGCCAGATTCTACCCACCCAAGTGGCAAGCTGATGGGTTCCCCTAGCTACCACTTCTCCGAAGGTCTCCCTTCTGCTCATCACCAGCCATTGACAATGGAAACTAGACCCTCGTTGAACATGGGTTCAGTATATCCCTTGTACTACGGTTATGAAGCCAGAGAACCTCAACCAAGGACTACCCCTCGAGATACACCGTGCTCTGACACAATCTTTGTTGGAAGACCAGTCGTTCAAGTCCCGGAGCCTTCTGGAATTGTCATGTGGCAAAGCTATTCCGATGGTAAGTTCCGTCACGCTGCAAGCAGACTGGCAGAAGAAAATGCTTTGGTCACTCAGGGGGAGGCACCTGGAAGGGAATGTGATTTATCTTTGAGGTTGGGTCAATGCCTACATCCATGTTCAAGCAGCAAGAGTAGTTCAGCATATGAAATAGATGATGTTGGTTTAGTAGCTTCACCCGAGGGCAGCAAGTTTAGCCATCTATCTTTGCAAAGAAATAAAGAATTCTGTTTTTATCCTAGAGAAACGGGCTATGGCAACATTGAATCTAGTTCTAAATGTTATGTAGAGGGCGACGATCGGAGATTAGAGGCAACTCTTGGGAAGCGCAAAGCACCTTTAGGTAACAACATGGAGGATGGGCAATTTTGTCGGCATCTAGGGGTCCCATCCCATCGGTTTACTGGTAGGCCAGGTTCGTAGGCAGCCTTTCTTTGTTGTATCATATATGCGTTTGCAATTTTAGATGATCCTTAATGTTGTGTAATCCTCCTATGTAGACTCTATGTGCAGCTCTGCTTGTGAAAAATTTTAGAATCTGGCGTTGAGTTACTGATTGAACTGTATATAAATCTTTGCTTGCTTTGTTTAATTTCCGCCAGGATCTGAAATAATTAACAAGGGGAAATAAAATGTGAGCTTAAGTGATGGGGGCTGTATAAAAGGAATCAGATATATTTCCTTGGCTTAAGTGATGGGGGCTGTATAAAAGGAATCAGATATATTTCCTTGTAAAGATTAAACAAGACTAATTTAACTTTGATGCATATCTATAATATGACTGGTCTGTAATGGTAAGCCTGCTACCTGGACCGAGGCAGGTTCATGATGGCTCAGACTCCTATCCTTCTAATTTGGATTTCTGTTTCCTCAAATAGCCTTCTGACATTCACCGGTGTCTATTTATGCCAACTATCAATCTACTACATGCCCGAAGGTGTGTTGTTTATTATCTAGTCACATGTAAAACTGTGATCTAGCTTGTGACACCACACCCACTGAGAAGTGGTTCTACAATAGTAAAATACTGTCAATGCACTTGTTTCTACCAAAATACTGTCAATGCACTTGTTTCTACCGCCGCTGACTTTACAGTTTTCATGTTTGATAATTTAAATATCATCCTAATCTTGTAGTGGAATTGGAAGGTGCATTTTAGACAACCTTCTTTAACAGCATGTTGCCCCCTTAAGCAATACCAGAATCCTGGTTTTAAAATCTTGGACAGGAAGTTGCTAACTAGAGAAATAATAAAAGGCACTGTAATACTGTGAAATGGTAAAATTTATGATTTTTCTGTCAATAGCGTCTCAAGACTAGTGAGGGTGGGTTTCTCTTATTTGGAATATATTCAATGTACATAGTTCTTTTTGGGTGAGGGAAAGTGAACTACAGGGGAAAAAGGAGAAATCTATAATATAATTGACATGAACAAATAATGTATATGGAAGATTGAGGTCAGTGAACAGAGGTGGAAGGAAACTTATCTCCAATTTTGTGTACAAAGCTGAGATGAATGGATGAGATGATGGAATGAGAGCCATTGTTGTCTACCATAAACTAGATCCACACCCACATTTACGTTCTGGTGTTTGGATGAGAAATACAATTATTTGTTAAGAATGCCTTTACACCTGTCAACTATTGAACTGCTCGCCTAAAGATTTTCTCGAGATCCTGTGTACTTGTCGGATATAGGGACCACATTAGCCATCTCCATGCATTCCTTGGATATGGACAAGGAATCCATTTGAAGTCTATCTGTTCAAATGTATTAGGGAGCGAGTTTCCAGACATCATAAAGGATAATAAACTGAGATGTCTTATGGGTTCATTAGTAGAATTTCGATTTCGGCTGAACCTGACTGGGGTGTCTTTCGTTTGTGTCAAAGACTAAGTAGCCAAACTGAAACACAATTCTTCTTGTGTTTTTTTTTTTTTCAAAATGTAATTTTTACAAAAAACAGTATGAAAAGTAATTTTTGTCAAGGCAAGGTATAAAGAGTTTGGAATATTAATCCCCTCCTATATTTGAAATTTTGATAGCTTAATTAGACTTCTGATATTTATTTAATGATTTGAGTATATATAGTAACTATTTTAGCTGCTTGAGAAGAATTTTTTTTAAATGTAATGATTTCCTTTTTTAATCCCAACATTTCATTTGGCGCTGAATTTGCAGTAACTCTTTTATTAATATAATAATTTAATAGATGTAGCAATCTTGCATGGACATGAAAGAAGATGTAACATGGAAAAGTGTAATTATTTTATTGGTTCACGTTGCAGCAGGAATGACAGAAAAAATCATCATCACTTGACAGCAAAGACAGAGAACATGAAGAGTTAAATGTTATAAAAAATTCTGAATGCAGTTTAGTGCAAGAATTTGTTAAAGATATTTCACTTTTTTTTTTGTGATATACATTCGGGTAAGATTTATTACATGTTATTTAATTTTTGTTTAATGGTAGATGTTATTTTGATTAATAAAATTATAGTTTAATTTTTATTTAATTATTTGAAAAATATTAGATAAATGAATTTGATTATTTAAAAATAAAAATATTAAGTTATAAATGTTAATAATTATTGTTTTAATTAATAACTATAATAATCAAGAAAGTATAAACATCAATTCAACCAATTATTTAAAAATAAATAAAAATATTCATACAAAATTAAATTATCATTAATTATGTTTTTCTAATATTAATATTCATTTGCTCTTAAAATTGTGAATTCAAAAAACAGTTATTCAATATTAAGTATGTTTTTTTTTCTAGAGTTTATTAATTACACCTTATAATTATAAATATTTTCTTTAAAAAAGAATGTATAATTATGAATGAATGGAAGTAATTAAAGAAGATAATAAGTAGAACACGACTTTCTTTGAAGTAATGTATCTAAACACAAATTAATTGTTGGTAGAAGGTAATGGTGTAGTTTATAAGGAGTGGAGGTAACTTTATTATCTAATTGGTACTTAGATTTATCATTCATGGATTTCTTTTTTAAAACTGAGTTTGAATAGTGTTATCGATGATTAAAAAGAATTTTATTTTATATTATTTGTTCATCTATAAAGTAAAAGTCATCTAATAAAAAAAACTGGTTGAAAATAAATTTTAATAATTTTACATAAAAATTAAGCATTAAAAACATACATTTAATTTTAATATATTATTTTGAATCTTCAAATTTATTGCTCTAAGACCCTTAAAGATAAAAGCTCATAAAAAGATAAACTACTTTCTACAAATTTGTCTTCTTCAAATATTAGATAATTTTATGGCACATGATTCAACAATCAAACACTATCCCTAGTTTAACCATACACATTCAGTTATATCTTATCTCATTTACTTTTTACTTTCTGTGTATTTTCTTACTCAATCATTTTGGAGTTGACACCAGGTGACCCAGACTCTAGGTAACCGGTCATTTAAAAACCGGTTCAACAAGTTACAGGTTTCAAACTTTTTCTATAAAAGAGTCTTTAAGTCCTTTATGCTGGGCAAGAACTCTACTCACTCTCTCTCTACCTCTGCCTTCTATCTACCTCTGCGTTCTATCTACCTCTCACACATCTCTCTTGATCTTTCCTTCTTGTATACTTCGTCTCTCAACATAAATAAACGAGGAACTTCAGATCTCTCCCCTCTCCATCACATTTAGTATTATCTTGAGTTTTGTCAACATCATGCAGGATTAAGCGTTACGGTTGTTAGCAAACTGATATTACTAAGCCTGAAGCTGGCATTGATTGATATATGTTACTTAATGAAGTTATTATCATAAGTCACACTCAAAACACACCATGGCAGACAATATTCATGGATCCTGATGTTTCAGAATTGATGTAACCCTGCACCTTCACAGAAGACTGAGATGAGCAACTGTGCTACATTTATTCCTGCAATCAAAATGGGACAAATTTTTTTAAATTTTGCTTTAAATAGACCTACTGGATGTCAACTTTCATTTATAATTTCCCATGAATAAAGTTACCGTGATCAGATGTTCTCATGCATGTAATTTCAGAAAAAAACTGTTCATGGGAACAAAAATTATAAGTTATTGAAAGTAATATAAGATCAAGAAGAACAAAGAGGGTTAATGTTTGAAATTTATTGATAAATGTTTCTATGTTCTGTACTAATAATGAGTGAACAAACAAAATGCTTTTGGAAGAGGAGGATTGTTTTTGTATGAAACCAAACGATCTCAAGAATTTTCATTCATTGACTTGTTTTTCTCTAGACTTGCTTTTGGACTGCTTGTTCTCCTAGAGACTTGTTTCTAGACTGCTTCTTTGGTGACACTCCTGGATGGTGGATACCTGAAAACACTCCAACGTTCAAGTTAGGAATGTTTCGATACGATATTTAAGGGATGATTGAACTCAGAAAAGCATATCTTCTGTAGACATTGAACCTTACTCTATATTACTTAATTATTAATTATGGCTTCATTACCTTAAGCTTTTATTCTTTCATAAACATTAATAAATCTCTCATCAATATTGTATCATGCCTGTATGTTGCCCGTATTGGGCCGAGACACCCATACCCCTTACATGGGTTGGGATATACTCGGCTTTCTCACCCTGCCTAACTAGGCCGAGATATACACGACCCTTCCACGTAACCATCTCGACCCTCCCATACAATCATGGGTCTAGATGTCCAGCTTCTCCCATACCAACCACTCATCTTTCTCACAAATGGGTTGAGATATACTTGCCCCCTGTGGACCATGTTCCTAGCCTTCTCGACCTCCTTGTACAAAGACCAAAACTATTAAAAGATTAGTGATTTTAATTTTATTCTATTTTAGTCAATAAGGGACACTTCCATGAAGGGTTTTTTCGATCTTTAGTGTTCCTCTTCTTTCAAACTGAATGTTCTTTCAGTCTTATATTAACTTTTTCTTTCTCACATTCTAATCACTTGTAGGCACTCCGACATTTAAGTTAGGAATGTTTCAATATGACATCTAAGGGATGATTAAACTTAGAAAAACATATCTTCTCTAGACATTGAATCTTACTTTATATTACCTGGTTATTAAACCCTGACTTCATTACCTTTAGTTCGGTTTTTATTCTTTCATAAACATTAATAAATCTCATTAATATTGCATTGCAACTGCCACGACTGTCGAGCGCTTCGTTATATTTTCTCACGCTGCTTGGGATGTAAATACTCGTATGCCTGTACGTTGCCCGTATTGGGCTGAGACACCCATACCCCTCACATGGACTGAAATATACTCGGTCTTCTGACCTTGCCTAACTGAGATATACATTACCCTTGTAACCATCTTGGGCCTCCCATACAATCATGGGTCCAGATGTCCAACTTCTCTCATACCAACCACTCATGTTCCTCACGAATGGGCCAAAATATACTTAGTCCCCTGTATACATGTTCTCGACCTTCTTGACCTCCCTATACAAAGACCAAAACTATTGAAAGATAAATGATTTTAATTTTATTCTATTTTAGTCGATGAGGGACACTTACAAGAAAAAAAAAACCACAATTTAATATTGATTTGTCTTAACTATCCTAAATATTAAAAACACAACATGTGAAACTTCAAATATAGTAAAATTAAATAATGTTTATATGGTAAAATCAATTAATTTTAGTAAAACTATGAAATCATATAGCTTAATATATTGTTTAATGTAGACGATACTTTATTTAATATTTCAAAAACATGTTTATTTATATATTATTATTTAAAAATAAGTGTTTTAAGATTTTTCTACAAGTCTCTTAATAATTTTAGTTAAAGTCTCCCCAAAATAATAAATAATTGTTTAAAGTCTCCCAAAGTGTTTACCAAGTGGAAAAGGGACAACTTTTGGAAGATTATTTCATGGAGAGGTCACGGAAGCATCCTAGACTTTTACTTTTTCAGTTCTTTGTTTAAAGTATAAAATAAGCATTTAAAGTATTTTTTTTATATATATCACACAGGTAATATTGTTCATGATAACTTTCTCTTTCAAGTAGTTGCCTACCTTTTACTTAAATTAAAAATAATTAGTTAATTAAAAATTTGGTGCTATTTTATGCATTTAAACTTGTTTAAAAATATTTGTTTTTTTCAAATATCCTTCATGCTTTTGTGCACACTCATCCAACAATTAAATGACATTGAATAATTTATTTTTATAGCCTCTCTCAATGCTCTCTAATAATAATCAAGTTGTATAAAATGAAGCCAAAGAATTATAACAGTGGAATATGCACAAAAGCAAGCCATGTGCTTCCACAATTTATTGTTAGTGATCAACTTTTTTGTTTGTCTATGTATGTCTACAAACAATATTAATATATGACACTCCCAAAAGTTAATTAATATAATAAATTGAATTAGGTCTCCACAAAGTTAATATAATAAATTTAAAAGACCCAAAACGTGTCTCATTCTTCCATTAAATGCACTTTCAAATTCATAATGGTGAGCCAAATTTTAAGGCTTTTTGGTGGGCACGAAAGGCCCATGCGAGAGACTACTGTTTATTTTTATATTTTTGTTAGCCCAACATTTGAAGAGTATTAGTAGTAGTAGTCACGTAAATGACTAAATTTTAATTAATTTTATTTTTTCTAAAATAGATTGTTAGTTACTTGATTTTGGCCTTAGGATGATGTCTACTTGCAAAATTATTATTTTTTGTTTAAAATTATATGTAAAGGTGCTTTACATGTTCACAAATTTTATTTTGTAATAAAATAAAATAATATTGATGGTTTTTTTCGTGTGCATCAAAATTCCAACACAGAATTAATAAATAAGCGTGTTTTGCTGAATATTTTCAGTTTCTGACATACAAAACAAAATATTCAAATTCTACGCATAGCTGCTTCATTTTGACTTTGAACAAGTGGAAAGTAAAAACTCGTTGACAAAAAAGTAATATTCGTTTCTTTCTAGAAGTAATTCTCTATTATTTATTAAGACATTTTTTGGTCTGTATGAACTGTCACCGGGCCCTTTAAATCATTAACATTTTATTTTTTTTGGCACTTTTATATTTATATATTTAAGAGTGCTTTTTCATATTTTTTTATGATTTATTATTATTATTATTATTTTAAAATTTTATGACTTGAGCATCGAGAAATTCCTTGGATATTTAAGTATACATCATTATATCACGTTTCACGTCTAATATTTTTGGTGTAGTCTCAGAGTTCTGCAATTTACGCCAATTAACTTCTCCTTTTACACTTTTCCAATTATACAAATTTTTTATCACCTCCACAACACATTATCTATACCAAGCAATTTTTGTACTTACACACATTTTGTTTATCATTTTATTTCCTAATTCTTTATCATCACAAAACTCATTTGTGTATTAAGAATATAAGTTTTAACATAAACATAAACAAAAACACAACACATGTATATAGAGAACAAGTCACAAGTTCAAGTTTGCATTACTAGTTTTGTGCATATGTTGATGAATATATGCATGATCATGTATTTAATTTCTTATGAAGCCCATAAACCAAGCTATTGCGAGAAGTAAATAAGTAAATTTTTAAAATGGAAGGAAATGGGGGGAATGATTTGAATTAAGGGTAAAAATTAGTAAACTAATAAAATAGAAAATTACATAATGTTATGCTTAGGATGAGAATCCATTTTTTTTTTATAATAGAAAGGATTTTTTTTTTATTTCTTAAAAAAAGTTGAGTTTAGTATTTATAACAGAGAAAACTTCTCCATCTTTACAAGAAAATTTAGATTCTCTCTTTTCCTTTCCTTCTCCTTCTGAAAATTAAACCTGATACCTTATCTTCTAGAAAATCTAAGGCCATAAAATGGAGGTTTGTGAAGATTTCTACCTAATATCTTGTTAGGATCGAAGGCTTACCACTATAAAAAAAACTATAGTCATTAGTTAGGGCGCAACTCAGGCCACCTACAATAATTGTCTTACTAAGAATCCCACTATTGGATTGTGACTTGGCCTACACAGCCTCCACCACGAGACAATTGTGCAACCCGCAACATATTTCGATCAATCTCATCTTTAGCTAGAATAATTGTAAGTGGGGAACTGTGTAAGGGAAGAACAATGTTAGACATATTTCTTAAGGTAAAGGAAGCTAATATTTTTTTAAATTTTAATTTATTATATGTAAATTCAAAATTGTGGTAAAAATGGTGTATTTGCATAAAGTTGGGAATATTTGTAAGAAGAGTGAGTTTCCATGTTAGTAGTATGTGTTTTATGAATAGAGAAGGTAATGAAAATTTAAGTAAATGTGTTAGATTTAAACTCTGAAAATATAAATATATGATGGTGTTAAATACATAAATTAGTTATGAACGAAATATTGATAATATGACATTGTATAAAAGGGGTAAAGAAGAATTGAATTATAAGAAAAGTGAGGAACGAGTGTGACCTTGATGATGCTATAGTGGAGTTATTACTGGCATTTGAAAGACGGAATGTATTTGATATGATATAGTGATTCTTATAGAATTGATGAATTAATTAGAGACATGCTTAAACTGATAATTGTGTAAAGAGTAAAAATGAAAGAATGCGTTGAATAATGTAGTATTGAATGTGACATGGTGTGTATATTTTTTAAAAAAGTAGTAGGTTTATGTGATTGTTATAATGTCGTTAATTTTTTTTTATTTGAAATGGTTTATATGTTACTTAATTGTTTCTTTATATGCCATCAATTATGTTGAGTTATGCTTCATGAGTAATTGTGAAGATTTAGTGTCTTTGGGTTGTCAAATTAGTTATTTACAAGAGGAAATGCTAATCTAGGATGAGTCTAAGTCTATTGAAAGGGATTTGCTATGTGGAACTATCCTAACTCTACTAGTGTCTTAGTGTCTAACTCACACAAAGGAAGACAACTAGGTGGTGAGAGTCGAAGGAGGCTTCACTTGGGAGACGATATGATATGAAAGAGGATTTATGGAACTAATGAAGTTAACCCTATCAATACTGGACAAAATGTATGAGTTACCTGTGATAAAAAAGTTGTAAAGAAAGAAGAGAGAGGGACGGTATGACAGGTGCAACGTCTAATGAGTCTAATCTAGGGATGACAAAAATACCCGTGCCCGCGGATATCCGCGACGGATAGTTAATACTCGCGGGTATTTATTACTCGCGGTAGCGGATAGCGGGTATTTTAATACCCGCTTATAAACGGGTCGGGTACGGGTATCATACTATCTGTACCCGCGGGTACCCATTACCCACAAAAAAAATTAAAATTAAAATTTAATTTATATTTTATTAAGTTAAATTTAATTAAAATTAAAATTTGCAGTATATTTTATTATGTCAAATTTAATTATAATTATAATTTAATTTAATTTAATTTAATATTTTATTTTTATAATTTTATATTAAACAATTTATAAAATATAAAATTTTAAAATATTTGCGGGTTTCGGATATCCACGGATACCCGCGGGTTTTAAAAATATCCGCGGGTATTTTTTAAACGGATACCTGACGGGTAAACGGACGGGTAGCGGGCGAATTTGTTTTTTGCGGGTCAGGTTGTGGGTAGGCACTATCCGTGTCCGACCTGACCCGTTGTCATCCCTAGTCTAATCAATACACTAGTCTTCCAGAATATTGAATCTAGATATTATTCTTTAATTTGATGTTTCACTGATTTTTTATTTTATACATCTCAAGAATTTATTTTGACAATTTTTTATGAAAATTATAGAATTTTCAAATTGGATTTTATTTATGTGGTAATTAATTTACCCTTACAATTTTGTGTGTGTCGTTCATTTCTTTCCGTTTGCGATAATTATATATTAAATAGGGAGTAAATATAAAAGTTGACGATGATAGTAGCACTAGAGCGGAAACAAAATACGAAAAGAGCAATCTAAAAATATGTTGTATTTTTATAACCTTTTAAAAAATTGTATTAAAATCTTAGTTCACATTTTTTGTAGTTCTGAGTATGTTGATCTCATTTAGAATGTAATATTAAAAATAGTAATGAACCTAAGTTTAATTATAATTATTAATATTACTACGGTGTTAAAATATGATATATAATTATAAGTGAATGCTTAAAAAAAAAAAACTGTTCCACTTACCTCGTTAAATCAATGCTAAAAGTAATTTTATTCAAGTTTTTATTTAAATAAAAAATGCAAGACTTTAGACTTCAAATAAATACCGGTCAACCCAAAAAGACAGTTCTATTTATATTACTACAATAAATTGTGATACTTGTGATGAGTAAAATTGTAAATTTTAATAATTAATTTTTTATAAATTACACTTTTGATAATTAAGATAAACGTGTGAGATTTATTTGTGATAGAAATAGTATGTCACACATATAAATGCCGGTAAATTTACTATAAAAGAAATGCAAAAATATTAGTGGTTTAAAACTATCACGGTGTATATTTTTTTATTTATTTTTATTTGATATTATTACATTATTAGACATACTGTTAACTTTAATATCACCACTATGACGACACTCCAAAAGTCATCATCATTCATTTTCCATCACATTAAAATTTATTTAAAAAAATAAAACAAAATTAAAGAATATAAAGTGATCATGATAAAATTTATGTGGGACAAACTATAATTATTATGAAAAAAATCTAAATAAATATACGGGGATAAAACATTAAACCACTTATATTTATTTCTATGAATCAAAGATAAATTAATTAACTTATTAGCCTAATAATCTGAAAAACTGTGAAGTGCATGTATTTACAAAAATATAAACATCGATGTCATCTTCTTTTAAGACTCTAAGAAACTACTCACTCATTGATTTAATAAATCATGACACATTACTATCCAACTAAAGTCTTTAAAAGCTCTTCCTCCAAACATGCTCTAATACAAAAATGATCTCTATAAATTCGGCATAAATAGAGGTCTATATCTCTAAAAAAACTAAAAAACTACTCACATATTTACTTCGATCGACTTCCTTTAAAAATAACACATGAAACCAAACTAAAACAATCCCTAATTGCACTAATAAAATACACCTTAAGCCGATAGGAAGATGAAATTTTTCATATTATGTTTACGAATGAATAGTAGTAAAAATGCATTTATCTTAATAGAAAAATTGATAGTTTAAATGTATAATATAACTAATAGTTATCCTGAGATAATGGCATAAAAATGTACAATTATTTATAGGCCTGCCAATTAAACTATAAACTTTGCTAAAAGCCTTAGAGATTTTTTATTTATTTACATATAATATGCATATATTATATATATAATGGTATGAAATTCTACTATTTGTCATAGGCCTGCCCAATAAACCAGTTCTTTTATAAGTTTTACAACATAGACTTTTAAATATAATCAGGTAATGTATATAAGTTTTCGAGAAAAAGCCTATCATTGACAAATATGTTTGATTCAAACTGTCTTTTAAAATGATGGCTAACTTAGATCCACCCAAATTTGACTTATTTTCATTTATATCTCTAGTGGAAAGGAAAAAAACATATAATAAAAGGTTGATTGATATCAAGATTTAAAACATGAAATATTATAGTAGGATAATAACAATCTTTTAGTATATTTGTCAATTTTTTTCATAATCATATAAAAAATTACCATGATTTAATTTAATGTATATAACTATTTTGCATTATTGATGCACAATCACAAGATTTGTTAAATTGTTAACGTTTTCAGAGAATAAACTAGAAATTACCACTCGTTGACTATGGATAAAGTCTAAATTTCTGCTCAGTTCTAAACTATAAGGAGATAAAATTCTGACTTTATGCAGTCAAATTGTTAAGTAAAAACAAAGAAATTTAAATCAGGTAAGTGATGCTGGAACAGAAATAAGAAGTAAAAGATGAAAATAAAAGACAAAGAGAGGAAACGAAATAATTGGTAAGACATGAAGAAATTAAAAATAATGAGAAAAATCATTGAGAAAGAAGAATATTTATATAAAAGGGATTTTAGTGAGAGAGAATGTGATGGAAAAGAAACGTGAGAAACTAAATGGTTACTTTAATTTATAGATTCAGAGCACTATGTTGTGTGCATGTTGCATAGCTTATTAGCTTTTTTATTTAAAAGGGGTTCTGCATAGGATGCCAAAATGAAGACGCAGTCCCAGATACCTAATCCTTCTATTAAATACATCAAAAGAAGATAACTGAAAACCCATCTTTCAAAGCTTAATATAATCTAATGGTTAAGTGCAAGTGACAGATCTATCACTGTGTTACTGGATTCAAATATGATATACAAAAAAAATGTAAATATTTATTTTAAGTTAAAAATAATATTTACTTTTTACGTGGATTAAATTTAATTCATTCAATTTGATGATTTTGAGTTGGGAGGTTAGAAAAACACGTTACAAATAGGACTTCACAGTTCCCTAGAAAAAGATGACATCGTTTATGACTTCTAGATGTCACGCTTTCTTTTGCCACCACTTCCGTTTTCAACTTAAATTAAATTTTCAGAGAGGGTAAGTCATCAACCATGTCCCTAAGTCAATAATCAAAACCAATTTTGGTACCAAACAAAAGATTGACAGCGAGAGGCGTCGCAGACATACGTGGTAAACATTCAAAGAAATATATTTATGAATCTCCGATTTCAATTTCCAGATATATGCAGTAGCAACCAATAGTACAAGAAACAAGAAAGAAAAAAACAAAACTGTAGCGGATGAAGGGAGAGCTAACTTTATTGTAATCCTAAAAAAATATATAAAAAAAGTGAATTCATGAAACACAGAACCGTAATAATCGCGAGTTCCAAACACTCTAACTATAATCTCATGTCTCTAGAAGAAAGCCGCGGCAATTGAAAGAAGGGTGGCAGAAACTCCAACAAGTCCGAGAGATGCAGCTCCAGAGTTCTGTGGGGGAGGGGCGAGAGAGCCTGAGGGAGAAGGGGTGGAAGGGTTGGTGGAAGGAGAGGTGGTGCCGGAAGGAGGGGTGGCGACGGGGGAAGGCGAGGTGCCGCTGCTGCCGGTGCCCGTGACGTTGATGGCGAGTTTCTGACCTCCTTGACAGTGCCCTGTAACTCCACATATGAAGTAGTGAGGACCGGTTTTGTTGAGGGTAACTCTCGCAGGTGGAGTGGTGTAAACGGCAAGAGGAGAGGTTGAGTTGCAAGAATCGTAATTTTCCTTTGTCAATTCCTCTACGTTGTGTGCGTTAGATTGGTAGTTGAACACTGCAAAACACAAACAATAAATGTTTTGTCGTTAGTTGTTTGCTTCAAGCTTTGATCAACTATAAATCTCCTTAAAATTAATGATGGATGTTGAGTTACCTAGTATGTCTCCGACCCTGAAGGTCTTGCCAGAGGCCCATGATGTGTAAGCTGCAGCACCGTTAGTAGGAATGGTCCAGCCTAAGCTGTCTCCAACAGTGAAAGTGACTGGTCCGGTGGATGGGCCTGGAGCAGGGGCTGGGACAGTGCTTGATGCCGGTGCCGGTGCCGGTGCTGGCACCGTGGTCGGTGCGGGGACAGGGCTAGCCGTGGGTGGAGAACCACTCCTACTGGGTTGAGGGGCAGGGGAAGGAGTGGCAGAAGCTCTGTTAACAACGTTAATTGACAATTTCTGACCGAGGGAACAGTGTGATCCAAAGGTGCAAATGTAATGCTGTTCCCCTGTCTCGTTCAGCGTCACCGTCGCTGGACCGGAGGTAAGGGTGAAGATGGTGCTCGCACCGTTGCATGCGTCGTAAGCTGATTTCGTCACCTTAGCCACGTCGTGTTGGCCATTGGTAAAGTTAAACACTGCAAAGTTCATCAATATGAAAAATTCTAAGTTGTAGCCCACACCGATGCATACATAATAAACCAATTAATTGAAGGATTCGGGAGATTAACGTACCAAGAGTGTCACCAACGACGAAGGTTTTGCCGGAAGCCCAGGCGGTGTAGGTTGCAGCACCACCGGAAGGGATGGTCCAGCCGATGGAATCACCCACGACGTGTCTGGTCTGTGCGGCGGAGCCATGAAGCAGGGTGGCTACTGCAAATAGCACAAGAAAGAAGCTTCTGGCCATGGATGTGTTCTTGGAGGTAAGTCGCCCCTGGTTCTGTGTGTTGCTCTTTTCTCTTTCTTTTCCGGTGAAAATAAATTTTGGATGTCGAATACCAATGCACTACGTTGGTATTTATAGAGTAAGGGAAAATTGGTCGTTAGTGAGATGACGCGTAGAATTATTTTAAGATTATTTAAGATATAATTAGATTATATAAAATGATATATAATACTTTTTCAGATAATAATTATATAAGATGATCTATAGTTTAGTAAAAATATTATTCAAAAATACCATTTTAGATGAGAGATTATACGTATTAGATGTAGATTATTTATTTTTGAAAAGATAATGTTTAAGTTTTCACAAAAGATAAGAACTTAATTTTGATAAGTTTTTAACGGAAACAGTTAATTAAAGCATTAAGATAAATGATTGGGGAAGAGTGGTAAAGTAATAATTAGGGTTAATAAATTGATAGAGTTAGTTAGGTGAACAAAATTGGTGTGATGTGGCAAAGTTGGAGCCTGGTGCCGAGATTTGAGACTTGGAGAAAATTATGAGCGATAGCCGCGTGAAGCGAAGCAGATCTCACCAAATCGATTTGACTAGTCTCCGGTTCTTTGTTTGCACACGAGCCATGGACGTGGGTTCAATATCTTATTATCCTCAACATTGTTTTATATGCTTCTTCGTTGCGATGAGGTTGTAAAGTTGATTTTTTTTTGGTTTATAAAGTGATAGCAAGAAAGGGCACAGTGAAAAAAGCACAAGTTTATGGCCCACTTGTGTGGGAACAGGACAAAGAAGGGTGGCGGAGAAGTTGGATGGAAAATTCCACTTTCCATGGAGAAGTAATGGTTTTTTTGTTTTGTGAGGATGAGAATGAGAATTGGTCAACGTTCGTGGTTCAAGCTTCATGATTTCGAAAGTTTGACTATCTCGGAAGGACACCACACTGCACACACTTTCAAACATACCAAAATGCCGTGCCTGTTCTTGTTCTTGTTTTTGTTTTGTACGAGGGTGTACAATGTAATTGCACCTATTTTCCTCCATCAAAATACTGTTTCACTTTTTTTTTTTAATGAATACTCACTTATACACTACCAAAAAATTTTAAGAATTACTTCGTCCATCGTTTTAATTTCTCTCTGATTTGTATGACATGGTTAATGTTAGTTGTTGAACTTCTGTCCTTTTACAGTTCCAGTCATTGAAGTTAAACAGTAGCAGTGGAGGGTTTTTTTCTCCAAAGTGCAATTTTTTTTCCAATTTCTTAAATTAGTGCAGTTTTTTTTTTTTAATTTCTGTCAGAGGTAAGTCGTGAAAAAATGGCACGATTTCATTTTGAAGAAGTCATGCCAAATTAAGACGACTTTGATTAATTCGAGCTGAAGTCGCCCCAGAAGAGACTTCAATATTTTTCATAAAGTCGTACCAAACAGAGACGACTTTACTTAAATTAATTACGAGAATAATCAAAGTCGTCCTATAATGGGACGACTTCATAACAAGGAAAGTCTTGCCATATTGGCACGACTTCAGTATTGGGTTATTAAGAAAGTCTTACCATAATGACACCACTTCAGTATTATGGTTTTAAGAAAGTCTTGCCATATTGGCACGACTTCAATATTGGGTTATTAAGAAAGTTTTGCTATAATAGCACGACTTCAGTATTAGATTTTTAAGAAAGTCTTGCCATTATGGCACGACTTTAGTGTTTTGGGTATAAAGGAAGTCTTGCCATAATGGCACGACTTCATAGTTATACGTGAATAAAGAAAAAAAAAAGTAAAATAAAAAAGAGAAAAAATTATTGAATTATGATAATATTAAATTGAATAAAGAAGTTAAAATTTTTATTGTATACAAGATATACAAAAGTAAAGAAAAGAAAAAAAGAGTTTTTTAATAACAAATATATAAGATCCAATAATTTTTTAGTTGATATATATTAAAATAAAAGTGAACAACAAAGTCGATAAACCAAAGATACGAGAGTTACATAAAATAAAATTTCACTATTTATTTGGGCAGTTGCTTCTATTATGATCAATACTTTTGCATGTGAGGGTCAGGCATTAAATTTGGACCAGTATAAGTAGACCAATAATCTTCATTTTGAACAGCCTGAAATTGCACCTCATAGGCCTTGAAAATATTTTGGAGACTATAAACAGGGTCCACGAATGTCAAAGGCTGTAAATGGAAGGATGAGCAAATAGCCATTACATGAGTACAAAGTAGGTGAAGAGCTTGAAACTCTCCGCAGTCACACCACCACTCAGATAACTTTCATGCCCTATTATATTATAAGAAACCAATCTTCATGAAATTTTTAATTACTTATATGCATTATTATTTAACTAATTAATATGACTAAAAAATATTTAATTTTTATTCGAACTAAAGTTGTCCCAATATGGTACGACTTCTTCATTATCAGTACAACAGTGAAGTCTCTCCAATATGGGACAACTTATTCATTAACAATTTAATACTGAAATCTTTCCATAATGGCACGACTTTGCTTAAAATGTTAATTAAAGTCGTCTGAATATGGCACGACTTCTGTATAATACAAAAATCTCTCTATGTTGATACGACTTCAGCTTATTTTAATTAAAATCATCTAATTTTGACACGACTTCTTTATATTGAAATCGCACCATCTTGATACACTTACCCTTCGCTGAAATTTAAAAAAAAAAAAATTGCACAGTAAAGTGTGTTTACTTCAATAATACATGGTGATATATAATATTTTTACGTTTCTTACAAACTAATAATGCGGGGAATTGTAGATTTCTGAAAAAGTTATAATTCTAAATTCTTATTTTGTTTTACTACCTGTAGGATGAATATTAATAAGGAGTCGTTTTTCGATCAAGATGAAACTTCCAGTTTCATTTACTTTCTATTTAAATCGTTTATATTTTGCAAACATTTTAAGAGTAAATTAATTCTCATGTATATTAGACATTTATTTAAGTACTTGTCTAAATTTACATTTCGTATAAATTTGTATTTGAAAATAAAAATGAATAAATTTTTTTGTGATTTTATCTTTAGAAAAAATTATTTAAAGTTACTTGAAGATTATTTTTTATTCATTCAAGTGTTATTATTCAAGTGTTATTGTCAATTGACTATATGTAATATAATCTTATTTATTATTTGTTGAATATCTTCTAAAGTTTTTTATATAATTTATTGGTGAGAATATTTACTTAATATTTTTTTTAAAATATCTTTCAATTTTAAAAATTATTTATTATTTCATAATTACAAAATTAAGATTGAAGTATTGTAAATATTTTATATTTGATATTTTATTACATTTATATATATATATATATATATAATAATTTTTTTTACTAATATACTCGATCTTTCACATTTTTATAATTCCTAAAAATTTATAAAATACACACTATTTTATACTTTTATTATGTGATCTTTTATATTCTCTACTGTAATTATATAAACTCTTAAAATTTGGTAAATTCGCATTATAGTTAAATCCCGCATCAAATCCCCCCATATTAATATATAAACTTAAAGCGAATCTATAATGTACAATGGGTTTTGTTATTTTCTAAAAGTTAATAATTTCAGTCAGAAGATATTAATGGTTTAATACCAAATTTGTTAATGTAATATTATTAAAGTGAGTTAAATATTTTAACAAAAAATACAAAATCTCTTAAATAAAAGTCATTAATATTTACGTCTTGTTCTCTGTTGGTTATAAAGGTTTTATTTCTAATTTTTCATTATAGATAATATTTTTTTAGTATGAACCCATGATTTCTGATTTTGTTTATTAACTATTTCGTTGATCTCTATGAATTATTACTTTAATTTAATTATTATTTACTGAGTTTAAATCTTAATAGAAAAATAATTTTATTTTAATATATTACTTGGAATTTGATTTATTTGGTTATCTTTTGAAAATAAGTTTATATTTTTTTAGGCTAGGTGAATGAGTTAGTTGACCAAATAAATTGAGACACAATATATTAGTTGATCTCCTCAAATCTTAAGTGATAAAGTTATTGAAAAAACAAAATAAAACTTATAACTAGATAATTCTCCGATATTTTAAGTGATAAAAGTGTTTAGAAAAATTGAAATTACACCTTTATTAAGATTTTAAAAGAGTTTGGCGAGCTTCTCGATGTTTAACTGCCACGTGTACACGGAAGTTTGATGCGTTAATATTAGAAAATAGAATTTGTTTTGTAATCATGAAAAAGAAATCTTAGATCATCTCACGTAAGATCAAACCAACCCATTCGGACGTTAATAAGGGTTGGGAATTCAAGATTTTAGCCGTAAAAAATGTTCAATAAAATTTCGTTATTTTTCATTCATGTAAAACTTTAAAATGAACCACTTTTAAAAAAAAAATTATTTAAAAAGAGTATTATCATGATAATGTAACTCGTTACCAAAATTTTGTCACCTAGTAGCTTCCTTTCGGTAGAAGTGAAGAAAAATAAGGAGAGAAAGGAAGAAAAAAATATTTTGATAAAATATAAATGTGAAAAAAAATAAAAATAAATAAATAGTGCATAATATACTATCTATTCTCAAAACAAAAGTAAAAAATTACATAGATTATATTTTACAATTAAGTTAAACATAATATTACTTTTAGTTATACAAATTTCTGTATTTTTTTATGATAAATATAATAGTAATAATTAATAATTATAAATAAAAGAATACCAAACTAAAATTATTACTTTGTTTTCAAACTTTTATTTTGACAATACTTTTTTTTATCTTTACTTACTATTGTTTATTTATTTTCTCTTTTCCAAGCACTACACAAAGATGTGCTTGAAAGATAAAAATTAGGAATGACAATTAGGACCTGATCCGCGGGTCCGCAGAAAAAACGCGGGGCGGGCCAGGGTAGTAAGCCCGCAAGCCCGCATAGGTCCGGCTCGCAAGCCCGCATAAAAAAATAAAAACTTACACTTGTGTATATTAATTACTTTTTTTATGGACTCTTGCATTAACGTTTCAAATTCTTGTATAATTGGAAAAGACAAGAATTTGAAACTTATATTTAATGTGCTAAAATTTAAAGAATACTGTGTATGTCATAGTATGAATATGATGAAAATGTTGAATTATCAATTTATCATCTAATTTCCCAAAGTCTACTTAGTTTTGTGAACTTCTTAAAGTTTCCCAATTTTTAAACATTGAAAGTTTTATCATAAAAATTTAAAGAAAAAAAAAAGCCGACCGGCCCGCGGGCCAAAAAGTATGCGGGGCGGGGCGGGCCAGCCCGTGTTGTGCGGGCCTAAATGGACCGGCCGGCCAGCATTGCCACCCCTAACAAAAATGGCTTATATATTTATTTATAACTTATTATTTTGTTTTTCATTCACAAATGTCTTGTAACAATAAAAGCTGAAATAGGTAAAATGAGCAACAAAAAAGAATATCCGTGAAAATGAACACAAAATAATCTGTTGGGCCAATGGCCCAAATCCTGATTTCATAAAATAGGGTAAAGTGTATGACAATAAAAGTAAGGAAAAGGACGAAAAAGTTGAGTTTGATATGAATAACACTCACCGGTTTAAATATGTTCACAGGTTTTAGCTTTTAAGTGAAAATAAATAAAAAAAATACCCATTTTAGCTTCATGAAATTGAAAATTTAGCTTTTAATTCTTAAAAAAGATACTAATGTTAGAATATTTGATAATCACCATTCCCATAATAATATTATTATTAACAAACAACATTATTATTACTAACCGACAATAATAATAATAATAATATCTTATTATTATTATTAACACAATTATTTTTAGACCATCTATGAGTTATGGTCAAGATTTTATATTAAAAATTTGGAGAAATTTATATTAATACGAAATAAATCTGAAACAAAATTATAGTTGTAAGAATAAAAAAATATTTTTTAATCATGGCCTAATAATCAAATTAATTATTTAAATTGCAATAAATTAAAGTGTAAATAAAAATTATAAAAGTGTGAATCTTGTAAAAGAAAACAAATAATTTGAGCAAAACTTATACGTGTTAAAACTATTTATCAATGAAAGATTAATATAACAAGACCTTTAGAGGGGCTTATAAACATTTTTATTGGTTTGACATTTTTTATATTTTATCTGGTTAAACTATTCTATGCAATTTATAAATATTTTTTATGTTTTAATATGTTTATAATAGATTTTTTTTTTATAATTGTGTTTTCTTTATGTTTACTCACTTATTCATATTCAATCCACAATTAAAATTGTGAAAAACAAAAAAGCTAAACATGAAAACTATAAGAAGATTTTGTTATTGATTTCTTAAAAGCATAAAACCACTCCAAATAAAGTCTAATTAATTTTGACACTACTTTTAATTCTAAATAGAGTTTAGAACATAATAATTGTGTTTATTGACCTCTTTCTTGATTATATTAGAAACAAAACGGATGAAAAAACTTTTCATCCAACACATCACAGAAAGCATTTCAGTTCAACTAGTAAAAAATCAATAACTTTTTAAAACAATTTTACTGAAATATCCTGATTTTTTTCATAAATATATTATTTCTTAAAAATAATTAATTTGGAGATCATATTGAAAAGAAAAATGAATACTTTATTGAGATAGTTGGAAATTTTCTTGAGATGATTTGGGAAGGGAGATAGTACAAGTTTAAATTATTGGGACCACTCACATCATACCACAACAAATTACATTAAAACATTTGTGCTGTCATTCTCTACACCTTAATTTTCTGTTTATAAGTTGTAACAAACTCAAAAGTCAAAATATATTTACTTTATTTTATATACTAGTTGACAAAGCTGGCCACCTCGGAGCGTATACTTTTTGAACACGACACGTTCACACGTTCCATTTTATACAGTAAACCCAATAGTTAAAACGCAACCTCAACTCAAATTTTCATTAGCAGAAAAGTAAGACATTGGTGGAACAACATTTTACACATAAACAGAAGCAACTGAATCGGTAAAACCCACAATAGAAGATTTGTTTATTCAATCACAATCATCTCAATCGAGTCCACGTAGCTGGAAAATCAATGAAACAATATATCACAAGCCAAAATTTTGGAAACCCAACACGCTTCATGAAATTGATGTACACTACAAACTAGTACACGATGAATGAATTCTCCAATATCCTCTTTCTGAAACACTGTCTTCAACAGATAACATATAGTAACAAGTGTCCTAAAATTGAGAGAGAAAATTGATGAGAATGGTGATGATGAATAGAGAGAAGGTAGAAGTCAGAGGGGTGGCTGAGCCGTGTGGTGGAGGGGCTATATCAGTTGAATGAGTTTGGGGTGATGGGGCTCTTGTAGTGGGAACTGAAGCAGATGCAGAAGGAGAAGGTGAAGGACCTTCAACTGTAGCAGTGCGTGGTGCAGGAGCTTGAGTTGGAGTTTTGTTTGGTGGTGGTGAAGAAGAGTCAGTGATTACTGTTACGCTTAGCTTTTGGCCACTGCTGCAATGGCCGGAGAAGGGGCAGGAAAAGTAGAATTCCCCTGGAGCTGTGAGAGTGACTCTAGCTGGTCCTATATTAAAGGTTTTGATATTGTTGTCGAATGCACAGTTTTCATAGTTAGGTTTCGTAAGTTCCACCACACTGTGGCTTCCAGACTCGAAGTTGAACACTGCAAACATCAATGCTTCATGATTATGTTACAGAACAGAACTTTTTGGATTTGATGACTTTCTTAATTAATAGATACTTACTTACCTAGAGTGTCATTTACTTGGAATGTAAAATTTGAAGCCCATTTGGAATAGAAAGAAGCACCTCCTGGAGGAAAGCTTGTCCAACCTGTGCTACCACCCACCTCGTAATCTTCAGCTTCTGTGGTCTTTAGTAACATTACAGTTATTACTACAAGAATTCCCACATTCCTTGATCGAGCCATCATCATATGTCGTTTGTTTTGTGTTTGATGGATGTTTCGGTGCCTCAATCCTTGTTGATTATTGAATATATAGAAGAAGGCTAATCCATGATAAACATTGGTTATGGAAGAAACGTTCTCGTAGTTGCATATCACACTTGGTCACCGTTTGACTGAATGTTTTTTTTATATTTCTATACCAGGTTGTTGGATCATAAATAACTATATATACCTGTCAATGGAAATGGTCCAGCAACAACATGTCTCTAAATGACACTTGTGTTGTATCCATATACCATACACCCCTTCTTGTAAATAATTCAGAAAACCACTTCATTGGAAAATTGCATTATTATTGTGTAATCAATCTGTAATTTTTAATCTAATTTTATTTTGAGTGGGAGAGAACATTGATGTTGTGAAAGTGGGGCCGAGTCGGTGCCCTCACCAGATCACTCTTCTTAGCAGATACGACGGAGCTATAGACTGGGTCCTATGTCAACTAAATATCAGTCTCATCGAACCTTTGTTAAAACCTTAGTTTTCTTATGCAGCAAATTTTATATTTTATCTTACATATTTTTTTTCTATTTTTCTTATCCTATATTACCTATCAACTTCTGTTTTTTTTTTTTTTTTTTTTTTTTTCTCTTTTTTTTTTTTTTTTTTTTTTTTTTTTTTTTTTTTTTTTT
>Ga0099822_1002260_pt1 | contig 23840 bp, 6 predicted proteins | sample CowpeawhiteBW_FD_76839 | JGI IMG/M metagenome (GOLD analysis project Ga0099822, IMG submission 76839) | Root nodule microbial communities of legume samples collected from California USA - Cow pea white BW | ecosystem: Host-associated > Plants > Roots > Nodule | place: USA: California | collected... | reverse complement strand
ATATATATATATATATATCATTTTAATTATTTATACGCGAAACTTCCTGGTCATCTTAAATTTCTATCATAAAAAATGAAAAAAATGACTTATAAGAAGGGTAGAGAAGAAGGAGCTTGGATTTTTACAAGAGAGTGTGGGGTCCAATTTCAAAGAACTCCTTCTCAACCTGAACCTTTCACTCACTCTCCTTCCCTTTGAATACATACATGCCAAATAAAGGGAATTTACATTCATTGACTATTCACTCTAAACATAATAATAGTATTTCATTTTTGTTATTCTGATTGAGAAATCTCTTGTTGGTTCATGTGTGCTTGTCGGGCAAAAGCAACTACACAAACCATAGGAGAAAAAAAAAAAAAAAACTTTCTTTTCCCCTCTTAACTTTAACCAGTGTAGAGTAACTCTCACAATTCAGCCTTCCTAGTTCCACCCAGTTACCATTTTCTTCCGCATTGTCCCCTTCTTTTCTTTGGCTTGTCACCGTCTATTTTTTTCCTCTATGCTAAATCTTAAACCATAATTGTAGGCATAGAATAGAGTCACACACACACTCTACTATTATCATTGTTTTTGTTTTTGAACAAAAAAAATCAATTCTTGGAGATTGATTTTTGGCATTGACAGTGAAACAAGTCTGCTTTTTGTCTTCTTCTCTGTGACCCCCTTTCACTCTCTACATTCCGCCAAATTTGTCTTGTACCTGCACGCGCCTCTTCCGCTCTTCTTCTCTCAAAAACAGATGGATAGAATCATGGGTTCCAATCTAAGACCCCATCTCTTCAACACTCTCTGATATGCCTTGTACTGCATCTCTGATCCATCAAGGTAACACTCTCTCTTACCTCTCTGCACCTTCTGCCTTATCCTCAGATATATATAGAGAGAGTGTGTTTATGTGTGTGTGCTAGAGAGAGAGAGAGAGAGAGAGAGAGAGAACATTTGTTGTCTACTTTTGTTCTGTTTGCCAAAAAGGTTCGAAATTGAATTCGGTTGTGGTTGGTTGCTGTTTGAGGAAAGAAAAAAATGAAGGACTTCCCTTCATGCTTTGGTGAAAATGCAGTTCAGGTTGCAGATTCTTCATCTTCAAACGCGAGCAAAACTGCACAGAATCTAGTTATCTGCGTTTACCAATGCCGGATAAGAGGTAAGTGCTGCTTGATAACCATCACGTGGAGTAAGAGCTTGATGGGGCAAGGGCTCAGCGTTGGGATCGATGATTCGTCAAATCAGTGTCTGTGTAAGGTGGATATCAAGCCCTGGGTGTTTTCCAAGAGAAGGGGTAGTAAGAGCTTAGAGGCTTATTCTTGTAAGATTGATGTGTATTGGGACCTTTCTTCTGCTAGATTTGGTGTTGGCCCTGAACCCTTGGAGGGGTTTTATGTAGGAGTAGTTGTAGATCGGCAAATGGTTCTCCTTCTCGGAGATTTGAGGAAAGAGGCCTTCAAGAAGTCCAGTGCCATCCCATTACCCTCTAATGCAGTGTTTGTTGCCAAAAAAGAACATGTTTTTGGCAAGAAGATGTTTGGTAATAAGGCTGTGTTCTGTGACAATGGTCAGATTCATGATCTTGTCATAGAATGTGACACTTCAGGGGTGTCTGATCCGTGCCTCATCATTCGCATAGATAGCAAAACGGTGATGCAGGTGAAGAGGCTGAAGTGGAAGTTTAGGGGAAACCATACCATCTTGGTGGATGGCCTTGCAGTTGAAGTTTTCTGGGATGTTTATAATTGGCTCTTTGGCACATCTCTTGGAAATGCTGTCTTTATGTTCAGAACATGCATTTCCGAGGAAAAATTGTGGGCTGGGCAACCCCTTTCTGATGCAAATGTGCTGCAGTGGTCGTTCTCTCAGAGGTTTTCTGAGACCAAGTCACAAGGTCTTGGCTTCTCCCATATTTTATACGCGTGGAAGAACGACTAGAGTTGTAGAAATCCACCATACTCACCATACTAACAGACCATTTAGTGAGTTGTGGGTTATCAACGATGTGATTGTTTTACACTTGATTAAAGATGAGTACTTTTGTTGTATCGTTTCTACCCTTAAATTCATACCTCAATATATCTGTGCATTTGAACAGATCATGGACATTTTTTTTCTCCAATTGGCTGTATATTTATCTTCAAGTGTTAATTTTATGATATCTTTATTACAAAAACACTTTGTCCATAGTTTGCTCTGTGTTATTCTAGTACATATTCTTTTGATTTCTTATTTCAGATATAAACCTGCAAAATACTAATGCTCATTATCTGCTACGGAGATACAATAACAATCCAGGGGCAGTTAAGGTTGAAGAAGAAGGTAGCATGTGGGAGAAAGAGAACGATGAATTAGAATGAATGATACTTTACATCTCTTCTTGTGTTATAATAATCCACATAGCTTTACTATATTTCAGGAAACTAAGATAGTCTCACACTATTATCGGGCTATGGAATCCTTCTCTTGGTGGAATATTCTACTCTCTGATGTGATGTCTGATATCTTGGTACATATTGATTTATTTATTTTTCATTTTCGTGCTGAGAAACCAGGTATCTTTCTATATACCATATGAAGATGAATCATGGCATGTGATTGATGTCTTTACTCAAACTATCTGTTAATTAACCTGAGAATATATTAAAATCTGATTCGTGACTCTCTATATGAAGCTCTGATTTGTATTCCTTCACAGTTAAATCCAGAATTTGTTTTATTTTCATCCTGCAGCCTGTCTGCTGTGTGATTCTGTCGAACAAATTAAGCAACACGAATAAATTTAACAGTTAAATTTCTTGTAAGACACTTGGCTGCTGTTTCAGATGCTCGTGTAAGAAATATTCCACAATCTAAACAGAACAGAAAACTATACTACTGTTATTTATTTATACCCTATCACCTGCAGTTTTTGTTTTACTTACATTACAGCTCATATGTTTTCCTTTATATTCATTCCATAAAATAACTTTCAGCAGTATTGATCTTCCAACGTGACTGTAGATGCTGACATGGGAAGAACATTTGTTAATGAACGCTTGGTTGAAATTTTCTCTTCTATGTAAAGGTAAGGAGGAAGTACATTATACATGTATAGGAGATGTGCAAGAGAAGCTACCTAATGGTGTTGTCACTTTGGAGATTGTATATAGTGTTGTCCTTAATGGAAGAAGAAAATCTCTTCTGACAATGCATCCTCTTGATTTTCTGCATCTTTGTTTCTATATTCAATTATTCATTATAAATTGTGTCATGAAATGATTTAAAGGAGGAATGTGATAGAGCATGTATATTTGAAACGGGTGATTTGAAATGTTGGTGTAAAAGTAGGTGATATTTGATGTTCCTATGCTTTTACTGTAATACCTAGGCAAACTCTGCATACTTGTGTATTCTTTGTGCATCGAGCACTCTTATTACTCTGCTACTGCTTTGATCCCTCATAAATAAACTCATACACATGCACTCATGCTTCTATGTTTCTTACTTGTAAGTTGTATGTTCCATATTTATCACTGTACGGTTATCTTGTGTCATTACCAAATTTGGCCACGGTCCTACTGCTTTTAAAATCTTGCTCGTATCAGAGATTACCCTTTTTTTGTGCATGTTATCTTCCAGTTTAATTTCCATCTATTTAATGTTCTTCCTGTGATAACAATCAACCTTACATTAGTCGGAGGAAAAAAATGGTGACTGCTACACTGTTTTAAGAGAATGTTTTATTTACAGTCATCACATTTAAGTTAAATAGTCATTGAATAAATTAGATTAAGAATTTAAAAACATATTTGATTAAAAGTTTCTTATTTTAACTCATTTAAGTTTTGCAAATATATCTATTTCGATAAATATAAGATCTATACTATTGTTATTATTATTATTATATTATTACTTTTAGCATAATCTTTTTTATATTTATTTTTTTATTGTTTCATTTAAAATTTACATTCATTGATTTATATAAGGGTACAAGCTCATTAAGTTATTAAAAAATACGTTGTATAAAGTAAAAATTTAAATAAACGTTAGGCATGTTGAACTTTTGAAAATAAAAAATAAGCTGTATAATTTAAAGAAATACAAAGCCTCCTCTCATGCTTGTCATATAATTTTCAGTCATATTCCTCCCTGGTCATTTGGTCCACTTTTCTGTTTGTTTAAAATTAAATCTCAAAATAAGAATAATACTAATTTCAAAATTAAAATAGAAACTGTTTAGTATCTTTTACCTTTTAAAATTAAAAGAAATGACTACGATAAGAGTGGACGACAAGAGGACAAATTACATAGGCAAGAAAAGAAAAGAGAGGAGAAACAAGGAACTTGAAAGGTTTTTATTTGAAGTTTCTTTCAAACAATTTTTTTAAAATGGTTTTTTACACAACTGAAATGGTTAACTATTCAAGAATTTTCTTAAAAAATGCAAAAGGTATAAAAAAATATCAAAACAACTTAACCTCTTATTGACAAAGACAATTTGGACTAAGACGAGTTCAGGACCAAACCTACATTCTCAACTTTTACGACTAAACTTTATGTGACTTTTCAAAAGTTTTCGACATAAAAATAGCTTTTTCTTTTCATTTATATTTTGTGACACTTTTACAGTGGAAATTTTTGAAAGAGTTATACTATTTTTAGAACTAATCTTTTGCGATGTTACTCTTTTTATCATATCACCAATTTAATCACACATATTCTCTGTTTTCTCCTTATTTATTTACTGTACAAAAATTTGTAAAAAGTAGAATTTGTCCTCTATTTTTAATGATGGTATGGGTACACAAAAAAGAGAAACTGACAAACAAGAGCAACTTTTTTTAATGGGCACGTAGAAGGGTGTGCATATTTTTTTCACCTAACTAATTTAGAAAATAAAATAAAAGAGAGAACAAGACATCAGTGCATGTTCCAGAAAAAAAGGTTCAACAAATGAAACTTTTGAGAAAACTTATATATCTTACCGTGGTCGTTAAAAACTCAGAAAGAATAAACCGTTATGCATATGTAATTCAAAGATGAAAGTTTCAAAGATTCACTTAAAAAGAGTTAGAAAATAGTTACAATATGATTTATAATAAATAAAAAAATTGAATGAAATTTTTTAGGTAAAAAAAAAAAAGTCCTGTCTGTACTGCACGGAACAGACACAAACAGCGTCTGGTCTTGATCCGTGCCGCCACGAAAGCTGATCCTGCAATTTTGTACGTCAACACTCTCGACATCATCAACTACTGCTAACGTATACTTACATTTCTAGCCACATTTTCACATTATGTTACTTTACTCAGCCCTTGTTGCTTAACGAAGAATTATACATGTTTAAGCTTGGTGCTCCATCAATTTTGCCTTGCAAATTGAGAATGGACAAAGAAAGGCATCTGAATGATACAGAAAAGGAATAATAGTTGTGGCATTGTGTAAGGAGAATTTTATGATGTGAATTGCAGAGTCAACATGTTTACGTAACATGGCAATAAGGTTGTTTATTTGATTTGATTTATAATACAAGAAAAGTGTTTTGTATTTGAGTTCGTGGTTCCATACCCATATGCTTGAATATTTATGGGAAGTTGCTGGTCACGAGACCGTGATCACCGGGATAAAGGAAAAGCCGTGTTCAGTTCCTTTTCATTTCACGGACCAATCAATCACCATGCATGGCCTAACTAGTTAGTTAGTTCCATTTCCCAGTGAACTCCATCACAATATTCACTCTCTCCTTCCAATCAGGAGTGATTGTTGCAACACAATTTCAAATCAGCAACGTTCATTCATTAAAATATATGTCGCAATTAACATCATAGGCAAAAATGTTATAAATTGAGTCCCTTTTGCAAAATGGTTTGAAATTGTGCGGAAAATAACAATGTATTAACAAAATTTTATATACATCGCGGGGCTTGCTTGCTTTTAGTGAAATAAAGAACGAAAAAAATTATATTCTGAACTACCAACCGGATGGTTAGATTAGAATCTTGGTGAGAAAGTCGCACAAAATAAATATATACATTAAACTAAAAAAGATAGTTTATTCCATTTCGTTTTCAGAATATTTTTGTTTGAAATTATTTAACTTTGGAATATAATTATTTTCAGAATGCACTACTGTGAACGAAAATAGATAAAATGAAAAAAAAAAGTGGATTTAGTCTAAAATATCTTATTAAAATATAAATGTTTGGAGAATTTTGATTAGATTTAAATGGTGGAGTAATATAGATGTACCAAAAACATGAATGAGCTGGCGTCTGATCATATGTTAGTGGAGAGCTTTCTCTGAGAACAAAATTCCAGGTGGCCTACAGCTGTATAATGATGCTACCTTTGTGAAATTACCAAAAACCCCACCATTTTCCAATTTCATTTATTTATATATTATGCTATAAGTTACCCTCACATGTGCGCCGCTAATGTTCACACTCTTCTCTTCTCTCCTTCAAACCCATGCCCATGCCAGCTCAGACACAAATTCTGCAAAACAACATATTTTAACCAAAACCATAAGTGAAAATTATTAGGTACGAGAGTAAGACATTATTTGATTAAAACTCTTGAAAATGAACAATGAATTTTCTACCTATGCTATATAAATTGACTCAACTAATTTCTGAATAGCAGCAACGCGAAGGTAATGAAAATGAATAAATAAAGAACTAAATTTTAAAATAATTGTCTTTTAACCCATTCCAACGGTCACTGACTTGAGGGACACACGACACAGTACAAGGACCGTAAATTCTCGTACTGTGATAAGTTGTGACTATTTACTAAGGTCAGTTGTGTGGTTCCCTTGAAATAAGGAGGTTGTGCTAGTAATTTGACACCGACGAATGGGAAGAGAAGAGAAGAAAAGAGAGGCTGGTTGCGAACATCATCAGTATTATTAAGGTGTGTGAGCATTTCATGTATAGAGAGTGCAGTCATGGGCGAGTCAAGCGACTCTGTGTCCATTGACATTGATTTGATACCTTTGGGAGGAAAGGTAATGCCACTTTATCACGTGCTAACTGTGAAGAGAACCGTGATTTCATTTTATTCTTCTCCAAGTTTTGACATGGTGTAATGGAGTTTCTATGATAACCATGTACTTAACATAGATTATACTTTTGCAGGAATGCACGGTGAAAACAAGTAAAGGTTCTTTGTCTGTGCTTGTATGTGGAGATCAAGAAAAACCCGCTCTCATAACCTACCCGGACGTCGCCCTCAATTGTAATCTCTTGTTTCTATTTTCTTGCTTATTGTTTATAATCTATTCAATATGAATATGAATATGAATGATTTTGGTTTTTTTCAGATGTGTCTTGTTTCCAGGGACTGTTGTTCTGTCCAGATGCAGCTTCTTTGTTGCTTCATAACTTCTGCATTTATCACATTGATGCTCCTGGGCATGAGGTCGGTATTTGCATTCTCGTTCTTTTTTTTCCAAGTTTCATGTTCGGAGTTATGTATGTGCAGATAGGCTTTTCTATGTGACTCTGTCCTTTTACATTATAAATTATTTGGCACCTTTCAATGTTGTGAAAATGAATGTAACTTGCGTATTAGAGTTGACTTGGATGTAGAATGTCTGGGGTGTTCTCTTCTCCTGGTGTCTAATTTGACTCTCTTATCATTTGTTTAAGAGTTATTGCAGTTGGGAGCTGATGTCATTTCTTCTGATGAACCATTGCTTTGCGTCGATGACCTTGCTGACCAGATTGCAGAAGTCCTTGATTTCTTTGGGTATGTTCAACATCTGATGTTCAAAATATCCCCTAATGTTTTACTAGGAAGAAAGTGATATCTTTCTGTGCATCGATGCGGATGTGTCTTAGGTCTATGTAAAGGAACTTTAAGTATTTGTTGTTGAATATATTTTTAGATTACTGAAACGAGCCTCTTTGATATTCTTACTTGGTTTAGGATTTTAACCCTTATCCAAAACCCTCTTAAATCAGGCTAAGGGAGGTTCTGTGCTTGGGTGTAACAGCTGGTGCTTACGTTCTCACTCTATTTGCTGTAAGTTACCATGTGTGAATTATAACTTCATCTACCATAAAAATCCAGTGTAGTGAACCGTGGTGCTTTTTTCTAATTTGACAGATGAAATACAAAGAACGAGTGCTTGGACTGATTCTTGTTTCACCTATTTGTAAAGCTCCTTCATGGACTGAATGGCTATACAACAAGGTTTAATATCTCTGTTATCTTTTTCTTTTATCTTATGTTGTCTACTGAAGTATTTGTATCTGGATTAAGGCGTTTAGTAAAACATTAACTGTCAAGGATGCGCACCTTTTTTGTATGCTACAGAACATTAAGAAAACTTAAGTCTATCATGTGTGTCTGACATAGCAATAAGTCCAATGTCAGCATAATTGGTCATCATATCCCAATTTCATAGAAGCTTGAAACTTTTAAAGCAACCAAAAAATTAAAAAGAACTCATTACCCTTGTAAATATAAGGTCTGCCTAAGATTTTTTTTATACCATTCATGCAGGTGTTGATGAATTTATTATACTTTTATGGTATGTGCGGTTTACTGAAGGAATGTCTTCTGCAACGTTACTTCAGTAAGGTATTTTTCCCATGCTTTCCCTCATCCCTCTTTGTGAAGGTGGAATCGTTGCTGTATATTTTATTACTTCTCTGCATTTGTTATAGGAACTTAGGGGCAATGTTCAGGGAGCAGAATCGGACATAATACTAACATGCCGAAGGGTATGAATATTTCAGTTTTAGTAACAACTAGTACACTTAATTTTCCTTGAGTACTTGCATAATTTGTATCTGTAGAACTCTCACTAGCTGATCGTCTTTTCTGATGCCATATTGCAGCTTCTAGATGAAAGACAAAGTTTGAATGTTATGCGATTTCTCCAAGCAATCAATGCGTAAGTTGTTTATGAAGTTCACTTAAGTTGTTAGAACATTGTTTTCTACAACTAGAATTTGAACCGGCATGTTATAAAAATTATTGTTTCTGTGATTTTTTACCACGGTTAACTTCTTGCAGAAGGCATGACCTCACTGAGGGTCTGAAGGAACTGCAATGTAAGACACTTATATTTGCAGGAGAGAGCAGTCCATTCCATGCAGAATCTGTGTACATGAGCACAAAAATGGACAACAGAAACTGTGCGCTTGTTGAGGTAGATAATATAATCCATTCATTATATAAGTCAACATATATATAATCTAGTAGAAATAACATGGTGAATTTAATATTCATGCTCAGGTTGAAGCTTGTGGTTCATTAGTAACAGAAGAGCACCCAAATTCCATGATAACACCACTGGAGTGTTTCCTAATGGGTTATGGCTACCACAGACAAACACATGGTGCTTCCTCTTCCAGCAATGGGTCAAACCCAGCAAGCCCCTCTAGTCATTCATGCATAGCACCAGAACTCCTCTCCCCTGAGAGTTTAGGTATTAAGCTGAAGCCCATCAGAACCCGAGTTGATGTTGAAATCTAACTTTGGCCAGCCCCAATACTGCAGTGGAATGAGCTAAATCATTGCACATAATATATAATATATATGGCTAGTGTAGGATATTCTTTGATTGTGTTGGAGGACTAATGATCCTGTTTGCAAAATGGCTGTTTTTCCTACAAATGTAAAAAAGTAGGAGCTATCTTTATCTTTATTTTTTATAGTTTACAATAGGACTATTCTTTTTACTAATCATGTTGTTTCTTGAGATAGATCTCTCACCTTACTGCTTTTCAGGTTTAAGCAATGAGGTCTGTTTGTTGTTACTGATGTTGATTTCTTGTAATGAATATATATGGATTAACTTTCCCCTTTCACTATTACGGTTTACGGACTCGCAACATTACTTGTTTTTGCTTTTAGCCTTTTTTTAGGGTTTAATCATATGCGCCTTCTAACATTGTCAATTATTTTGGACAATAGGTGAAAGGTAGGTTTTTAAAAGGTAAAGTTTTACTTTTTAATAAGTTTGTGTTAGCAAATTTGGACCCAAGAAATTTAAATAGCTGTCAAAGTTTGGAAAGCCCTTCTTTTGGCCCATGAAAGGTAAAATTTGTCCCTAAGTACTATTAGGAGAAATAAATTAAGAAAAATGAAATTAATTTCTTAAACTAAACTAATATGTAAATGAGATCAAACAAGATTCTGAAAAAAAAAATTAATAGAAAATACTTTTATGTATTAATTTATTAACATTATGAATAGTGAAATAATATAATTAAAATATAGGTATAATTACTGATTTGGTACCTCAATTTTTTTGTTAAGTTCAATTTGGTACCCAAATTTTTGGTTTGTTCAATTTAATACCCCAATTTTCTAAAGAGATTTAATTTGGTCATCTCCGTTAAGTTGGAGTTAACACCGTGTCCGTACAGGACACGTGTCAAGCCATGAAATTTTTAAATTTTTTAAATTTCTTTTTTAAAAAAATCATTTTTTTTACAGGACACGTGTCAAGCCATGGAATTTTTTAATTTTTTTAATTTTTTTTTAAAATTATTTTTTTCAAAATAATTTATTTTTTTTCAAAAAAATTTTAAACTGTCTCGTGTTAGTTTATCATCGTATCACATGACAGCTTACAATCATGACACGTGGCAGTGATAATAGTTGTTTTCAATTTAGTACCCCAATTTAAATTTTTGGTTCAATTTAGTACCTCAATTTTTTAAAATGATTCAATTTCATCCTTTCCAATTTGAGACCAAATTAGTAACTAAGTTTAATTATAATTTATATATACATGTTAAAATAATTGTTTTGAATTTATACATCAAATCACTACACCTAAATATACAAATTATTTTATTTTCTACAAGTATAAAAAATTTCATGTGTAAAAAATTACAAAGGTTAAAATGTAAAAAATAAAATAATTTAAGTATTTAGGTGAAATGGTTTGATGTATATATTAGAAAAAGTTATTGTAACATGTATATATAGGGTACTAAATTGATCTCAAATGGGAGAGGACGAAATTATAACATGTATTTACTAATTTGGTCTCAAATGGGAGAGGACGAAATTTGATCATTTTAAAAAATTGGGGTACTAAATTGAACCAAAAATTTAAATTAGGGTATTAAATTAAAAACAACTATTACACGACCACATGCATGATTGTAAGCTGACACGTGGCACGATGATAAACTGACACGTGGCACTTTTAAAATTTTTTGAAAAAAAAAATTGAAAAAAAAATAAAATAAAATTTCATGGCTTGACACATGTCCTGTAGGGATACAGTGTTAATTCCAACTTAACGGAGAAGACCAAATTGAATCTCTTTAGAAAATTGGGGTATTAAATTGAACAAACCAAAAGTTTGAGTACCAAATTGAACTTAACGAAAAAGTTGGGGTACCAAATCAGTAATTATACCTAAAATATATTTTATAATAGATCTTTAAGATAAAGAATATCAATATTAATATAATATTACTTCTATATAATATTGTTAATATACTAATAGTCTGTACAAATAAAGAAAATTAAGTTAAGACTACTCATAATAGAATCCGAACTCGAGATTTGTCTGATGATGTGTCAGTTGAGTCTAAGGTACATTTCAGTCTCAATTAGGGACAAATACATCTCGATTCAATTTAATCTAGACTCGGGGGTATAGACAGTTGGAAATAGCCTAAGTGTAAGTCAAAAGTTTTACATTGAATAGAATAGACGAGTTAAACATTATATAAGAATAAAGAACCATAACACCATTGTCTTAAAGTTTTGGGGTAAAAATGGTGTCAAATGTCTTATATGCATAAGACTAATGTCAAATATATATAGAACCACAACCTCTCAAATAACCATAATCCATATATGAAAAAATATAACCCATCAGTGATATAGAGCTGATGGTTCGGGTGACTGACCGCATAATCATAACCAAGAAGGGTTCACCGAAGTAACTGACTGCATAATCACAACCAAAAAGGGGGTCACCATACACATGAAGGAAAATATATCATAGGAAAAAAAATAAAAAATAAAAAAGAACTCATCCTTGAGGAGAGATTATTGGGAATAGTCCAAGTGTGAATCAAAAGTCTCACATGGGATAAAATAGACTAAGTTAAACACTATATAATAATAAAGACTCATAACATTATTGTCTTATGATGTGTTTGGATGGAGTATTACAATGAAGCAATTATTTTTTGGCTTAAATATGTTTTTGGTCCCTTAGGCTTTGTTCACTTCCAAAGATGGATTTGAGAGAGAGGGGGAGAGGATGGGTTTGAGTGAATTTGAAAGTGAATGGTATGTTGTTTTTTTTAAAGAGATTTAAAGGTGATTATAAGTGAATTTAGTAGTAAAGTTTGTGAGAATTAGTGAGTGATTTGATTAATATAATAGATTAAAAAAATGTTTTAATATATTTAAAAGAGAGTTTACCATTTTACCCTTATGTAATAAGTAGTATAAATTTGTGTTTGTATGAGTTTAATAAATTTTTAAATTTTTTATTTAATGATACACTTTAAATAAATAATTTACAAAAAAATTAATAAGATAAATTATTTATAATCATAGTATTGAAATAAATTTTATCAAGCAATTGTGAATATCATTTTATTTGAAATTTAAAAATTAGTACCAGTACATCACTTCCCATGATGTGGTGTATTGTTGGAGAGAGCATGCAAAGATCAGTACCCCATCGTCGAACACCACCTGCAAAAAAGGAACACAGTTCATACACCCACAACAAAACAGCTTCGACTATGGATGGGATCCGAAATCACGGATCGATTCCACTCTCCCATGAGCCAAGAACTTCTCCAATCCACTCTCCCATGAGCCAAGAAAGTTCCTCAATGTGCCAACTCCAGCAACTCACGATCCACGCATGGAGGGATCGGATCCGCCACTTCTTGGATCGATTCCAAGCTTCATTGGATCGATTCCACAGTTGGAGATCGGATCTGCTACTTCTGGATTGATTCCAAGCTTATCCAAGTTGCACTAGATCCGTTCCAAGGCACAAGTAAGCTGAATCATATCCGTTCTAGGGCACGAAGCGTAGGGGATTTCTCAAATTCTCAGGCCACCAGCATTGCACAACACGTGAATAATTTAATTTGATGAGGATAAATGGGTCTTTTAATAGAACTCTCCTTCAAATCCCATCTTATTAAGCGGGATTACAATATCAACGTATCCTTCAAATTCTTCCCAAACCTCGCCTGGATATCATGCTAAACGAACAACCTTTATACCTCCTAATCCATCTCCTAAATACACCGAAACGAACACACATTTAACTTTCAATGAAATTTAGAATTCGTACATTTCGAAACTTTGAACTAATTTAATTATTCATCTCTTAAAATACGTAAATTTAATCTCTTTAATTTAATTAAATTTTATTATTTATTTAATATTTCGCACACATCTTAACTTTGAATTTGAGTTATTTATATTCTAAGAAAAAAAAACTCTGGACTGGATTCCATGTGTGAAGAGTTTAAATCGAAACAAACATGTAAAAAGTACCGGGTCATGCATGTCGAGTTAATTTTCATCACATTGGTTGTGTAACAATTAGCACAATTTCTGTATTAGCTGGGAATGAGTACAGAGAGATTTCTTAATAATTGAATTGTGCTCTAACTAAATACACGGGGAGACTTTACAAATTGCAAGCTAATGGCAATAAACACTGTACTGTGCTACAGCAACAAAATTGTAATAAAGAGAAACAATTTAAAAGTATTAGTGTAATTTGTGCTACCGTCCCCATTTTACTCTCTTAACCTAATCATTCGCTAGATTGGTATGTATCTCTTCAAAGCCTGCTTCCCTCCAACCGCCACGGCGGCGGCGATCCCTCCGATTGCGCCGGCAATGGCGGCGGATCGAGGTCCGGCGGCGGCCCTGTAGAGTGCTCCGGTGCCGAGTCCAGCGATGGCGCTGTTGACTAAGTCATCGGTGCCCCTGGCGTGGATCATCCCACTCTCGAGGCCGGCGAAGATGAGGCCCAGGACGCCGAGCGAGTTGCCGAGTTTGCGGCCCGCGTGGCCACCCGAGTTGAGGATTCGGTTGAGACGGATTTTGAGGGAGTCGCCGGACTCGGCCTCGCGGAGGCCCTGGACGGTGCCTCTGGCGGCGCCGATGATTGCACCTGAGAGGTAGGCGGTGCCGGTGTAGTACTGGAGGTTGTCGCCCCAGGAGCGGTGGGTCCTGGCGGCTTCTTCCGAGAAGAGGTGCTCCGGTGCGGTGGGGAGGTTATAGAGCTTTTGGATTGGCACGTTGAGGTCCTGGTAGGGATGGTAGAGGCGCGTGTTGTTCTTATCCTTGGAGTTGCTTGAAGAATCCGCCATCGCCGTATGTGAATGAAAGAAAATACGAGGGTCGTCTAAGCAGCGTAGGGTTTAAGGAAGATGAAGGGTTTTGTAATTTTAACTTGTTTTTAAGATTCCACTTGTATTTATTTATATAAATATTATGAATAACCTCACTACTATTCTTTTTCAAAAGCAGCACCAAAGTCAGAATATATTTTGTTACCAAACTAGGAATTTACTTTCTCTTTCTCTGATATATATACATATAATGTTATTTATAATAGTTATTTTAAAAAAAAATCATGAAAATTGTTTATTTTTTATTTTTAATATAATTTAAGCAACTTATTTATTTTATTTTATTTATTTTCTTATTTCAATATATATTTGTGTTATTAAATTCTTTTCTCTATTGTTATAACTAATATTTTTATTTTCATGTTAATTAAGAGTATAACAGAACAGAATACAAAGTATGTCATCTTTAAAATTAAAAAATAAAAGACAAAAGGGTAAACTTTTATTAGAAAAAATTATACTAAAAAAGGAATGAGGGAGTGACAGTCAAAACATCATTTGGGTATTTCATTTCAAAATTATTAATTTAGGTATTTAAAAAAAACAAAACTCATTATATTTTTACTATTTATAAAATTTCTCTTTTTAAGGTTCTTTTATTTATTTTTATTTTCTCCAATTAATTTGAATCCGTTAACTTATTGAATTAAAATGTGTGATTTGATTTTAATAGTCATCCTTCTATTCTGTTAAGTATTTTTTTTTTACTAATGTTTTATTCAATTTTGAAAAGAAATAAAAGATATTAAATATTTTACTACTATTCATTCCATTTTTGAACCAATTATTGATAATAATTTTAAATGGAAATTGAATTTAAAGTTTGATTTTGTCGAAAGAAAAATAAGTCAAATAAATTATATTAAAGTACAATGTTGAATAATAAAAATATCAATTTATCTTGAATGATAAATATACTTAAAATATGATTGAGATGTGATTTGATTCATGTGGAGAGTACAAGAAATAGAACACAAAATCAAAAAAATCTTATTAAAAAATTTGTATGACTAGTTTATGGATTTTTTTTCCTGAATTAAGTCAATAATTTTATTATATCTCATTTTGTTATAACTTAACACTTTTGTCTAGATCAAAATTTTTGGCCTGAACGACTCATCTTAATTTTAATCCATATCAACTCGTCTCGATCTTTGGTTCAATTAGTCTATTTTGACATTTGGTTCGAGTGAACCATTCTCGATTTTTGACCTAAAAGTACAATTACCAATATAACTTGTGTAGAGAGATCAACAAAGAAAAAGAAAAAAGTTATATAAACAATCACAACAAAATGATGCACTAAAGTCGCAAAAATGTAAATAATAAAAAATAAAAAAACCCAACATAACCTTAAAAATATAATTTATATTGGTTAAATATGTAAGTGATGATATATAATATATTTCTTGCAATTACAATTACGTCACTCTGTGAATATTAACGTCAATTTTAAGTGAAGAGTGCTATTTTAATGACGTAAAGTAATATTGTCCCACTAGTATATATATTTTTTTCATTATTATTGCTTCATTGTTCCATTTTGTAGAACGTGTGTGATAATCTTTTACATTCTTAGACTTTAAGATAAGATAGAAGTATTAAAAACGAATTATTGTATACGTTGTCAAAGGGATTTCGTTATTTAAATTTGAATATAAATTTGGCATTCCTAAATTTTGTCGAATTGCTTATAATTTGAATATTTATTTATTAGCTCTTTTGGTAACTTTTCAATTATAAATAATTTTATAAATGTTCAGCATACAAGAAAACTGTTAATAAAAAATTCTACTACGACAAAAAAAAAAAATTAAGTAGCTTTTAAATTTCACTTTTTTAAAATTTTAAGAATGTATCTATGTAGCGAAACAATATATGAATTAATCTATTTTGGGGGCGCGTTACGAATGTTTTTAGTGCCTCTTGTTGTTTTTATTTAATTAGTTAATGACTTTGGATAATATCATCTTTAGATTGACTAGGTTGAGAAATCTTAATCCACGTGCCAATCACAATCTAATGATGATTTGTACCACACTAATTGAAAATAGGTATATTCCCCTCATCAAACAATATGATTGATATATATTAATTATTAAAAGCTATTTATTTTATGACTTTTTAGTTTTTTTTTTTTCGGTTAACTCTCTAACAAATTGTAATAGATTAAAGATTTTAAGCCGTATATACAAATGAAAAGAGATTACCCTCGACAAGTTTTTGGTAAGATAAATGGATTTAGTTATATCAAAACTAAGAAAGATGGTTCTCAACTCATTTTCTTTTTCGCAAAATAGAGATATTGGATCATATTTAAATCAGATTATCCTTACCTTATTCTTACATTGTGACTCGAAATAAATTGGTTAACAAATTTAAAAAAGATGAATGAATTATCCATTTGAGAACCGACGATTAATGTATATTGGTTTCACCCATGGTCACAATCTAAGAACTGTTAATTAATATTTTATAAATTTTAAAATAAAAGGGAGAAACGTATACCTTTGAGTGTCCTTGTGATTCACGAAAGGATAATAGAAACTCGTGAAAAACGAGTATAAGATGACCAAATGAATAGGAGTAGCCACAGATAATTCTTAGTTTTCAATAAGATTTATGTTTGAGTAACGTTATAGAATTTGATAGTACAATATATATTTAAATCTAAGTAGCAATAAACAAATTCACAGGCCTATTTGCATGATGTAAATTTAAACCATTTGTTATTACGAAATCGCTCTTCAATAAATTTCCTGGTCGATTTCGACAAAAATAAATAAATAAATTCTACGAACAGTTGATTAGATACGTGATATTTTGGGAGTGGGGTTAGTAACTGTAAAATTGTCATTGTATTTACTTTGTTCACCACCGAGATGAAGTTGTATGAGCGATCCAAAAGCCATGACAGTGTACTTTGTATTACTTACTTAACTATCCAGCGGTACTTGCAAAAGTAAAAGAAGCCCACAAAGACGACCCATTTATTTTAGTTTTGGGTATGTTGACGTAAGTTCGGCCCACAATGGTTTTTCAATAATTGAGATAAAATTGAAAGGTTGAAGGAGAAGACAAAGGCACGCTCACATGGAACCAAAACTCTATTCCAAAACGAGGTGCATAATGCAAACAAAGTAGTGAGAAAAGGTTTTGAAGATAAAAATAAATGCAGCTGGAAGCAAGGCATGCCCCCCCTCCTCCGTTTTGAGTGAAATAGGTCAAAACTGAAAAGGTTGTAGGGGAAAAAAAAAACTGGCAGGTAGAGAGAGGTACGAAGGGTGGAGATTGAAGCAATCTAATGAGAAGAAGAAGAAGAAGAAGTTGCTACTTATGACATATCTCTTTCCACAACTCATTCCAACCTGGTTAACCACTTACCCCACCCCCCTTTTCTTATTTCGCCCACCCCCCCGAGGGATGGCGGTGATAATATGATAGAGAGGGAGGACTGAAATGCAAAGAAAGTGGCGGAAAGGGGAAAGTAAATGGTTGAATGTGGGGGAAATATTCTTATTGTTGGCGCTCTTAGATCCAAACTCTACATGGAATAGTAGGCCCAACATATCCATCAATAAATTGAAATATTTTGAGTGAGGCTGTACTGTAGCACTGTATCCTCTGTACCATGTGAAGATTCCCATCCTTAAATAATTGGTCCCATCCTCTGCATGTTTTCACGTGTCCTGCCATTCGGATGCCGTTAATTACACCATCATGAGCATCAGCTACTGCATAGGATTCGAGTGGCCCAGTGACAACCAAACCAAAAAATTTTATTTTTATTTTTATTTTTTCTTCCAACTCCCATTTTCCACCTCACTCTCCCTCCACGCGCGTCCTCCCCAATCCCCAATCATGCATCCCATCATGTCACACACTTCCCTCTTCTTCAAGCAACTGCATCATCCTCTTCTATATACTCCTGCCAATCATTCTCCCTCAACTCGCATCCATTTTCTCATCCTTCTGTCTAAACTTTTTCCACTACAAGGAATAACAACGCATCATAAAGATCACTTTGGATTTTATTTGCAAATGGGAAAAAGGCTAAAAACCACTGGATATGCTTCTTTTTTATTTCTAACGTGCTCTGATTCACCTCTTCAAGAAAACCACATTTTCATTTCTAAAATATATTACCAAAATCATCATCATCTTCTAAAATATTAACAATTAATTCCCATGAATTTTTCCTGATAGCGAGAGATGCATGACAAATAATTCTTTCTTTTGATTGATATCGTTATCACTTGATAATTAATCCAGGAAGAGTGTTTAATAATTTCTCTGCTAATTAACACTTCTTTTATTATTTTATTTATCAGTATTATTATACAGAATATTGTCTGGTAGCTAGGGGTGTGAGTTCACTTTCTTCCAAAAGGGTGTGGTGGTGGGCTATCATTTCCTTTCCATGCAAGGACAAATTCTTTGATAAATGTGAGAGAGAAAGAAAGACAGAAAACAGAGAGAGAGAGAGAGAGTGAGGTTGGTGCGTGGTTTGTAAGTTGGTTGTATGCTATTGCTGATTTTAATTTACAGTGAGCACAGGAAAGAAGAGGTAAAGAAGAGAGAAGTGTCAACACAAAACACAAACACAAACATGTTCGATGGAGTACCTGACCAGTTCCACCAATTCATAACTCCAAGGACCTCACTGCCCCTTCACTTACCTTTCCCTCTTCATGCTTCTGGCACCCCCAATACCACCTTCCCTTCCAATTTTGATCCCTATAACCCTCATCAACTCCCACTCCAACCCAACACTCTCTTGCACCCTTTCCCTCCTCACAAAGATGAACACCACAAGGACCAAAACAACACTGTCCCAATGAACTTCCAAATCCAAAGAGATCAACGCCACCAGCAACTGCCCCAGCTCATTGATCCCTGGACCAACGACGAACTCCTTGCGCTCTTGAGGATCAGATCTAGCATGGAGAGTTGGTTCCCAGAACTCACTTGGGAACATGTCTCAAGGTAACCGTTCATTAACTTAATACTATTCTTGCAATTAAATACCTTCCTTTTTACTGTTATTGTCTCTCTTCCAGCTCTTTTTCATCAACAATTCTCTCAGAAATCAACACAATAAATTCTTTAACAGAAAATTAATTACGAGCTGCACTTTGTGTTTGATCAGTGTGGTTGCATCGTGTGCTACCTAAAACCTTTCATGTGGTAGACAAAAGCACACGTGCACCTACACTTTAGCTCACACACTGACACCTTGACACACATAAACACTCAGCCCGAGAGGAAGGAAGAGACGAAAATTGAAGGAAGAAAGCAAATTTGTCTATTATTATACGTGTTCCAGACAAAGATGCTCTTAGATGCCTCATTCCATGGTTGGTTTTTGGATTTATATAATTTATGGTGTGGGCGCAGGAAGCTGGCAGAGCTTGGATATAAAAGGAGTGCAGAGAAGTGCAAGGAGAAATTTGAAGAAGAAAGTAGATACTTCAACAACAACATTAATTACGGCAAGAATAACAACAATTATCGCTTCCTCAGTGAGCTTGAACAGCTTTACCATCAAGGGGGTGCTGATCATCTCGGGACCCAAGAAAAGACCCAGCAACACAAACAAGACAAGATGGACCACCATCCCTTGGAAGAAGGGGATTCTGGAAAACTTGAGGCGCCGGTCACAAAACAAACCCACGATGTTGATGATGATGCTGCAGCGGAAAAGAATCAGGGACGCAAGAGAAAGAGGCCCGGTAGGTTTGAAATGTTCAAGGGTTTTTGTGAGAGCATTGTGCACAAGATGATGGCACAGCAAGAAGAGATGCACAACAAGCTCCTCGAGGACATGATGAAGAGAGATGAAGAGAAGTTCACGAGAGAGGAAGCTTGGAAGAAGCAAGAGATGGAGAAGATGAACAAGGAGCTCGAGATGATGGCTCGTGAACAAGCCATTGCAGGTGATAGACAGACCAACATTATTCAAATACTGAACAAATTCTCAGTCCCTCCTGCTTCAAACAAGAGTCTCAAGGTAGTAAGCAATGGTTCAAACCTAAAATCTCACACTACGAAAAACCCTAATCCTTCACAAAACATCCCAGCTACAACAGAAAACCCTACCTCCAGTCTTGCACAAGACACATTACAACTTATTACGAATCCTTCTACTTCTTCCTCTTCAGTTCAGGTTCCTCAGCCCAACCCTAGTTCTTCCTCTCTAAATAGCCAGAATAACATAAACCCAGCAGAGAGAAATTCAGTTTTGAATAAAAGCTTGTCACCAAACGTTGGTGGTGAGAAAGACGATGTTGGGAGAAGGTGGCCAAAGGACGAAGTGTTAGCACTGATAAACCTGAGGTGCAGCAGTGTGAGCAACAACAGCAACAGCAATGAGGAGAAGGAAGGGAACAAGGTGCCTCTGTGGGAGAGAATCTCACAAGGGATGTCGGAGTTAGGATACAGGAGGAGTGCAAAGAGGTGCAAAGAGAAGTGGGAGAACATAAACAAGTACTTCAGAAAAACCAAGGATGTTAACAAGAAGAGGTCCCTTGACTCAAGGACTTGTCCCTACTTTCATCAATTGAGCAGTCTCTATAATGAAGGAAAACTTGTTCTACAATCCGAAAAACCAGAAAGCCACACGAATAATCCACCTGAGAATAATCTGGAGCAAGTGCAACCAGATCAAACACGAGCCGAGTCTTCTTCTCAAGTGGGGTCTGGTGGTTTCAGTGTGCAGCAGCAGGTTGATCATGGAGGTGAGAAAACCTTGATGCAAGTACCTTCTTTGGATTTTGATCAGTTTTAATTCATTGATTTGTCCAGGCACAAAAATAATAACGAGTACCAACTCTTTTGTAACTTCTGTGTTTTTGTTTTTTTGGTTGATGCTGGTTTTCTTTATAATATATATATATATCTATATATATATATAGCATATAAAATTGATTATTGTATATCCGAAAAGCTTAGAATTTGGGTGGCACCGACAGCTATAGCTAGTTTGAGGAATGAGAACAATTAATATTTCTATTCCTGTGTAAGTGTGATATTTATGTTGTATTTTACTTTATCTTAGTGAGGGGAATCAATTGATGTTTGATATTTGTTTTAATGGGGAAGACATTGACCCTGTTAAAAAAATAAAGGGAGGGGAAGGAAAACATTCTTTAGGACATTCTTCACTTTTGTAACTAGTCACTGGAACTAACAAAAGGTTAAAGGAAGCATCAGTCTTTTTCGTCCAAGTATACTGGGAAAACGAGTTTAGGTATACTCACCCTAAAGTCCCGCCAACATAAGGTTTATCTCTAATGTCCAACATTCAAATTTTTACTATTATGGATAACTTTGTCACCCACCAAGTAATAATGAATCTTGTACTCAAGTGCTAGGGGCCACATCCTTAGAATTTTCATCAGATCACCAAAATTATCCATTTTCCATCTCCCCATTTATTAACATCGCATTACATTTGGCAATGCAAAGGAAATTACTAGTAAACTATTACACAAGTTTTATTTGCATCCATTTATTAACTAATTAGTAATTTTCCATAAGTTTGCTTACATTATATTTATAGAGAAATTGTATATACATGATAGGGATATAAACCTTTTGAAAAACAAAACAAATAAATGAGAATAAGTTAGTAAGTGTTGAGATAAAGGGAAACTTTACATTCTTTTTCTATATAACTATATTGTGTGGGTAGGCTATTTTTTACATCTTGGTATTTAGATTTTAAACAAGAGAGAGACTCAAGTTATCCATATAACTAAATATTAGAAAAAATATTTGTATTTAATAACTCTTTTTGTGCATTTAATTAAAATATTTTATTAAATAAAACAATCTTTGTAAAAAAATATTAAATCTTAATCATCTACATTCATTTTTGATTCACCTAGAGCAGTAGACGTGTAATTCTGTTCAGTGTAAACATTTAATACCATGTTTAATCATTAATATTTCAAAGTTAAGCAATGTTAGTCCAATATTAATATTTTATCTTATTGATAACAATAACTTTTAATAGAGTTTAATGATATATATGTTAAATTTATTAGTAAACATGATTATTAATTGTACATGAATGAATAGACATGCTAATATTTTCTATATGCAGTTTGAAACATATTAACAATGCACTAAAAAATTGCAATATTATGTAACTGAATTTTCATATAACCAAAATTCTACCTTGGTAAACTATGAACCAAAACAACATTTAAGCCACTTTTCAAAGTATTTTATATTTTATTAAATGAATTGATTTAACATCTGGTATTTTCTTAAAATAATATAAATGTTTAACGTGTTTAAAATTTAATTTACATGATTATGAACTCATTCTATGAAAAAATATTTTTTTCGACAAACAAGTCTTGTACTTTGTTTGAAGCATTGAATTGTGTACATGGCGATACTATTGGGTAAAAAATTGGGTACCGATGAAAAAGGAGTTAGTTAGGTCAATATTGGAACAGTGTTTACACTCTACAGTACTCTGAGTTACTTCATGGCATTATAGTTCTTAATGAATGGCACCATTCATTTCGATAGGTAGTTGTCAGTGCACACAGTGCATATATTTTCGTGCCAAAATCATCTTCGTTATTCTTTCTTGATTGATTGATTACTTCTGCTTGATTCACAATCTTCCAAATCTTTCTTGTTTTTTTCTCACCAGAAACACGTTCTTCAGCAGGATACTACCCAAATCGGAACTACTAACACATCCATAAACCCTTTTTCTTCCCATAACTATTCTCATTCAAAACTTTATATAATTCAAAAGAGAGACGATAGGTAACAAGAGAGAGAAAAATATGTAGGAGATAAATAAAATGGTATAGAATAGAGTCAAAGAAGTGACGCAATATATCGTTAGAGGCCCACCAGTGGTATTCTTTTCTTTCTTTTTGTTTCTTGTGAGTCTAGATCACTTTTCTTTTTCTTATCATTTTCCAATAATATTTTTGCAAAGATCCACACTTTTAAGTATCTCAATCAGAGACATCCATTCAACTCATAAGAATTTTAATCTATGTATGCTAAAGATAACTACATGCTTTTAATTGTCCAAATAATAAACTGAGTTATAATTGCTACTAATAAATGTTAGAATATTTCAGTAAGAGTTTTATGATATTCAATGAAATAATTGAATTGATTTAGTTGAATGGCTTTTTATTTTAAAGTTTACTTGATTTTGTTTTTTGATTAATGGGTAATAAAAGAAAGCTCTTTAAAGTGTGACAAGCATCAAAATGAAGAGGTGGAGTTGGAGCACAAGAACACGTGTTACTGTGAATGCTAGGTAATGATGTTAAAGATAGAAGAAGTTGTGGAACGTAAGCCTTTTTCGATGCTTTAGGATGAGTGAATGAAAGTACGAAAGAAAAAAAAAAAAAAAAGAAAAAGAAAGAAAAGGGAAAAGGAAGTGAAAACGCATAGTGTAAAAATGTGTCCCTAAAAAAAGGACGATATCATTTTTATTATTTT
>Ga0099822_1002243_pt1 | contig 23939 bp, 8 predicted proteins | sample CowpeawhiteBW_FD_76839 | JGI IMG/M metagenome (GOLD analysis project Ga0099822, IMG submission 76839) | Root nodule microbial communities of legume samples collected from California USA - Cow pea white BW | ecosystem: Host-associated > Plants > Roots > Nodule | place: USA: California | collected... | reverse complement strand
GTGGCCTAAAAGTAATGGACCACAAATCCTACCCCCAATATTTAAGACTCCTCCTGGGAGGCCACGAAAATTAAGAAGAAGAGAACCTGATGAAGATGTCAGCCACTCTAGGTTGGGGAAGAAACATCTTAGAATGAAGTGCAGTAACTGTGGCCAGTTTGATCACAACATCAGAAGCTGCAAGCAGGGAAAAACCAACAAGGTAAATCTGTTTATCATAATCAAATGAAGTACGATATAATTAAGAAGTTGGAACTAATGACTGTGCGGTCTTTGCAGGGAAAACAGAAAAGGAAGAAGTCTGCAAAAACTGCAGCTGCTACTGAAGAAAAATCTGCCATTATTTTTTGTAGTAGTTGCTTTAAGAAGCAGTAATTGGTCGCCACAACCACAAACTTTTCTTCCAAAATGAGAAGATCCCACTTGCGCAGAAGAAGACGAAGACGATGGACAACCCTTCGACCCAACACTCATCTTCATTTACAAACCCTAAAACACAAAAAATTCCCAAATAATCAAATCAACCTACCTTATGTTGATCAACAAATGTTGAGCACTTCAATATTCTATGATGGCGTGGTAATGGCTTTCTATTTTCATTCCTTCAGATTTCAACATCCACATCTTTCTTCCAAACTCTTTCTCTTCGATGGATTCACAGACCTTCACAAACCTAACGGTTCCACACTTTAAAAGGCCAACTGCACGTGCTCAAAATGAAGAAAAAAAAATTAATTTATGAATTATAAATATTAATTTAACACGTGTCAGCATCTGAATAGACACGTGTCATCAGATGACCAGCCTAGGTGGAACGCCGTTTGCCACACAGTCACAGACTTAACGCCTTTCACAAATTAGGGACTAAAATCAGTAGTTCCAAAATCACGAGGATCAAAATGGTTTAACGTTTGGGGGAGGGACCAATTCCAAAAAACGATAATAGTTGAGGGACGAAAAACATAATTAACCCAAAAAAAATTAACATAAAAAAGTAAAATCTAAACAAAATACCATGTGGCACAATCTCAACAACACATTCCAAAATCTTAAAAAAAACATAATTTTTTTAAGAAAAAAGATGTGCACACATAGAATTGTGACACATGATGTGGTGTAGTGTTGACACGTGTCCAAATTTAAATTCGAATATTTGTCATTTCCCTCCCAAACTATATATTGTCATTTATTTATTAAACATCTCATTTTATTCCTCTTAACCTCTCATTTTAGAAACTCGTATCTCTCTCAAAACCCATTTCTCTTTCACCGTGACTCGTCAGTGTGACTATCTCTCCATATCGCTATATCAGTGTTTGCACGGAGGTTTTGTTAGTTCCTTTTTATGTATATTTTCTTTTTATTTATGGTTAAACAACTCTTTAATTAACTTGCCTATAAAAAAAATACTAAATACTAAAGAGTATACAAAAACCAATCACACACCACGTGGCACAACTTAGCAACATGTTCCAAAATTCAAAAAAAAAATCCAATAAATAAAAAAGAGGTGCACACCTAGAATCGTGACACGTGGTGTAGGGTGGGCAAAATTAACTATACTGAATTGAACTGTCAAATAATTATACCATATTATACTAAAAATATTGAACTATTTAGAATGAAAATTGAACTAAATAATTTTATAGCTTAGTTTTTAAAAATTGAACCTCTAAAGTTGCAATTAATTGCTCATTAACTTAAACTACTTTGATTTATACTTTTTACTTGTATAAAGTGTCTTGTCCCTTAGGAAGTCAAAGACCAAGTCTTTAAGGACAATGTGTTTCTGATCTACGTCACATAGTTTGACTACTTCAAACTTTTAAGGAATGACATTGTACATTGAACATTTTATGACAGGTAAAAAGGGCTTGCTATGACAAGTATTCGAGTAACAATCATAGTAAGTCCAACTCAACTTCATTGCAGAATACACATAAACATGGCCCATCTCACACCAAATCATGTGACTCTATTTTGTTCATTTTACCTTCAAACTCTTTAAACTTTAATTAACACATGATTTATGTTCAAGACATTGAATACCTCTTCAAGAAGAAATGACATATGTAATCCAAAAAGGAGGCAAGTCTGCAAACTCTCTCAATCAACTTTGAGCGATGTTGGATGTGGAAGAAAACAAACCACAATCTCCATCACCATCCAATTAACACATTAAAACAATAAATATAAATATTTGAGGTTTGATGCAGAAAGAAGAAACCCATATAAGAGAAGTGGGTATTAGCGCGGATAATGCAGAAACTAAACTCAAGGATGAGAACACGACCAAGACCAGCCTTGTCAGAGCATGATAACGGAAGATGAGGACATGACAATACAAATTGAGAAGTGATAATGAAAAACGAGGTGCCACTATGTGAGATGAAGGGGACAATGGTGCAAATATGGTAGACGACAACACTACGAAGGGGAGAGGACGCCCCTATGTGAGAACAAACTAGATGATGACAATTGTGTGAGAAAACTTAAGAATGGAAGACCGAGAGGAATATTGAGCATGGGCGGATTGGGAAATGCGAGAGTGCCAAAAGTTATGGATTTAAAGATGTTATGACATGTGTGGAACTAATAGTCATGGTAAAGTCTATAACATGGTCCTAAAACTGAAATAATAAGTTTTCAACCTAATTACATATGTGTCATAATAAGTTTTTCCTCTTCACTTATTATGCCAAGTCCCCTTTAACCCGTCATAATAATTATTATTTTTGTTACGAAAATGTCACCGGTCAACTTATTATGATAGGTGAATTATGCTAGTCATTATAATTTGTCATTTATTCTTTTTTTTTCTGCTAGTGATCGTAGAGAAGAAAATCATTGAGATTAGAAGCATTGTTGTTCTCACAATTTGATTTTAATGGTATCGTTTACAGTTTTTATTTTCCTTTTGTTAATGATATGTTTCATTTTTTTATGGACAGACATTATTGCTTAGAATTTGATATATAATGCTTCTTTCTAAATTAGACTAGTCAAAAATTGGGATTAAATCAAATTTTGGAATTTGGCGAGCACGTTTTCATTTGGATCTCTTCTCTATATATCTATTTAGCTATCCAATAATTTCATTTAAAGTTATTCGTCTCTTTCTATGAAAGAGCTATGTTTTCCTAATGAGAGCTTTTCAAATATTGGTCCTCCTTTGTTTGATAAATGAGATATTTGAGAGTTTTAGATAACTGGGTGTTTTTAGCGAGGGATGATAAATAGAATAATAAAAAGCATCATAAATTCATGTGTTGCAATTTGAAGAATGTTGATGTTTGAATATTAGAAACTCTAGAGTTTGAATCTATCAAACTTTATTATTTTTTTTGTTATCAGATGAATTTTACATTGCCAAAAATAGTAGAAACTCTCACACAAATACGGTTGGAATTCATCTTTTACCTCCTTGTATCGATACACCATCAACTGAGCATAGTAAAAGTCGGTCAGATGTATGGGGACATTAAGAAAATCCTAATACAGAAGCATTCAAAAAACAAAAACTCTCATCATTAAATACAAAAGGGGTTAGTGTTGGTCATTCACCAACTATTTCTAAATATTACCAAAATGCATCTCAAATGAAGTTGGTGAAGATGTTTGTGAAGTTCGAGCTTCCTTTTCGATTTGTGGAAGATGAGGACTTTCATGACTTTTTATGATCCTTACAGCCACGATTTGAATTCTCATCCTGCTCTACATTAAGGCATGAAATGTGGAAACTTTATGATATGGGAAAGGTAGAGTTGAAAAAAATTCTATTAAAACAGTGTCGGAGGGTTGCTTAGTTATAGACACATGAACTTCATTTCAAAACCCAAATTACATGAGTTTAACAACTCACTTTATTGACAATGATTGGAAGCTTTAAAAGAAATTTTCTCATAAATTTCTTAAAAAATAAAATATTCTCATGAATGTCTTGAATATGAGCGAATTTCTTATAAAAGTCTTGTTTGTCTTGATGTTGGAACTAGGTGGAATTCAACTTACTTAATGTTAGAGGAAAGCTTGAAGTATAAAGATGCCTTTGTCTTGCTAGATATGCAAGATAAGAAATTTTGTGTTGAAATGACCAAAAGTAATGGTGGTGTGCCATTAGAAGAGGATTGGGAAAATGTAAGGTTTATTCTACCATTTTTAAAGATGTTTTATGACTCTACCATATAAATTTTTGACAATGAAATTAAAATTATTGTCATCTTTAAAAAATATTTATGAATAATATCAAAGTGTTGAGGAGGGTTCTCAAAGTAGCCAACAAGAACCTCAACGAGATGAGAAGATGATCTTCATGGCATGAGTTTCTACGTAAGAGCTACAAGATAAAAATTTGATTATATTTGAGAAAAGATCTTGAACCTTATACAAAGTCATATGAGCTTGATGTTTTACATTGGTGGAAAGTCAACTCAACTAGATTTTCTATCATTACGAGCACGGTTCGGGAAGGTTTTAGTCATTCTCATTTCTATCGTAGCGTCAAATTGTGCATTTAGTACAAAAGGAAGGGTGATTAGTCTTGATTGTTGTTGCCTAACGTCTAAATCTAAAGTAGTGAAGTACTTGTTTGCACACAAGATTGGTTGAAAGAAACACCTTTCTCCATACTTGTAGAAGAGAATCCTAAAGAATTTGATAAATTTAAACGAGGTGAGTTTATATAAAAAAAATTATATATTTTATAGTTTATATTTTAAGTTTTCAAAAATGATTTTTTTTTCTGGATATAACATTTTAAGGTGGGGTGAACCTTCAATTGCTATTAATTTGAATGATTGAATGTATTGGTTAGTTGTATTTGTATTTTATAATGCAACTTATATTTGGAGATGTATTAATTTTTTTATTTTGTTGTTTATAGGAGAACCTATGTTCTTGAGTAGAGACAAATCTTTCCCATGTATTTAGTTTTATGTCCTTTTTTTATAAGGAACCTATATTATAAATGAAGTAGGTAAATACTTCCTTTTTTTAGTTTTTTAATTGAAATGCAATGTTTAATTTAATTATTTAGTTAAACAATTCTAATGATGTTAATGTCAAATATCTATTTAATATGAAATGGAATGCTTTGTTTTTTAAATCATTTTTTGATAAAGTGACGAACATAGCCGAATTGACCATTGGGTGTTAATTTTTCTTCTTTTTCAACTTTTTTTTAAAACATCAACACAATTCAAAAATAGTTCACAGAGAGTTAAATTCAAAAATATTGCAGTTTGGTTAAAAAATAATGCAATTTAGTTTAAAAGAGGTGTAGTTCGAAAACATGATAAGGTACGTAAAAGTTCAATTCATATTATATTTAAATGCAGTTCAGTGCAATGTAGTTTGGTATAACAAAATATAGTTCAATTTAGTTTGTCTGAACTCATTTTCAGTTCACTGCGATTTTTAAAAGTTCTGTGTAGTTCATTTATCTCACCCTTAACGTGGTGTTGTTTAGTGTTGACATGTGTCGAAATTCAAATTTAAATACATTATTCTTATTCCCTCCCAAATTATATCTCTTCTTTTAATTATTAAAAACTCATCGATATCTTTCTCTTACTGTGGGTCGATCATTATGGCCCTCTCTACTTGTCGCTCTTGCGGTGTTTCCATGGAAGTTTCGTTATCGTTATTTTTTTCTCATTTTTACGTTTAGTTGAACTGCTCTTCATCTAACGCATCTATACAAAATATAAAAGAGTAGACACAAAAGAGTAGACACAAAAAACAATCAAATGTCATGTGGCACAATCTCAACAACACATTCAAAAATTCAAACAAGTCCAAAAGAATATAACCTATTTAAGTAAAGATGTGCTGACCTAGAATTGTGGCACATGGTGTTGTGTAGTGTTGACATGTGTCCATATTCAAATTCAAATACATTTTTTTGATTTTTCTCCCAAACCATATCTATTATTTTATTTGTTAAAAACTCTTCTCTCTTTTCCTTTCGGTTTTTTTCTCTCGAAACTCATATCTCTCTCGAAGCCCATGTCTACCTCTCTCGAAGCCTATGTCTCTCTCTCTTTCTCTCTCATTGTGGGTTGATTAGTGTGATTGTTTGTCCATGTCACTATGTTGGTGTTTCCATGGAGGTTTCGTTATTTTCTCTTCTTTTTATATTTTTCTTTTATTGTTTATGGATGAATTGGTTTTCATTTATTGTATCTATAAAAAATACAAAAGAGTAGACACAAAAATCAATCACACGTCACGTGGCACAATTTCAATAACATTCCAAAATAAAAAAAGAATCCAAAAAACAAAGGTGTAACCTCTTTAAATAAATAAGAGGTTCTAAGATTGTGACACACGGTGTTTTGTAGTTTTGACACGTCATATTCAAATTCAAATTCAATGTTGAACAATCAAAATTTATGGGAGAGTGGCGCACACGCGAATAGGTATTGGAGAGACTTTTTCAGATATCGAATTGAAGATTTGGATATTTGGAATTCATTATCTCTTAATGAAGTTAAAACCTAAGGAAGATTGATTTTGAGTGTTGGATATTTAGAATTAGTTTTGTAATGTTTTCTAATTTTACCCACGAATTTAACAAAATTATCCATGCCTTTTCTTTTCCCACCAACCTAGTTTGATAGGTAAACTTTTTTCTTAACCCACTTTTTCATGTTAATTTCTTTTTGGTAGGTAAAGATATTACATACGAATGTGTGTGTAGGTAATATAAATTTACTTACAAATATTATTCCCTTAGTAATTATTCACGAAAAATTGGAATTTTTCTTGAAATGTATATTCATTTATTCTTATATTTTGAAAGTAAAATATATGAATTATAATTTTACATTAAAGTTAAGAAATTAGAAACATATTTATTTTTTTATAATATTTTGTTCACAAAATTCTAAATTTTGAGACTGCTTCCACTACGTATAAACATGAACAATCATTCTAAAGTTTTTTATATGCATCATCTTGCGCGCTCTATAAATGGTTTATTTGTGTATTTATTTATTCATTTGTTATAACTGTTAATTTTATTTATGTTTTTGTTTATTTGCATATGTTGATATTTAATCTTTATTAATGGTTAAAGATTGGATCTGATTTAATGACATAGTGTGTTTTATGTATGTTATATATGTTCAGTTAGTAACTATAATTGTACAATTGTAAGTAAATAAAATGTAATGTTTTTTTGTCAAAACTATCATCGCATTGTGTTGGTAAGATTGATCTAACAATTAATGCTTGATAAATCATTAACAACAAATTTGACGAAAATGATTATAAATATAATGTTTCTGCTCAATCATTTAAAAAGTAAGAAATTTTATTGATTATGATGCAAAATTAATTTTATATTAAAAAAATGAAAGAATATGCGATACTCCTCCGACCAATAGAATCATTGTTGATGACTTCAATAATACAGATATAGAAAGAGACATCAATTTATATTTTATAATTTTAATTATATATTTTGAAAATATCTTATAACAAAATATTTTAGAAAAGGTCAATTATTAAAATATTATTTGTAAATATAATATAAATAATTTTGTACTAATTATTAAAATTAGTTTGAATTTAGTTTCTTTATTTAAATTAATTTTGTGAAAAATAAAATTTTATTAAGAAGATATATTTATTATCGTGTGAAAAAGAATATTTTATAAAAAACATATAATTTATAACAATATATAAATAAGATTCTCTTTTTTTTAATATTTTTATAATATCAATTTTATTTTTAATTATTTTAAAAATTAATTATTATATAAATAATTTATTTTCAATCATTATTCTATTTTTTTTTTAATTTTAAATTATTATTTTAAAAATGTACTGTGTTCACTAAGTAGAAATAATTTAAATATATTTTTACATTAACAATAATAAAATATTATTATTTAATTTAATAAAATTAAAATATCAATATTAATTTTTGTTATATTTTAGTTAACTTAAACTTATTTAACAATTAATTTTTTTTAATGATAATGATATTTTAACCTACTTCTTTTATTCATTTTTAATTCAAAATTTCAATCACCCTTAAATCATCACATCATTACAAAAAATTAAAACATATAATCTAAGAGTGGTGGAAAGAATGAATTAAAAGTGGATAAAAAAAATCAATTAAAATATCATTATCTTATTTTTTTAAATAATCCTGTGCATTGCATAATAAAAAACTAGTAGATTTATATATACATGATATGATTTTTATATATATATATATATATATATATATATATATATATATATTGAATAACTTATATTACTCACTTTTTAATAACGAGATTATTCCTTTGCCATCATATACGTGTTGATAAGAAGATTCTCGTACTTTTTTCGATCACTTTTATGTTATTATCAAAGTTTTTTTTTTCCATATTAGATGAAATTATATTTATTCTTCAACATCCTTTCAATAAAAATAATAAAAGTCTCTCTTATTCCTTTTACATTAATTATAAATTTTTTATATTAATGATATGACCCTTTATTTATTATTTTATGCAAAAAAATAAATAACAACATTTTAATAAAAAATATAAAAAGTTTCAAATATTGAATTATCAACATTTTTCAACGAGAAATTCAATTATAAATACGAATATAGTAAAACTGAATTAAAACTAAAAGGAATAAACATATTATTTATATTTAAGTCAAGATATAAGAATAATGAGTCTAATACAAATTTCATATTATAAAAGTACAGCGAAATGATTAATTTATTATAATATATAAAGAGATTATCTGTTTTTGTCCATATAATTTTATTTTTAATTATTATTTTAAAAATTAATTATTTTATAAATAATTTACTTTGATATTATCTTACAAATTTATTTTTTTAAACTATTATTTTATTTAATAATTATTTTAAAAATTAATTTACATATCAAAAATAAATATTATTCAACTTAACTTAAATCTTTATAAAAATTAAAAAATACGAAGACATAGTTGCAATTATGTGTTTTCAGGTATATAATAACATTCATACATGATCTATTATGAAATAGAAAGAAAGAAAAAAAATGGAAATTGGTATTACAAATAACAATATTTTTATATTAATATCGGTATGTATTTATTTCTCTTATTTTTATATTATGATTTGTTTGGTTGAACGAAAGTATGTTTTTCATCTCTTTTAACTTGTCCATGTTTCCTTACAAGTAGATGTAATTAAAAATGAAAATTAATATGACATGTAAATGTAATTTTTTTATTATTAATGGATTCAATATATTAAAAATATTTACTCTAAATTAATAAATTTATTATCATAAAATTTTACATGATAGAAAAATAATATGATTTCTTACAGTACATTAAATGTAAATTGTTTTTAGCCATTTGATTTTCTGATCCTGATACCTAATTGATCAGGATATTCGACAAGCACAAGATTAAAGATTTAGATTTGTGCCGAGATAAATACATCTTGTGGTACACGGTCTCTAGACTATTGGACTAAACACATATAAGATCACATAATTACGAGAAAGTGGTCTTTATAAGGTAATTAGCGTCTAAGCATGATTAAAACATATTTAGATTCAGACTAATGTGTAAACAATAAGTCAGGTCCGACCTATAAACATAGGTAAAACTAAACATATGAAATTATTTTAAGCAAATATTAACTTAAGATATCAAAGTATTTTTTCCAATACTAAATAACGAAAAGCCTACTAATAGAAAAAGATACATAAGAAACATAAAAATAAAAGTGATTGATCGACTTAATATATCTCTATTAATCAAGAATAATTTATAAATTATTTACATAAAATATTTTTATATAATGATTTAATGTATTGATTTAATTTTAAAATTTAATAAGATTAAATTAAAATACTCAGATGACTTAAAATTAAAAAAATTACGTTAAAGCGTATAAATACGGATTAAGTCGTATAGTTATAAAACTTGAATTACATTGTTAGTTTTGACTCGAGTCTCAAGAAAGTGAAAATTTAGAAATAATCTTATTTGAGAATTTAATTAAAAAGTATTATTACGTTTATTAGAATTCAATATTTTACATCAAAATATATTATTTATAAGAAAGGAGAAGTGTTTTCGTTTATGATCATAATTTAAAATATCATATTTAAAACATTTTTTAATTATTTAACTAATAATTAATTTTTAATAATACAGGAAAAATATTTCTTGGCTTGAATATTTTTGATCTCTCATATTTATGCCAAGATTGTTTTTGGACTTTCAACTTTAATGGTAATAATTATTTTAGCTATGTAATTAAAAATTGTGCGTTTTGTTTTCTAATTTATTTTTTTTCTAGTTCTAAATAAAGTTTAAAAATAATTATTTGCAGATTAGAAAGATTAAAAATAAACACAGATACTTATTTTTTGAATTACGTCTTAAATTTTAAAATAAAAAATGTAATTTTTCGCGTATCATGGCAGTATTAAAATTAAAATCTAAAACTTCATTCAAGTCATCTAAAGTCCCGACCGATGAACTTGATGAATTGTCATTTATATAAATTGATAAAGAAGAAAATGCATAAAATTACATTAAAAGCAAATTTATATTTTCTAAAAGTGAAATAATTATACATATACGACAGTTTGAAAGTAATGATTAAGTAAGGAAAGAAAATCATTAATTTTTATTTTTTTGATATTGTTTGGTATCACTCAAAATCCGAAAAACAAGCTTATGGATTTACTCTTATTTGCAATCCTTCCAATTGAAAAAACAAAATATTTTTTAACTGAAAGACCAAATTATCCTTGTGTATATATTCATTATATCTTTATTAATCATGTTTGTATCATTTTATATTTCATATTTGACTTTTTTTTAACTTTTCCCCCTTATTTCTTACGGACAATTTTCACAATTATTTAACTTTTTATTAATTTTATTTTCTCTTACCTTTTTCTTTTCTTCTTAAACCTCGCATACCAAAAGTGCCCGCTTTTTCCAGTATTTGGAATTATTTTTAAGTGATTATAATATAAAGTTTAAGTTCAATGATGAATGAAAAATATTTTAGATTAAATTAAATAATAGGATAATTTTCTTTTTAAATTTATAAAGAAAAAATGTATTTTAAAATATCACAACAAAACGCAACGCATTAGGTGGTAGTCTCTCGGCCACCCCATGGATGGAAAATTCACACAAAATAAGCGAAACGCGTATTTTTGGGTGAAAAATTACAAAACCAAACATTGCGTTTTTCTCTACTCTTTTTCCCCTTCTATCCTCGAATTTCCGATCAGTTCCGATTCTTACAACTAGGGTTTGGAAATCGACCACCACACTTTCTCCCTATTCGCTGAACGCGCGATCGCGATGCAGCTCTAGGGTACTTCCTTTCTTCCCACTCGCGAATCTGAAATCTCGTTATCGTACATGCCATCGGTGGTGACCGCAAGATGTATAGCAATTTCAAGGAGCAGGCGATAGAGTACGTGAAGCAGGCCGTGCAGGAAGACAATGCCGGAAACTACGCCAAAGCGTTCCCTCTCTACATGAACGCCTTGGAATACTTCAAGACGCATCTCAAGTACGAGAAGAACCCTAAGATCAAGGAAGCAATCACGCAGAAATTCACCGAGTACCTGCGTCGGGCCGAAGAGATTCGACCCGTCCTCGACGACGGAGGCCCAGGCCCGGCTTCTAACGGGGACGCCGCCGTAGCCGCCAGGCCCAAGACCAAACCCAAGGACGGTGAAGGTGGCGGCGACGGGGAGGACCCCGAGCAAGCCAAGCTCAGGGCTGGGCTCAACTCGGCCATCGTGAGGGAGAAGCCCAACGTGAAGTGGAACGACGTCGCAGGGTTGGAAAGCGCCAAGCAGGCCTTGCAGGAGGCTGTGATTTTGCCTGTGAAGTTCCCTCAGTTCTTTACTGGTGGGTTCACTAGGTTGTACGAATCCTGAGTTAGAATGAGTTGCATTTTGTCTGAGAAGTGTGAAGGGATTTTCTTGTGTGGAATTTGGTTGAATGTTTGATGTTTTTTCCCGTGGTTACTTTTTCAGGGAAAAGACGTCCGTGGAGAGCCTTTTTGTTGTATGGACCTCCTGGAACGGGAAAATCTTATTTAGCCAAGGCAGTTGCAACAGAAGCCGAGTCTACATTTTTCAGGTAAAATTGTTGATTTTACGGTTTAAGTGAAGGATGGAATTTATAGAACTAAATAACCTTTAGGTCTGGTGTATACCATATTACATGAAAAGCCATTGAAATGGATTCTGATTCCTAAGTTAAAGAATGCGCGTGTCTCAATTTCCGCACTGCATACCCTTTTATCGGCATTAAGATTTGAATCCAAGGTAGTTAAATTCTATTATTTATCTAAAATAGGAAGGGGGTCTTAGGAAGATTTTACAGAATTCATAATCCATATTTTCCATGTCATGCATAAAATTCATAAGTAATAACCCATAAGGTAGTATAAAACTTAATAACTCTACAACACAGGTACACAAAACATTGTACGGCATAATCTGACATGTGCTTGCATTATAATCATAAGGATCTACTGTTTGATCCTCACCTTCAACTCCATCTACTTCGCCAACCAAATTCTCCTAGTCGTGATGACCAACTATATCCGCTCCAACTTGTCTTAAGCCAAGTTGTCTTCTCCCTCATCTTGATTTGAGAAGCATTGAAATATATGGTGCCGTTGTCTAAACCTTCAATCTCGTCATCATTTTCTGCTCATCATTAGGCCAAACATCAGGAAGATCCAACTCCGGAGTTCTTCTAGCTTACTTCTTTTTAATTAATTTTAAACTTGCCATGATAAATACATCAGTTGTTGTCTTTTGCTTTAAGTGGGTTTTTCTCTAATGACTTTGGACAAATACAAATAATGCTAACATAGGCTGTTAGGTAAGGATTCTTAAGTAGACTTTAAGCCTATCTCAACCTCATGAAACTGGTTTGTAAGGTTTGCACCCACTTTCATACTATAGTTTAGTTACATCTCTAGTTGATTTGAGATCTTCAACACACTTCTTGACTCTGCTGACTCAAAGTCTCAAGTGTGGAACTAGTTATTTTCGGGTGGTTTGATAGTGGTCTAATACCAGGTGACACAATGGGCCTGGCAAACACTCATTAGGACAGGCTCTAATACTATCTTACAAAATGAACTTTAAGTTTAATTCATTCTCATAAAATCAACTTGTGAGGTTCTGTTTGCACCAACTTGTTACTGTAATTTGACCATATTGGTAGTTGACATGAGATCTCTAACACTAATAAATACATTACAATTCATATGCCACATTTTAAAAATATTACCGTGTCCCATTATATTCTTGCCCTGCTGAGCTGCATGTCATGCTTAATGTGATTGACAAATCTTTTGATCTATGTATGGCCATCAAACATCTCAAAGGCTTTGCTCTCTGTTTTAAACATGTGGTACACAGCAATGGACTTCAAAAACATTATTCCTTTAGGGGCTGCTAACTGGAAATTTAAAATTGTCAATCAACGATTATTGTGCAATCACTTTCCAAATGGTTTTACGTTCTTCATGTCAGTTAACGAAAATGTTTAGATTTGGCCCTCTCTTGTCAGTCCACGAACCAGTCATTATCGTGGAACCAATTGCTTCCAAACAGTTTTATCTTCTTAAGTAGCCTCCACTGTAAACTTCACTTATTGTTTCAAATGCTCTACTCCTCTAATGTTATGATAGGAAAGTGGTTTAAAACCTTTTGCTATGGTGCACAATGAATTAACATAATAGAAAAACCTTGCAATTATTTGACATGCATTCTCTGGTGTACCCTTCTTAAACATGGTGTTGATTGTGTCTTCAGAGCCAAATGCGTTTTCTCTGGAAAAGGTTTATGATTTCAACATTCTCAATGCCATCAACTTCATTGTTTTTTCTCTTTTCAGCCCTGGTACTCTTTTACCACCCTTGGTTTTGTTTAAAACCAGCCACAACTCCCAATGACTCCATTTTCACTTACTTTGGAGCAGCTTTGCAAGGTTCAACATTCTGAATTGTTTGAGCAAAGTGATGGTTAAACCTATATATTACTCCAGTATATACTTTTTGACAGAATATGCATTGAAACTTTGTAGTACCTGCATACTTTTATCCCACATCAGTTCCAGTGAACAAATCTGTAAACGTTAAGCTAGCAGTGGAGCATCCTGCACAGTATTATCACCAGCACTTTAGCTTTTACCAGCCCCACCGGGTTCATGGTCATCACCCCTTGTGAAGCCATCTTCACTTTAGTTAATAATAAAACACTGGAGCCCTAAATACGACTTCGTTTTGGGTTTAAAACTTTTTCTCGTCGAACTCACCAAATCGTTACAAACTTGTGAGTTCAAACGAGTTAACCGATCCTACATCTGATTTTACCTGAAAAATGAGTTTGCTTGAGAGTTGACTCGGAAGCCATGACTGGGCACGTAAATGCATCCAACTTAATGGGTTAACTTGTGAGTTTGATAACCGTTGTTGCATTTGTATGAAAAATAACATTAAAATCCTAAAAAACTGCAATATTCCTGTAGTGTTGTTTCCTGTCCTCTTTTGTTTTCGAATCTTATTTTTGTATGATAATTAAAGGAAGTAAAATAAATGTTATTTACCATTTGATTTAACACTTAAATTTCTAGCACCATGATAAATGGTGTTGTACTTTTTCCCATTTTTGTAAATTTAAGAAGATGACACGTCCATGATTGTAGTTTTCTTCTAATTCATCTTTCCATTTTCTCTATACTTTTTCTTGACAGCAGTTCTATTATGAATTTGAGATATGTTTGATATGATATCTATTCAAAAATGGTCTTTTGAATTGTTGTGAATGTAGGTCCATAAGTGGACATGTTCTTCTTGCAAGCATTTTTAACTTTTGAATTCTTCATCAGTGTTTCTTCATCAGACCTTGTTTCAAAGTGGATGGGTGAAAGTGAAAAGCTGGTTTCAAATCTTTTCCAAATGGCTCGGGAAAGTGCTCCATCCATCATATTCATTGATGAAATAGATTCCCTATGTGGTCAGCGTGGGGAAGGCAATGAGAGCGAAGCTTCAAGACGAATTAAAACAGAGCTTCTGGTTCAGATGCAGGTATTAGTTTTAATTGTTTGTAGGTTTACTTATGAATTGCAATATTGCATGTGCACAACAAGCTGGCAACTTGCCTTAGTCAGTGTTGTATAGCCATATATGTGGAACTATTGTTAATTTAGCTTCAAATCATGATGAAAAAACGTCAGTGATTTGATAAATTCTTTGATAAGTCCTTTTAAGCACAAACACGTGATTAATTTTTAAAAGTAGCTTCCTCCTTGGGTTATGTCCTCGCTTGGCTGGGTTCTAATGAACACATCATATATGCTTCCGTTCTTTTGGTTTGAAATTGGAAAGGCTAAACCAGTAATCTGTTTAAAACAATTCAGCTAAATTTTTCTTGTTTTTGCATGTGAGGTGGCTATATTAGTTGAATAGGAAGACTGAGCTAGTTCATGTTGGCCCTTGCTACTTGTTTTTGGGTTTCAATCATGTTTGAGTATATAACTGCAACATTTGGAACTAGCTCTAATTCTACGGTTTCATTAAACCTATAATCAGCATGTTGTTTTCTCTGGTGTTTTTCTTGTTCAAAGCAATTCTTCACAGTTGCTAATAATTACATTCACCTTGGATTTAAAGTTGTCCTTGTGGTGTACTTGGCGTGCCGTGTACTGTTCTTGTTTGGTGAAATGTTTGCACTTCACAAATAAAGTTGCATATTTTCAATTATTCTCTATCTTATATCTACGTCTCAAAGAAATGCTAGGTTCTGTTCTGTTTTACACTGGTTTATTAAGTTAAACCCAGCAGTTACTACTTTGTATAATATCGTCAGAATATATGGCTTGCGTATCTGTTTTTTATTCTCTCATTTTAATTCACTTTTTTGCTATTAACATCAGGGAAGTTTCCAACAAGAAATTCACTTTTTTATTCTCTCATTTTATATGTTTTCTCTGTTTTATTTAATATAGTTTATCCACTTACACTGTAGGGTGTAGGGCACAATGACCAGAAAGTTCTTGTTCTTGCAGCGACCAATACACCCTATGCCTTAGACCAGGTCAGAAAAATAATATTTGTTTATGCAATCCCATATAGAATTAATACTATGTTGTTTTCACTACTGCACTTCTAATTGCAGGCAATAAGGCGAAGATTTGATAAGCGCATATATATTCCACTACCAGATTTGAAGGCTCGCCAACACATGTTCAAGGCAAGTACAATGTACTTTGATTGTTGAATGATGGATTTTGTTGTGCTATACAAATATTATGGGTTTAATATGCTATTTTGCGGGCTTAATAAACGAGCAGGTGCATCTGGGAGATACTCCTAATAACTTGACTGAAAGTGATTTTGAGTACTTGGCGAGCAGGACAGAGGGGTTTTCTGGTTCAGATATCTCTGTCTGTGTAAGTTTGCTTTTATGTGAAATGATTGGTTTCATTAATCTAATACTTGATGAATCTCTAGTAAACAATTTTGGACTTGCTCTTCAGGTAAAAGATGTGTTATTTGAACCTGTTCGCAAAACCCAAGATGCAATGTTCTTCTTTAAAAATCCCGAGGGTATGTGGATCCCGTGTGGACCAAAGCAACAGGGTTCTGTACAAACCACAATGCAGGATCTTGCTACAAAAGGACTTGCTTCTAAGGTATTTAATGTGTATAGTCTTTTATGGTAGTAGGACTGTTCGAAGTGTCTTCATTTTCTTAATGATAACTGGAGAAGTAGAGTTGTCTTTGGACGAGCTTGTTATGTCTCTAATTGAAGCTGGGAAGTGCTTACTACTTTGAAACTTGTTGTAGATCCTGCCACCCCCTATTACGAGGACAGATTTTGAGAAGGTACTCGCTAGACAAAGGCCTACAGTAAGCAAAACCGACCTTGATGTTCACGAGAGATTCACGAAGGAGTTTGGAGAGGAAGGTTAATACTGATGGAATTTCACTCTGAAGGGTCCACACTGGCTTCAAATATATTGTTATAATCTGTAATTTATTTAGCTGCTGGATCAAATGAAATGCATCTTTTTCATTTTGTTCTGGGGAATGCAGAGGCCCCTTTTGTATTTTGTACCGAGGTGGATTTATAAAGGTCGATACTCATTTTACTTCTAAATTGTGTATAACAGAATCTGAAATGATTTGAAAAAATAACTTGTGTGATTCTGGTTCTTATGTTTGTCTGCTTTGGTGGATGTAGGATGGCCATAGATTTTAGTGCTTTTTAGTTTCGCGACGGATCAGATACTCAAGAAATATGTTGCAGTAAAAATTACTGCTGATGGGGACATACGAGAGACTCATAATAAAAGATGCCATGTTGACCAGGCTATTCTACTTAGCATAAACTGTTGACTAATTGTAATGATAGAATGTTTTTCTATTCAACTGGCCATTGTCGGTATACTATTGATATTACATTGTTATCTCACATCACAGCTCTTTTTTTTTTATACTTTTTTCCTGGACGTTATCAGTTTTTCTGTAAGACTAAATCAACCAACAAGAGTTATTAAATTTACATATTGTCATGCTGGCTGGAACTATATGATTCAGGGACATGGGCAAGTGAGTTTCACTCATTAAATGTTCGATGAAATTTATGCAATCAAATGGTTTAGACGAGACATGCTTGAATTTTGTTCAAAGCTTTAGAGAGTCTGGCTCCCTGATGTTTAACTTTTTTTTCCTACAAATTTTGGCATTTCGGGATATAATATGTTGTTGATAGAAATTAACAAATGGTTCGAAAGATTAAAGTGCATTGGGATCAGACTAAGGTTATGAACATGCATTTACAAAATTCGTTTTATGAGTATCAGAACTAATGATATGATTTATTTAGCATTTATTATTTATAATAGTTAGATGAATAGTCCCATTTTGTTTATATTTAGCATGTTTTTCAAACTAATTTAAATATTGAACTATAAACACTTGAAATGAATCTTGAAGAAGGTTTTAGCAAATATACAATTTTAAACATCTTTAAAATTAAATTCTAACTCATTTATGGTGTGATTTTTACATATGATTGTCTTTTATTGGTTCAGGAAGGAAACGCATGCATACCCTCTTAAACTTTAGGATATCTAAGCAATCGCATTTTAAACTTTGATTTCTGTAATGTTTAGAAAGTGATCATAAGAAATAGGTTTTCCCATAATAGTATCTGCAATGGGCGATCCAAGAGTGGAAAACCAATATCATCATACTCATTGCCATAATCTACCTCAAATGTATCCACAAAAATAGTCACGTGTGGATTTCAATTCCAACACTCTTTCCTTAAAGCTGCCATCAGAATTTATGCCTTAGAGAGGCTTCATGGATTCAAATTCTCTGGAAAACAAAGGTCTGATCAACCAAATCAACCAAAGAATCTTCGAAACAAATAAAACATATTAGCCCAAACATCACCAATAGTCCCCACATGAGCACAAACCCTCTTTAAAGTGGTGAAATCGGTTTGAATCTCTAACAACAATATATCTCTGTTCAATGAGTGACACTAACTTAATAAAGCTGTGGCAATCTCCACAAACTCTAAGATTCTTCACAATCTGAAGGGGAATTCCAGGAACTGTAGCTATTAAGCCAAAGGCAATGGCAAGCCTTTCACTATGATGAGAAAGAATCGTTTCTTTTTGTTCATCTTCAATATCATGAAACACATAATTTGTATCGGGCTGATAACCAGCATCCCTCAACCGGGTATTTAACTCCGAAAGTTTTGAGTAAATATGATCTGACAAAGGATGCGACAAATCACCGGCCAAGAATGAGTAAGTCTTGTTTTTCACCTCAATCCAACTGTACCCAGGTTCTTTTTTCACTTTTCTCTTATCCATTAGTTTTCTCACATTCACTTTCTCTTGCCAGTTTCCTGCTGCAGCATACATATTTGATAATAGGACATATGCAGCTGAGTCTTCTGGTTCGAGTGCAATAATTTTTTCAGCTGCAAGTTTCCCCAGCTCTATATTGTGGTGTACTCGAGAAGCTGCCAAAACAATGCGCCACACGGTTGCAGCTGGTGAAAATGGCATCCCATTTATGATATCCATGGCTTTTTCCATCATTCCTGCTCTGCTATATAGGTCAATCATGCAGGAGTAGTGCTCCATTGTTGGATTAACGTGATGATCATTGATCATTGCATTGAAGTAGTTTTGACCTTTTTCCACTAAGCCAGCATGAGTGCAGGCAGAAATGACACCAATGAATGTTATAGCATCCACTTGCAATTTTTGTTTTTGCATCTCCTCAAATACCTCTAATGCTTTCTTTGCCTGGCCATGCTGTGCATATCCAGAGATCATCGAGTTCCATGAAACCAAGTCCCTCTCCTTCTGCCTTTTGAAAACTTCATGTGCACTATCAATGTTGCCTCTCTTTGCATACATGGTAACAAGGGAACTACTTACACACAGAGCATTATGCAATCTCAGTTTAATTGCATATGCATGGAATTGTTTTCCTTGCTCTACTGATGCCGTTGGAGCTGTACAGGCGTTAATGATGCTGCAAAAGGTGAATTCATTTGGTTTAATCCCCTCCTTTGTTAATTGGTGGAAGATTTTAGCAGCTTCTTCAGTTTCTCCTCCTTGGGCATATCCCGCTAGCATTGCAGACCAAGCTATTACGTCCTTCACTTCAATTAGTTCAAAAACTTTAACAGCATCATCAATAATTCCTATCTTAACATAAGCATCTAAAAGTGCAGTTCCCACCGAAGACGACTTCTCATAGTTAGTTTTGATGACTTCCGCATGTATTTCAGAAATGAAAGCAACATGTTGCACGGTAAGGATGGCAGAATAAGTGAAATGATTTGGTTTAACACCTTCACCCCTCATTTGAGAAAACAAATTCACAGCTTGATCAGTGCCCCCATTCTGCAGGTAACCACTGATCATCGCAGTCCATGAAACCACACTTTGAACCCCGTCCATCAAGGAGAATAAACTGAAGGCATCATCCATTTCCTTGCACTTAGTTAACGCTACCATGAGTGTTGTTAGGATCTTTTGGTGAGCGGAAAACCCACTCTTAAGAGTCTTACAGTGCAGCACTCTTAACAAACCTAATTCTTTAAGGTTGGCACATGACTTGATAACAGATGCAAATGTCGCGCTTGTTGGTTTAGCCCCTGCAAGTTGCATTTTGTTAAATACTTCAAAAGCTTCCAAATCTTGTCCATTTATCACATGTCCAGCAATCATGCTATTCCAAGAAACTGAATCCTTGTTCTCCATGCCATAAAAAATAGCTCTGGCACCTCTTAACATCCCTGACTTTGAAAGCATACTGATTAGCGAGTTGCACACGAGTTTTTCTGCCTCAAAACCGAGCTTTACAACCATGGCATGAGTTTGCATTCCTACAGCAACCACGCTCAGCTTGGCCAAAGCTGGAATTACAGTAGAAACAGTATAATAGTTAGGCCTGTATCCCTCAACTTGCATCTGACAAAACAATTCCCACACCTGATCATTAAACCCATTCAATGAATAACCTGTGAGCAAGGAATTCCAAGACACCACATTCTTGTCACCCATTTCATCAAAAACCCTCCTCCCATCTCTAACATTTCCAGTTTTCATGTACATATCAACAACAGAGTTTCCAACGCTAACATGGTGCACAAATCCACATTTCACACACTGACAATGCACTAGTTCACCGACAGTCCCATCAGAGGAACCTGCACAATGATCCAAAACATAGCACATGCTTAACTCATCAGGGGATAAACCAGAACGGCAAATAGAGACAAAGTGGTGGAGGGCTTCTTGGGATTGTTCATTGCTAAAGGAACCAAAGGGCAGCCGGTTAGGTTGTTTGAGGTCTCTAATGGGACTTTGATCGAACAGTTGTTGTGCAATGGGAGGGTCAGTGTCCCTTAAAAGGGTCTTTGAATTTAAGGCAACAGCATGGGATTGCAGAAGAGGGTTGGAGTGGCAGTGAAATTGGTAACGTCCAAGTCTGAGAATTGGGTTGGTTGAAGTGTTCGAGAATGTCCTTAAAGTTGTATTCAAAGTCATTTCTGGTGGAAAATTTTTACTCTAAAGATGGTGACTTTTTAGAAGGGTTTTGTTTGTTTCATATTTTTAAGCAGTGTTAGGTACAATGATGCTACGAACACCATTATAATGGCTATGGTTTCTGTTGTAGTTGGGTTCTTTAGTAAGAAGCGAAACAGTGACATGTGAACTGATACTAAGAAGAAGCCCACGTGTGACTGTAATGTCATGTTCACAACTTCAAAATTTAAAACTATCTTCAATTGTAATATTTATTCAAATATTTAATTTGATAAATACAGCTAAATTCACATTTTTATATAATAACGTAGAAGTGGCTAAAATAAAAAAACATTTCAAAATAACATGTTTCCATAGTTTAAATTTTAAAAAATTATAATGGTAAAATAACTAATATTCAAAATAAGAATATAAATCCATAAATAAATATAAATTAACGAGACTGGGTCAATTCAGTAAAACAGATAATTAATTAAATACCGAAAGGCTTGAGTGTCTTTCCAAATTTTATGCTTGTTATAATGAATAAGTAAATAATGTTTATAAAAAATCAACAATAAAATAATAAATAAACATATTAATATTAGAAATAAAAATAATTAAAATGACGATGCTTAAAATTATAAATAAGTAATAGTACTATAATTTTAAAATTAAATAAACTAAAATAATATTATTTTATACTATTTTCCTTTTATTTCTCTCTCATGAAATATGATTTATTTTCAATATATTTTAGGAGTGCAGTTAGGGTCAGGCCCGTCGGACTGACCCGTAGACCCGCGAAAAAAAACGCGGGACGGGCTAGAGTAGTGAGCCCGTAGGTCTGCAATGGCCCGGCTCGCATAAGCTCGCAGTTTGCGCGGATCGGTCCGCAAGCTCGCATAATTTTTTTTAAAAAAAATAAAAGAAATTGCACTTATGTATATATATATATTTTTTTTATGACTATTGTATTAACGTTTCAAATTCTTGTATAACTGGAAAAGACAAGTATTATGTATTTTTTAATGTGCTAAAATTTAAAGAATACATTGTGTATGTCATAATATGAATATGATAACAATGTTGAACTATCAATTTATCATCTAATTTCCCAAAGTCTTTACTTAATTTTGTAAACTTCTTAAAGTTTTACAATTTTTAAACATTGAAAGTTTATCATAAAAATAAAAAAAATAAAAAATAGTTAAAAAAAATGGACCAGCTCGCAAGCTCGTAGACCAAAGAATATGCAGAACAGATCAGTATTTACAGCCCGCATAAAATGTGCGAAACGGGATGAACCAACTCACACAACACGAATTTTATGCGGGTCGGACCAGCCTCCATTGGCACCCCTAATATATTTCAGTGCCATCAAATAACTTCTTATTCTATTAATTTATTGTTCTTACCAAATGTACCCTTGTACCAAACCTAAGTGGTCCTCCATTTTCTTTAATTTATTCTCAACTTGGTTATTATAAAAAAGACATTTTCTTTTAAAAAAATGCTATAAACCAATATATGTCACGGGACCCAAAGTATTATAGCTATATTTTAATTTATATAGAAACAAAAGGTCCTATTTTCTCATATTTTGAAACAGATTCTAATTTTGTATATTAGTTTTTTAATTTATTATTTATATATAAATTAATTTTAATATTTTGTAGTGACTAAACTTGTTTAGAAAAATTAAACTTAATGTGTATTGAAAGTGAATTTAAATTATATTTTAGATTATTCATTTTAATTTGACTTAATATTCATATTCTATTTTATACTTTCTTAACAACTAAAAATAAAAAATGATTTTAAATTTAATCAACATATCTACACTTCTATACTATTATATTCTTAATACGTAATTATTTTAAATTTAAATAATAATCTTGCAAATTTTATCTTTTATGTGATTGATTTTTAAAATTTAATCAGTTTTTATTTGATGTTTTTTAATTTAATAATTTTTTTAAACTAAAATAACTATTTATAATAAAACGTCTATAAAATAAAAAAAATATTTTTTTATTATAATAAATATTTATGCTGATATCAATTTAATGTTATATTATTTTATTATTGATAAATTTATATATCATTAACATATCAGAAAATTTTATTAACATATAACCTTATTTAGTGTATGGGTTTATCAATTTTAAATAGGTTAAATTCTTCCCCCAACAAGTAAATATTAAACTAAAACCCGACACTGCAAAGAAACATCACATCACACATATTTATTTTGAAAAAAACCAATGTTATACAATTTCTGTGTATTTGTTTCTGCTTGAATAATTGTATGTATACTTTCTTGCTTCTTAGTGCTACTAACCAGTGGGAATCTGCACATTGAAGGTTAGAGAATTTGAAAGCCTCACTCATAAAGTAAGTTAACCATTTATTTCCACCACTATACCATTTTCTCTTTCAATCTCTGTTATGCTGCTGCTTCTTTTTTATTATTATTATCCTTTAAAAAAATTATCTTTTTATTTTTTAGTCATTCGAATTTTAGCTAGATTTGACCGTTAAGGAGGAAGTTAACCTTCGATCTTCTCCACGACCAACATCTTCACCTTTTAGGGTTTTTGTCCATTTATCCCCAAGCTTAGGCCCTTGTTGTCCCTTTAGCTTTTTATTTTTATTTTTTAAATTCGAAAGAAGATTCTTTTTTTTTCTTCTTGGGTGCTCTTCAATTTAGGTTTTTCACCCTTTGAGGAAAATTGCAAAACCCTTAAAGTCGGTACATGTTAAATTTTTTTTTTTTTTTTTTTACTGTCTCGGTTTCACTTTACTTTGTGGGTTTTATAAGCAGGTATTTGCGAGTTTTGGGTGTAGTGGGT
>Ga0099822_1002242_pt1 | contig 23945 bp, 12 predicted proteins | sample CowpeawhiteBW_FD_76839 | JGI IMG/M metagenome (GOLD analysis project Ga0099822, IMG submission 76839) | Root nodule microbial communities of legume samples collected from California USA - Cow pea white BW | ecosystem: Host-associated > Plants > Roots > Nodule | place: USA: California | collected... | reverse complement strand
CGGTGAGATGTTGTGGCAAAGTTATTCCCACGTGTGGACTATCAGGTGGTGGCCTGTAGTCGGAGGGGCGAGTAGACACTCGTGCAGCAAAGATCGATCATTGATCTCACCTAAAGGGTATAGGAATGATAGATGTCTAATGCAGGCTTTGAAAATGTGAATCTAAGGAAAAAGGAAAGGATTTTACTAACCTGGGATATGATGTGGAAATGTTGTAATTTATTTTATGATATGTATTTGATTTATTAAATGAGCTCACCCTATCTGTGTGTGTGTGGCGATGATCATGTAACTTGTTACATGGGAGCAAATGTTGATGCAGGTGGGCATGCCGAGACATAGAGACGGAGTGGGGATCACTACGGGACAGTTTTATTAGACTTCATTATGGAATTTCTTTTGTAATTTTTATTCTAGAGAAATTGGTGTTGTAATGACTGAATATTTCGGATTTTAATCGTTACTTATGCGTTTTGTGAAGTTTGAATTTTCCCGCGTCTTGGGAAATTGCGATAATAAACGTAGTGTTTTATATATTTTATTTCTTAATTATTTTAAATACGTAATTTTTAGCTAGGACATTACAATGTGGGTGTGTTGTCGTCGCTACTCCCTGTGGTCTTTATCGTGTCATCCTATCAATAACTCGTTAGTGGTGCCAACTTCACATTTGACTGGAACCTACAATGGATGCCAATGTTCCGGTCTCAAGATTAGGGTTTCAACTTAAAAGCAGAACAAGTCTACTTCCTTTCTTAATCACGAGTTGTCAATCCTCTCTTTCTTTTTCTCCCCGAAAAAGACCCCTTCTTTGGGAATTCCCTGTTGATTATAAAGTGCCAATTATCTCCCTTTATCCATTTATCTCGGGCAAAGTCCTAGCTTTTGTTCCACCTAGATCAGAACAAGGATGACTGGCCTATTTCTCTACGAAGTTGGCGTAGTATTCTAAAAAAAAACCCTACCTGCCTGCTAGGTTTTCTAAATGTGCTCATCCTTTTAGCAAGGATTTAATTTGGTCACTAATCGAATCGTATCCGACTTACGTTGTGAGCCAAGCTAACTTTAGGAAGGCTTAGTTAGGTCACTGCCATGATTATGTTTATGCTAAGTTGGATCTGACCCAACCCATTTGGTTATATGAGATACTTCAAACAACTATTGATCGAAATCTTGTGTGAGCTTATGGATAGTCCAAAAATTTATAAAATTTAAATTTTAAATTGCGTTGCAAATTTTTTACATTTTGGAAATCATGTTTTGGAAATTTTGATCCAAAAATTGATTTTAAAATACTTTTCCAAAAATTTCAGAAAACTTGTTTCGGAAGGTTTTTGGAATATCTAATTTAAAAGTATTTTTTCGAAGTTAAATTGGTCATTTTTGAAATCTGAGAGTTGGGCGAAAAAGTTGTGGGGTGCAGGAAGTAAAAGCCATTATATTGTTATTGAATCCAAGCTTACATTATTTTTCACATTAAATTAACAGTAACCATGGAGAACCAACTTCCCATGAAACCTAGTTTATTGAGATGTTTATGCGTATGGAATTACATATATATTAAAATATAAAATAGCAGCCAAACGTGTGAAATGTCCTAAAATTTTATTTTATATTGACTACTAAATACTTTACCAGAGACTTGACTCAAACGTCCGTTTACCAGTTAGTTAGGAACAAATAACGAAGAAAATGCCAAGTTTTTTTATTCTATACTTGAGAAAAAGGAGCAGGAAAGAAAATTCACGAAGATTGTAAAAAGGAAAAATTCCTAATTTTGGGAAAAAAAAAAGCAGCAGTGGGTCTCTTTTTCTAACCTTACCGTCCATTTTCCTTTCACACATCCCAAAATACATCCACGTTTCAAAAGCTAAAGCAATAATATTCTATGAGTTTTCCATTTATAAAGCACCTTTGACGAGGCATTCATCACCATCATCAATGGCTTCCATGAGCTCTCTGAAAATGATTTCTTCCCTCAAACTCCCCCATTCAACTTCTCTCTCTCCTCTTCAAACCCAAAACAAACTAGATTCCACTAGTCTCTTTCACTCCTTCCCAACCAAAACCTTAAAATTCTCACCTACTCTTGTCTCCACCTCTAGAAGAAGTACCAACCACACATCAACCACTGCATTCTTCTTCAATAACCAAAAGCAGCATCAAGATTCTCAAAAGCCAGGTAAGTGCTTTTCCAATCCCTTCCAAAAAGCACTAGTTTCCTCTTAGCAACAACCTCTTTGAGTAGCATTAAAGAAATTTGTTGGTTTATGTAGAGAAAGTTCAAGAACTGTTTGTGTATGAGATCAATGAAAGGGACAGAGGAAGCCCTGCATTTCTGAAGCTAAGCCAGAAGGAAGTGAACTCTCTAGGAGATTTAGTGCCTTTCAGCAACAAATTATACTCTGGAAACTTGGAAAAGAGATTAGGGATAACCGCAGGGTTATGTGTGCTGATACAGCATGTTCCTGAGAAAAAGGGTGACAGATATGAAGCCATTTACAGCTTCTACTTCGGAGACTATGGCCATATATCAGTTCAAGGAGCTTATCTCACATACCAAGACACATACCTTGCTGTCACAGGAGGCTCTGGAATCTTTGAAGGTGTTTCTGGACAAGTCAAACTTCAACAACTTGTGTTCCCTTTCAAGTTGTTCTACACTTTCTACTTGAAGGGTATTCCTGATTTGCCTGATGAACTCCTTGGGAACCCTGTTCAACCTTCACCAACCGTTGAACCATCTCCAGCTGCTAAGGCTGCTCAGCCTCACGCCTGCATAACAAACTTCACCAATTGATGATGTTCTTTCACAAAGTTTTCATTTTGATTTGGTCCCAGAATAAAGTCTTGCTCTTCAATATTTACAACATCATTGAATCCTCTTTTGCTTATGTTGGACTAGATTTAGCAGATGTACTAGGTTAAACATCGTTGGAGTTTCGTTGGTGCTCTTAACTGGGGGAGGCTATTCTTGAAACAAAGTTCGATCATGAGTTTAAATTTGAAACCTTTCTCTTTCTGCATATGTAAGGATATTATGTTTTGACAGCTATTATGTTTAGTTTTATTTATCTGAACTTGGCAAGACTACAAAGAAGCATACTATATACTATAGGAAATACTCATCAGTAAAAAAATCACTTTTTATGTCGATTTTTATGGCAATACTATTTGAACAGAACATTAATCGGTATTTGAAGCCTGTTTGTCATTAAATTAATGAAAGGTTTGATCGATCTCGATGTGGCCCTTGTGGGATGAAATTATTCGGACTTAAAATATCTGCACTCTTTGATTGAAAGTAATTACAGCAAAAGCTAGAAAAATGCTAATGAAGTGAAGAAACGTGGTAGGCCACACTTTTAGATGTGCAGTGACATGTGGGTTGTGGCTGTGAAGAACAACTTCGATGAAAGGAGAAAGGAAAATGACATTGAAGATGACGACAGATAATAATAACTGAGTTGCATAATGGCTGCTAGATTTACACATCGTGCATAGTTGACTATTTTATGTGGAGAATTTAATCATACTATTAATTTTATTTAAATGGGATCCAATGTAGGTGGTCTACAAATCTTTAATTATATTTAAGACTGGACAAGTGGTTCATATTATCATCTATATTAATTGGAATCTCCTTTGTCCTTTGTCGTGTGTTTGGTAGAATAGTGAGAGTAAATATTGAAATGATAATAACAAATAGGTTTATTTTTGTAAAATAGGGATAAAAAAGATCGAGTTAATCTTATTGATAATTTTTTTATTCTATTTTACATCCATTTTTCCTATTTGTTTCTATTATTCTCTTGTTTTATTTTCTGTTTGTTTTCGACTAAAGAAAACTATAAGCTTTTCGTGTAAGTTTGAGTTATTCTTATTGTTTTGTTTTTTTCGAAAGCTTCTTCGTGAACTTCTTCCGTTTGAAGTCGTTTTCCTTTTTTAACTTAAAAAGACATATAAGTTTGAAATCAATTTTCTCAAGCAATTTGCCCTTCCTAATAAAGATTGCATTTACTTTCTATTTCGAGACGAGACGTTGAAGTCTTGATTATTGCCTTTGTTTTATTTTTATTGACCTCAATTCCTATTATATGAACAATTAATTATAAAATGCGGCAAATCCTAAAAACACCTTTTAAAGTATTCATTTATAATTCATGATTTCTCATTCTTCAAAGGTTAATTCATGTTTTCTCATTCCTTATAGTTAAATAAACAAAGAAAAAAAAAAGTATGCCACCTAAGGGTATTGCTTCCTTCTCTCAGTACCAATTTTCAAAGCACACTGCTACAAATTTCGTGTCGAGTCATTTCTAACTACACCTGCAATTTGAACAGTTGCCACCTAAGGGCATTGCTTCCTGCACCCCCATCAATTTCTTCCTGCATTACATATTTTTTTAATTTCATTCCTACCCTTTTGAGCTTTATTTGAAGTTATCTGCTTCGTGAAGACTTTTGTTAAAATTGTTATGGCTATTACCTTTCAACCAAGAGAGGTTGAATTGGTTATATCTAAATTTGACTCCTTTTAATTTTTAAAGTTGTTTACAAATATATTCTTCTAATCAATTAACAAAAATTGTATGAGATGTCTTAACAAGATCCAACCAGTTACAAAGAAGATAAAGAAAGAAATTTAAAGCAAGAAAAAGAACAAAACACAAATTTTATGCTAGTTCAATTGAGAAGAATCAACATCCAGTTTCTTTCTAACAACTTATCTACAAGTTTCACAAAGATCTATAGTTTCAAAATTACAAGTGCACCTAAGCGATCCTAAAACCAAGATTTAGACAAATTCTTAAAGAAACACTTTAAGAACCACAAGTCTAGGTGATGTGGCACACAGTCACCACAGACTACATCTTAGTGGGTGATTTATAACACAAACAAAAGATGAAAAAGATATTACCTGAGGTGTAAATTTTACAAATCAGACCTACACCAAGCCAAAAGCCATTGAAACAAGTCAATCTTGATTAAGTCTAAATGAACACGTGAATTTCAGTTGATTTTTCTTTGAAGAAGTCTTTAATCTCTCTCTCTCTCTCTCTCTCTCTCTCTCTCTCTCTTATGATTTTAATTTGAAAAACTTGCTTTTGCAATGTGAAAAAAGAATAAGTTTTAAAGAGAAATGTTTTTTTCTGAGTATTTTAATCGACTACATAAGTTCTTTAATCGATTAAAATTTTTCATATGTGAATTTTTGAAAACAAGAGCTTGTTGCTTTAATAGATTATATTAGTGATCTAATCGATTAATAGCATTCATCTCAAACCCAATAGCTAAGGAAATCAATTAATTGATTATGTTAGCGATTTAATCGATTAACACAAATGAAATCAATTTTTTCAAAAGTCACTAGTTTAATCGATTATATTACGTTCTTAATCGATTAATGATTATGAAAATAATGTTTCTTTCCCATATTTGACCTAATTGATTATGTAATAAATTATTATGACAATTTTTAGAGTTATACACTTGAAAAATGAAATATTACATGTCACAACTTCCCTTAATCGATTATCTTGTAATTAAATTGATTTTAAGGACATTTTAGCTTGGCTTACAACATATCTAGACTCAATTACAACTAATATAAATACATGACCTTACACTAACTATCACATACTTGTACCAATTTACTTTGGACATTATAAAAAAACTTTGAGTGTTTATGTCATTTGGGCAAAAACTTTCCCATGTGCAACTTACATGTTTTGCTGTGTATGTCTCCAGAAATTTCGGTGAATGTTTATTGAGTAGTTGGTGAGGTCTTGAGGAGGTGATGACGATTTGCACAAATAAGGCATGTTGTGAGATATTGAAAAATAATACGGTTGTCATTTTTGTGGTGCAATCTTGGTTGCCGGAAACAAGAACAAGCTTTCGAAAAACATGATCCAAAATAAGAGTAAGATGGTTAAATTGGTTTATGGGTTACTGTTTCTGAAGTTATTGTATATTGTTCCTAAAAATTGATTCCATAATAGTTGAGTTGATTATACTTCAAAAAAAGAAAATTTCAGAATAGGTCTTGGGTGTACCAGAAAGATGATCCTGGTACCTTTTGGAAAGTTGTTTCTAGTGATGTAATTTGAATTTTTAATTTCGGTATATGATTTAAGGCATCTCCCTATTTCGGATTTTACATTCCAGTGGCTTTCTCAATGACACAATACAGGCTTACCTACAATGCAGTCCCAAGCTTCCCCTACAATACTTCAAATGTGTTCACAAATATGAGAGAGGTACAATGCCATGTGTTGAATGCAAAACAACAACACGCACCACCACTGAAGCCAAAAGTAGAATGCATATAAGGAAGAACCTCCACAACGAAATAGTGAAGAAAAAGGTCGGTGAAAATTTAAGGTTAAAGTAAATAACCCATATGATTACTATTGAAACTTCACATCTATGATGAGTGCAGGAAACAATACCCTATAGGTTATTGGTTTTGCATCAATAACGTACAAAAAAAATTATAGGTAATGATGTACAAAACATTTTATAGATAATTATGTCAGAAGAAAATTGCATAGGTAATGTACAAAGCAAGTTTGTGAGTAATTACATACCTTCCAATATTTGTTTTCTACTTTTCACTAATAATTAAATTATTGACAAAAAAATTTATTGGTCAACAGAATTATCGACGGATTTTACCGAAGAATTTTAGAATTTTAATTACTAACAAAATAATCTATTGGTAAAATTGATGAGTAATTTAAAAATTTTATTACTGACAAATATTTCTATTGATTTGAAGAAAAAATGTGAAATATGTGCTCAATCAAAGAAGTTATTAAAGCCTTTTTATACATGCATGAAAAACGAAACTAATTCACTTGAATTGGTTCATAGTAATGTGATAATAGTCATGTTTAAACACATGGTGATAAAAATTATTTTATTACTTTCATTGATGGGTTCAATAAATATTGTTATGTGTATTTAATAAATAACAAAAATGAATTTTTTGACAAATTCAAAATATATGTAAATCTGAGGTTGAAAATCAATTAGAAAGGTAAAGAAATTTAAGATTCTTCATTTTCATAAAGGTGGTTAATATATGTCTTTAGAAATGAGTTATTTTTGTGAAACTATGATGGTATTATTCATGAAGTAACGTCTCCATATAGTCCCCAATCTAAAGTGTAGTAGAAAGAAAAAGTATAACTTTGATTGATATGGTGAATGTCATGCTTAAAATTACTACTTTGCCTAAAAATATATGGGGTGATGCTTTATATATATATAAATATATATATATATATATATATATATATATATATATATATATATATTGCCATATTCTCAATAGAACTTTTTATAAAGACTATGATAAAATTGTTAATGAATTAAGGAAGAAAAACACCATATTTAAAATATTTTAAAGTGTGGGAGTATCTTGCAAATGTTAATATACCTCTTAATGAGAAAAGAAAAATAAGAACTAAAACAGAAGATTATAAAATAAGTGAAATTTCCAACAATTCTATTATGGAATCTATCATTGCCATTTTCTTTAAAAACATATTTTCTTTGAAGGATAAATTGACTAAAACTATATCTTATACCACCAGTGCAGTAAAGGATTTTGGTCACGGTTATTTTGGCCATGTGGCTTTAGTTCTGCACTTGAGACATATCAGGACGAGGTAAAAAACGTAGTCTTTTTGCCTCGATTGAAAACCAAGGCAAAAATGTCCAAATTATGCTTCAGTTTTGTAAAGTTGATGCATAATATCCTTTAAAATTAAAAAAAAAAATTAAAGGACCTATTACCTCAGTCATAGCGAGAACTAAAATAGTAAAGGATCTACCGCCTCGGTTATAAGAACAACCAAGCCAAAATAGTAATAAAAAGTATTAAATTTGAAAGGCTATTAGCTCTTGGTTATGGCCATAACTAAGGCAGAATACCCACTTTATGTTTCGATTTTGGTCACAACTGAGGCATAAAGTGGACATTTCTTTTTTAAAATACAATTTCTAATTATGTTACTTCCTATAATTAAATATGTAAATAGATTACTAATAATTGAGAAAGCCAACCAAAAACAGAATATAGTCTTCAAAACAAAATGAGATAAAATATTTAATGTACTATTAAATACAAGATCTTATCCTTACAACAAAAGATACTAAATACTATTTGTAAATTTGTATAATGTACTTTGCATAAGCTATTCTTAAATATTTAATGGACTTGGCAGGGATTGGTGTAGTAGTGTCAAATTTCTGCACACAAGACAATAATTTCAATTAGTATATAAACCAGGAAAAAATTACTGATAAGCATTTGATATAGTAAAATTATTACCGTTTCCTAACTACTTGTTTTACGAGCATAAACAATGGTTGACATCCATTGCATTACATAATAATTGCACTTATCTAGTTTGTTTATTACACCACAATGAAACATTTATAAATAATTGAAGAAGAATATAAATTGAACAATTATAATATAGACCAATATACCAAACCTGGAAGGCCAACTATACCAAGCCTTTTTTAAATATTCAAGATTGAATACATTTAAATTATTAGTATTGTCTCATTTTAAATTATATTTTAGGAAATACATATTCTTTCAAAATAAAAAAGAAACTTGGAGACAGTAAATAATTCTCTAATTCAATCCCAAAATAAAAACGCAAAAAAAAATACCACACAATGCGTGGACGGACATCAAAGAGGGTGGTGCAACAACGGTCAATGGTGCAACAACGGTCAATGGTGCAACGACAAAGAACAATGGCAATCTATCTTTGATTTGAGGATTTTTAACCTAGAAGACCATTATCCCTTGATTCAATGTAAAACTGAAGCATAAACCCCTATTATGCCTCAATTCAATGAAAAAACCGAAGCATAAACCCTCATTCTGTCTAGGTTCAACAACAACTGAGGCCATAATGTGCAAAAAAATAATTAAAAAATTTTAATTTTCTAAATTGAACCAACTTATCTGCCTCGGATACATACAAAACTAAAGTAGAAAGCCTTTTATGCTTCGGTTCTGTGAGAAATGAAGCAAAATCTTCTTCGTTCAAATTAAAAAATTCAAAGTAGTGAGAATTTCAAAAATTTTGACAAGCATTAAGCATCGGGTGCTTTGGAACCTAGGCATAAAACCTTTTATGCCTCGAGTATTATGACAACTGAAGCATAAAAGTTTGCTTAAATATCAAAATTGCTACTGTGTTTTGATATGCTTCATTTCCACTAAAACTAAGGCATAATGGTCGATTTAGAAAGCCAAAAATGAACTAGTGTATCTCTAATATTGATTTGCCTTCAAGTGATATATTGTTATTTCTACTATTCTAATTATGTTTTTGCTTTTAGTGATAGTGCTAATAAAAATGTTCAAAATGAACTTAGGAGGAATAGAAGGAAAGGTAAAGGCTAATGATTTTGGTCCCGACTTTTATTCTTTTTTGCTTGAGGATGATCCTAAACCTTATGGTGAAGAAATGGGTCAATTGATGTTTGTTTTTGTAAACTTAGAAGGAGTAAAATGATTTCTCTTTTAAAAAAATAAAACTTGGTTTTTAACTAATCTTCATCTTGGTTGTAAAAGTATTGTTGGATGAAAATGAATTTTTAGGAAAGAAATTAAGGACCAATGGGTCTATAGAAAAATTTAACGCTAGACCTTTTGTTATTTGCTACCAAGAAGTAGAAAACGTAGATTTCCTTAATACATATTCACATATTTAAAAAGTTATTGGTATTAGAGGTTTAATTGCTCTTGCATGTATTTTTATTTTAGAAATGATGATTTAGGGGAGAAAATATATATTAATCAACTTGAGGGCTTTATAGAGATAGGAAAAGAAAATAAATTTTGTAAACTTGTTAAGTCTTTCTATAGTATAAAACAAGCATCAATGCAACATATCAATGCCATTTTATGCTTATATGTATATGAAATATTAATATTTGGTAGCAACATATCAATATTTGTTGTCTTGTAACTTTGATAAGAAAGACTTAATCCATTAGATATTATTTTGGGTATTAAACTTATAAATAAAGATAATGACATTATTTTATCTCAATCTCATTATGTAGAGAAACATTTGAAAGAATTCAATTATTTTTTATGTGAAACCAGATTTAATACTTTGTGACTCATCTATTAAATTAAAGAAAATTTCAGGTGAAGTAATTTCTTCTCATAAATATTCTCAAATTAATAGTTCCTTATTACAATTGACAAATTTTTCTAAACTTGGTATTGCATATGAAGTTGGTAGATTGGAAAAGTATGCACATAATTCTCATTGGATGCATTAGAAGAGGTGTTTAAATGTTTGAAAGGAATCATCAATTACACAATTCATTATACAAGCTTTTTGGGTATTATTGAAGGATATAGTGATGCAAATTGGATTTATGATTCTGGTAACTCAATCTACTATTGGTTATGTTTTTACTTTGGGTGGAGGTACATTATCACAAAATATACTAAACAAGCTATTATTTCACAATCTACCATGGAAGCAAATATTATTTCTTTAAATATTGGTACCGTGGAGTCAAAATTTATATATGATATACCATGATTAAATAAGGCTATACCTCTTATTTCAATGTGTTGTAATAGTGAAATTGATATACCTAAAGTTTCTAGCAAATATTTTAATGAAAAAGGAAGGCATATGATAATGAGACCCAAATCTATTATAAACTTAAATACTCATGGTATTATTTCTCTTGACCTTGTCAAATAAAACAAAAAATATTGTGGATCCTTTTTCCAAAGGGTTGATGCGTCATCAAGTAATCACTAACATAAAAATATTGATCCACATAAAAAAATTTACGTATGAAATGTAAGCAACAGATATAAAGAAAATGTGTAGTGACATTTTTGTTAATAAATGAACAATATTTATGTTTGACCTATAAATAATAGATATAAAATAGGATTTTTACGTTTGACCCTTATAGGTCATATGTAAATTACGTATTTTGCCTACACATCAAATGTAAATTTACATATAACCTATAAAGGGCACATGTAAAAACTCTCTTTAACATTTGCCCCTTACTGCTTAGATTTAAATTTCTTTAAGAAAATATACAACGCCTATTTCTCCCTCACTTTTCTCCTTGCGCGAAGTTTTCCCTGATACGATGCTATCTAGAAAAGACTACAATCATTTCTGACTTTGAATTTCTTCTGCAATATAAATAAGAAATACAGATAAAGAACACGAAAATAAACAAGAATGGTGTACGCCACAATCTAGCAAATTGATAAGAAAAAGAATATTCGTTACAAAGAGATAATTCTTTGATAAAAAACGATAATAGAGACGCCATAATCAATAAGATTAGTAAGTTAAGGAAGATTCGTCATAAAGATGACAATCTTTGATAAGAACCTAAGGCCTAAGCCAAGAACAAAGAGAATCCTCTCTTTAATGAAATAAAATTCAATATATGACAATAAAAGTGTTTACATCAGCTTTTGGTACCCTATATATAAATATATAAGTTTAAAGAACCTAGAAACCCTAAAAGAAAGCTCAAATACATTGACTCAAAAACTAATTGAAATTCAAAAACAAAGTAAAAATAGAAAACAAATTGAACTCGTGATAAAGCCTTTTTGTCACCTAAAAGACTTAGTCAAATCCAATTTCCACTTAAAAATGCAATATAGGGAGAACCCTAGGAATCAATCCGTGGACATCGCTAAAGTCAAATGCAATGTTTGTACTTGAATTGCGATGGGGAAATTTATTCAAAACCAACACTTAAAAATAGAAAACTCAAAATCACCAAATGCATAAAATGCTATGAACTATGCATGAATGCATGGCATGTAATGCACAAAAGGGTAGGGAATGATGAATTTGTAGTAAAAGTAGTAAAAAAATGATGAGAACATAATTGGTAAATTCCTGAGGCGTGTTGAAAACATTTCCCTTCAAGATTTATCCGCAGTGTATGCGCAAATCTTTCAGCATACAACAGGAACTTCTCAGAATTTCCAAAGATATATAAAGAAGAAAAGAGAAAATTCTGGGTTTCACATAGGATGTAATGCATCAGAGCTGGTATAGCAAGCTATATGAACCAGTCTTAGATTGGGAAACTTAACACACAGTGTAGTTGGTATAATAAGCAATATGAACCAAAGACACTTGGTGTGTGTTAGCGGTTTATCAATCACAATACACCCCCACAATTCTTGTTGTTATCGCTGTGTTGTGCTTACTAGGCCATGTGCGTGCCCGGTATTCATGAGTGCTCTAGAGATTATGCCAAGACCTCATACAAGCGGACCCAATTGACACTCATATAGGTGATTTCATCAAGTGTATGCTACAAATCATACACCACCCGTAAGGGATATGAAAATCATTAAAACTTTGTTTAAGCTAAAATTCTTACACCTTATAGAATTTTAATTACAAAGTTTAACCTCTTAATGATGCAATTTTAGCACTTTCACACGCACCATAGAAATGAACATAATTGATTAATTTAAAATCAATTTAGTGCTATCAGAACTAACAAGTGACTTGTTTTTACCCATATGAACCTTATTCATGGGATCTCCAATCACAAAGGTTGGGTTACCATCACTTGTTTGTTTCAAGTGGCTTAAGTCTCATTCCCCTCGATGTTTCTATATTTCTTCTCAGTGGTTTTGTTAGAGGATTCACAAAATTTCGTTATGACTTCACCCAATCAATGGAAATTATTCCACTCTTTAGTAGCTACTGTCGATTGACAATCATAAAATATTTTCATTCCTAGTGGAATGTTAGCTAAGAAGTTCATCAATACTCAACTTCACTATCAGCCATTTCAAGAAGAACATACTCATATTTCATTTTTGATCTAACAAATTGTTTGCCTGGCTGATCTCTATGAAATCACACTACCTCCAAGTGTGAATCTATTACCACTAATGGATTTGTCTCATCTAAATCAGAGATCCAGTAGTTAACATCATTAACATCACTATACTTTCCTAATACAATGGAAAATCCACTATATTCAGTGACCTAATTCATTGAATCTCTTAAGTATCTCATAAGTGCATCTCAATATTCCTACTTGAAATATTAAGTGTATATTCTCAGTCTACCTACTGCATAATGAATATATGGTCTAAAAAGACTCGAAAGAGTCATCAAATGTAGTAAGCTCCCAATTATCTGAACATACTAAGATTGAGAAAATAATTCTCCTCTATTTTCTTTAGTTTATAGAAGTAGGATCATAAAGGGTACTCACTCATTTATAATTTCTAAACTTCTTAAAAGGTTTCTCAAGAAAATTTTGGGATAGTAATACTATCACTCTTCCTTATGATTCTAACTTTTAAATTCACATTGGCTCCACCTATAACCAACTTATATTTGAAAGTTAGATTCTAGAAATAACTTAATTCTAGAAGGTATCTCATTGCATAACATGTCATCCACATATATAATGACATATTTTCAATTTTTCATATTTATGATACTATTAAATATCATTAGGTGAAAAGCCATACCAAATAATTATTTTATTTCCAAATAATTATTTCATTTTCCTTTGAAAAAAAATTCCTTCGGCAATATTTAAGATTGGTAAATGAGTAAGTACCTGGTTGTGCATCTCTCATTTGTCGGTGTATACGAATAAATATCTACTTTAACATTCAACCAAACCCTTATAGGGTTTCACTTTCGCAACTTCTCCTTGCCTCCGCATGTCCAACCACCGTGCCTCTCACATTTGGCCAGGTGTGCCGCCGATGACGCCAACATCAGAGGCGCCGCCAATCTCCGCTTTTATCCACACCCTATGTTCTTCCTCTCGCGCATAGCAAAACAACGCCACAACCACCACGACATTAGCCATGTGGCTGCATCAAACCACCACCATCATATAACATACAAACAACACCTCGACGACGAACCAATGACGACCCTAGTTGCAATAGATCATGAGTTCCTCCAGGACGTGCAACCAACCATCTTCGTCATCCACCATTTGTTGTTAACACCAACAACCATTAGAGCATTCGTTGACGAGGCCGTCAGACACGTTGTCGTTGCAGTGTCACTCATCATTGACGCGCCAGCCATTGCAGAACATATCCCCCTGATCACTACCACCTACTTTGCCGAAGCACTCGTAAGGTGGATTTATCTCGTTTTCCTCTTTGCCGCCAACCCTCATCGGAGTGGATTTCATCGCAGTCACTTGATTGTTCGCCCTTCGCCATTGCCATGGGTTGCCGCTGCTATATCAGGCAAAGGTTATCGCGTATATCTTTGGTGGCATTTCGAGCAATTTAAAATGATTTATGTTTTTCCATTTTGGGTTTTGTATCTAAGGAGCCTAAGTTTGGTGTTTATGGTTGCTTAGGAAGACAATTAATTTTGAAAATTTGAAAGTTAGAACATGACATAGAGGAAGGTTAAATCCTTAAGATTGTAGTAAAAATAGTAAAAAAATGATGAGAACATAAATTGATAAATTCCTAAGACGTGTTGAAAACACTGCCCTTAAGGATTTATTCGTAATGTATGTGCAAATCCTCCAGGATACAACAAAAATTTCTTGGAATTTTTGAGGATCTCAGAAACTAGCAAGGATAGAGTAAGTATAACCATGATATAAGAGAATATAGAAAAGAAAGAAGATGAGAAAATTTTGTATTTTGGAAGATGACTTAAGCACCTATTTATAGGTGATGAATGGATTTAAAAAATCCATGCTTTGTAACTGAAGCCTGGTGTGGAAAATAATATCCCATAAAATGTGGATGTGTGATCAACTTGTGGAGGAGATCTCGCTGCAATGGCATGCACCATCCTAAAAAGGTGGGAGGCTTGCTAACGTTGCAACAACTTTAATGCTATTATTTTTGCAATAAAATTATAAATATATAATGCATAAAATGGTAGGGAATGATGAATTAACTAATCCTAAGTGCTCAAAACATGTTTAATGATCAAAACTAGGCTAATACAATGGTTAAATTGGTCCAAATTCATCAAACGCAAAATAGTCCCAAAATCAAGAATATGTTCATGAACAAAGTGCAAGGTATCCTCGGATTAGGCTCTTTTATGATATAATTGAAAATGTAATAGATGCATAATGATTATAAATTATCTCAATTGAATCTAGAAACTGGAATTACTCGATTTGGTGCACCACACACAAAGTTACCAATTTCATGAACCCTAATTCCCGAATTAGAACAGAAACGTGATTTCGATCAATTCGACTAATTCGTGCAATGAAAATGCAATTAAATGTGCAAATAGCTTCGTAATGATGAAGGGAATGAAACCCCCAAATCTATTTACACCAATAATCACCAAAATCACATAACCACAAAATTATGCTAAAACGAAAACGGGAAGTGAAGTGCGAGTCGAACTTGATGATTTATGGATGGAATCATAAAATTTGATGCTAATAGTTTGTGGAACATAAAAAGGAGCTAAACAAAATCACGGGTTGAATCAAAATACGAAAACGATGCTAAATTCGAATGGAACAATAACATAGGCCTTTAACAATATGAAACTATGCAGAAAAATGCGAATTGATGAAATGGTGATGGAAATGGGTGTGTGATGGTTCAAATGGCTTGGAACTCATCCCAGGAGTGTGAACGAATTTATGGAGCATCATAAGCTTTACAGATATATGGTCTAATAATTCTTTGACCCTTGATCTTGTCATAGGTCCTTTGAAATGCAAAGTTTTCCTCTCAATTTCTTCTTATGTTGGATCCATGGATAACCCTTTATCATTCTCTCAACTCTGACATTGATTTTTTGCACATTAGAGCTTCCATTGGTGACCAAAAGTTACATTTTTTGCATTTCTTGTGTGCATTCATTGAGAAACATCTTTTCTTCCCATTATTTTTCTACATTGAGGTAGTTTCCTACACTTCTCGTTAGTCTTTACACACATGACTATTTTTGGGGAACTTAGATATAACTACGCTTGAATGTCCCTCTTGTTTGTATTCAATGTGATTTTTATGATTTTCAGTTTAGACTTTGTTAATCTTTGTGGCACTATGAATAAGAGAAGATTAAAATAGGTAGCAAAGTATATAAGTCATCCAGTGGTAAAGCTGAAAAGAGCAATGCACAAGATTTTTATACTAGTTCGTTCAAACCTGAGCTACATTCAGTTAGTCAAGCCAACCCGAACCTGACTTTGCACTATTTCACAAGATTTACAAAGTTTACAACATTACATTATCAAAATATGCAAAAACACCATATAATGACTCTTGAATCACACAAGAATCACACCAGCACAACAAGACACCTTTTACAGACCTGGAAAATGACCAAGCACAACCTAAAAGCTTGAGAAAGACCACACATCAATGGTAGCACAACCTTGCCTACCAAAACTACCTTCTCCAAGCTTCAAACACCAAGAAAAATGCTCCAAGATCAATCTTCAACAACTGCACACTATATGATCACGAAAGAGAGAGAGTTCCACAAATTCTAGAAAGTTTTTGTGCACAAAAGTGGCCTCCACACCTCTCTTTTGAAAAATACAACTTTTATAGTCAAATTGTTACGAAATTCAATAGGTTGATTTTCATATCATTTGGTTAATTTCACTTAACTTAAGTGAAATCAGTCGATTACAAAATAAATCAACTGATTGAAAATGTACTAGTTAAGACTAATGCAACAAACCTTTTAATTTGTTAAAAGTCCATTCAATATATTAAAAGACACCATTTAACCTATTGAAAAACATTTCAACAAATTAAAAGACACACCTAAGACCCTATACATCTAATTAATGCAAAATGGTCTACAACATGAATTACAATCTTCAAGCTTGTTTTCCCCATGATTAATCCAGATAGAGAGCACGCATACAAGGCTTGATCGACACGTGAAACATCAAATCTCCACATCTTCATCAATGTAAGCATGGTTCCAACATGTTTCAAGCCAATGGCTTCATGTACCTTCATCAAATCTTCAAGCACCAAATCATCCAGACTATTTGTGCCAACAATCATAATCTTCTACATGAAATTCAAGGAAAATATAGGACATCGCAAACCATGAAAATAAAGATTTTTGTAGGGGATGCATCAATTATAGGGGCCATCAACTGCTTGAAATTTATAAGCTTTCAATGCAAAACTAGTGGAGTAAGTTCAATTTTTCAAATTCATTTGATGCTACAAATGAGTACCATTCATAAGAACTATAAAACATTTACATATGTTATCCCACCAACAGACGTAAATTTATGTTTGATATAACATCAACCAACAGACATAAATTTACATTTGTTATATTAAAATACATTTTATGTCTCTCACAATTCTGTCAAACATATACTAGATGTAAAAGACTAACAGACATAAAAAGCCTTCTTTGTGGCAGTGATTTAATTCGTCAAGGGAAATGAGAATAAAGACCATAAATTAGTTGTAACATTGGACACACATATTCACATGAATGGCGATCCTATGGAATGGAGTTCAATGTGTAATAACAAAGTTGTTGTTAAGTAAAGTACACAAACTGATTTGTATAAATCCTATTTCCCATTCCTATAGCAAGGCGCACTCAACATGAGAGTTAGAAAAGGATATGAGAAAAGTTTGTCTTTATCTCTTTCCTTGTAAGTGAATTTTATAGGATATTTTTTTTTCTTATTTGGCGGAATATAAAGACCTAGAAAATACCTAATACTAGAAGTAAACTTTTTAAATGGAACTCGATTATTTTATTATTACAATTTTGAACTATAAATAGAAAAATAAGTTAATCAAGCTATCATCTCTTTCTCCTCCTTTTTACTCCTCTTGACAGAAATATTGTTTGAATATTAGAGTGCACCATATGAGTCTTGACATAGAGTAATAAAACCTTAGCCGATCAAAATTTATTTTTGAGTAAGTTGATTTCTACTCCTTCTCACGAGTCAAATTTTAGTATGTTGGCATGTGTGCTCTAGATGGTTTTGCATGTGGCTCAAGGGGACTCAAAATGAAATTTTGTTTGTCTAGGATTGTTATAGTATGTTCAGATTGTTGATATGAGTTTTCTATGTACAAATAAAGCATCTTAAGAGTTAAAGTTGTTGAAACTTGGTGAGTTTAAAGTTCAAGTCAAGGTAAGGGAAGTTTGATGCTCCAATGCAATCAATTTTCCAACAAGTATAATAGGTAGTTTGTAGTACAACAAGTGTTGTCGTATTCATAGGGATTTGGTAGAATACACAATTTTTAAACTGGTTTGATAAAATAGTGTTTTGATTATGCAAGAAGTATGGAAAACAAAATTAATATATAACAATACTTCTTTCGTATAGCAAAGACGTGTTAAAACAATGTTAAGTAAAAATATTGGTTTCAATAGGATAAAGATGTGTTGAGGTCAAATTTACCACTTTGTCCCTCTTTTGTACTAAGTCAATTATTATTCACAAAGATGTAATTGAGTATGTTTGGGAGTACTCTTCAGTGTAACTTTAGGATCATTTCTAACATCTAGAACCTCAGATTGTCAAACTTCAGTATGAATCAATCACTTAACCAGCTAGAGCCTTAGATTCATTCCTAACTAGCATCTAAAAGCATGAGGAGAATCAGTTGAACCACATAATGGAACCAGTTCCCACTCAATCTCAAGCCAATGAAATACGATGTGTATGTGTTGTATTTGTGTATGTGAGGAGAATCAATTGGACCACAACTTGGAAGCAGTTCTCACTCAATCTCAAACTAGTGAATGTGATGTGTTTTGACTCCAAGTAAAAATACGATGTATGTTGACTCCAAGTAAAAATACGATGCGGGCTAACATTTGAGTCTATTGACTCGTTGAAACCCAACCTGCATAACCCGTAGTCTGTGTGGACCTAGAACGGGATTGAGCCTATTTTTCACTTGTCTTAAATCTTTCTATTTCTATGTAAAATGTAACATCCCTAAGGAATATTACTGATATTAAATAAATAAAATACAAAATACAATAATTGTCGCATTTATTATAAACTATTTCCCAAAACATGGAAAATTTAAAACTTTAATATATAAAGCCATAAAACCAAGAGTCCATAATTCATAAAACTGAAATCAATGGCTCCCGCCAAGTTTACATAATATTCTCAAAACAAAATCATAAACATATACTATGTGTATATACAAAATATCCCCTACTAGCCCTCGCTCCGAGTCTATGCATCTCCTGGCCCACCTGTCACATCATTTTCTCCCAGATAACAAGATACCCGATCATCACCACACACACACAGATAGGGTGAGCTATGCACAATGAATATAAACAAATATAAGAACAAACATGTTTCCTAACCCAAATAACATAACTACAATTCTTATATTTTTCAAATCACCCAACCATGACCTCATAGTCCTTTATGAGTCATATGCATAAACTAGGTCTTGGGACTTCATTGTGCTCCCACGAAACTAACTCATTCGTGGTCCAATCCTATGAGCCTATCCCGCTCATAGTCCTGCCCTACAGACTCCTCGTCTGTAGTAAATCATCCAAGTCTCACACTTAGACCCTGGCACGCATGCAATCACCATACTATGGACTCCTCGCCCAATAGTAGCCGATGGGAACATAACAGTTCCTTGCCCATCGTGCGCCCGACACATGCAATTACCATACTAAGGACTCCTCGCCCATTAGTAGCCGACGGGAACTCAACCAGTTCCTTGCCCATCATGTGTCCAACCACCAAGCACATCCCAGACCCCTGTGGGACTTAGTCCTTCAAGCCCAAACAACCCACCACATGCATATATAACTTGACCTTAATAAAAATAGTCAAAACATACTCACAAGTACATAGAAACATAGTAATTCGCATAAACTCGCTTAAGCTAGGGACTTCTCGCCCAAGCTAAGCCCTCAGCCTCGCTTAGGCTAATCCACCTCACTTGAGCGAGCTACAAACAGTGACCATATCATTTTATCTCGCTTAGGCGAGATCCTCTCGCCTAGGCGAGATCATCTCTCGCCCAAACACCCAATTCAAACTCGCCTGGGCTAAAAATGCAAACAAGGCATCACACATGACCACGACATCTCGCTTATCACTTGAGCAAGACCTTGGTTCGCTTAAAACCCACAAAGCCCTCGCCTGGATGAGAAGTTGCGCTCAACACGCGCAACTTCATCACTATCTCGCTTAGGCGAGTCCCACTCGCCTGAGCGAGTGTCTGTGTCGCCGAAACTCAAGACTCCTCGCCTGAGCGAGAACCGCGAGAAAGGTAAGATTATGAGTCCCTGCATGTCTCGCCTAGGCGAGTCCCGCTCGCTTGAGCGAGAATTGCAGGTTCTATACTGTTTTACGCACACAAGCACTGCATCAGAGACCCAAAAACACTCACAGAATAGCAAGACACAAATGCCATATAGACTCCCATTCTCACTTTTCATACCATAAGAATATACACAACACAGAATGTCCATCATGAGCACCAATTCACATGAAATTTCCAATACAACAGTACCAAATACCAATCCCCTAATTCCTCTCATAAGGAACTCGAAATTTCATGGCAAAACAACATCACAAGCATGCAATATGACCAAAAGTATACAATTACAGTTCAACTCCCCTAACTTGGAATTTGTGATTACGAATTGAGAAAGATAGGACCCTTGATTCGAAATTTCCTGCTTGCTTCAACCCTTGCACACCTAACTCAACCTCTCACTCTCCAATTTCGCTCTCCTCTCAAGCTGCCCCAGAACAATTGCAGAAAACCCTTCTTTTTACCTAAAATTTGCCTTTTATAGTTGTCTTAAAAATGGATTTTAAAAATAAAACGAAATTGGGCTTTATTGTGGTTTTCCCAACCCTCTTGGCTTGTCCTATTCTGCTAGGTTGTCCCTACCTTTCCACATTCATACCACAATTAATAGTTAGCAAAAATAAAGCTTACTCTATGCCCATCAAGGTTTAAACCCGTGACCTTCCACTCATAAGAACAAAGCATAACCACTATGCCAAATCACATTTGGTAAGAATCATTATAATCTTATGATTATACTATCACTCACCATTCACAATTACATTACCAAAACAAAATAATAATAAACCATACAACACATAATTGACATACATAGGACGCAAACCCAAGTCCTCTCACACAAAGAAAGTACTCTTAACCATTTGAGCTAGCACTTTTCCACATTACACCAAGCAATAATTAATGCCATAAAGGCTCCTTCTACTCGCATTTATTAATTAATTAATTATTTAATTAATTAATTTTACGGGTCTTACATAAAATGTTGCTTCACATATTTACGTATGTGTTTAACTTTGGAAAGTTATGCAATAAACTTTCGAAATAGAGGCGAAACTTAGAAGGAGTAGGTTAGGGTCACGACCCCCTAAATTTTTTGATTTTTCTTAGACTACATATATTTTTAATTTTTTTAAATTATATATATTTTTTTAAATTCTTTAAATTATATGCATCTTTTTAAATTAGAGGTAGTAGTATATTGAAAATTAATGAAAATTTAATTAGGTATTCCTTTTATTTCTTTTATAAAGTATAATATTTAATGTTAATAAATAATAAAAACATAAAATCAAATATAATAAAGAAAAAAATCATTAAGATATTTTTTATTTTCTCTCTCATTGTCTTATAAGTTTCTCATATATTGTACTAATTTATCACATTTACCTATTTTCTTTTGTTATTGAAAAAAAAAGTTAGACAAAAACTCATTATTTTTCTCCTTATTTTTCATATCTTCTCTTCCATTCTTAAAGAAAAAATTGTAACTCTCTCTTGTCTCACTTGATAGTGAAATATTTGATTCATATTTAGTATTATTTTTTTTTATCTCATGACCCTTTTGTATATTTATTTTTTATGAATTTAGAAGAAAAAGTAATGTACTATGTGATTTTTCATAGCCAGTTTTTAATTATGATTTGATTTTCATAATTTTTTTAGTTATTATGTCTCTCAATTTTTGAATAGATTATGATAAAGTATTTCTTAGTCTTAAACTTCTTTTTTAAATAGGTATATTGATGAAAAACAAAAAGAATAAATTCATTTTTTAAAATTCACAAAAACAAAAACTACCTATGAGGATGAAAACATGATAATATGGTTGCTCATCGCATAAAAACAAAATGAAAACTTGTAAGACTTTTAAGTCAATATATGTACCTCAATAGGATGGAGGATGAATATTTTACAGATAATATGGTTATTTAGATTGAAAAAATAGCTGAAAAATTTAATTATGATTCAACTATTATGAGTTTAAAAAAATATAAAAACCGATCTACATTTCTCTATATATGTATAATTTCTTTTATGGGCTAAATTAGTGACAATAATATTAAATATATAAATTTTGAATATATTATTTAAGCTTCTTCACATATTTTGATTAAGATCCACTGCTCTTTAGAAAGTTATTGCTAGATAGGAACTTCTATTTTGGTGGAGTTAATGTAGTTACAATGGAACTTCAATGTTCACCGAAGAGAAATAAACGCACTTTTGAAAAACTAAAAGGGCGGTAGTGTGGTTGGTCATGTAAGTAGCAGTGGTAGCAACCTATTTTTATGAAATTAGTGGTTACAGCAGAATGAATGAGGTTTCAATGTAAGATAATTTTAAAAGCTAGTAGCAAATTTCCAATAATTTATGCTTTGACTCATCAGGTGCCTCATTTCTTATATAAGACAACCTAAACTTAAGAGGTGGCATAAACCTTTTCATTCCTAAACTATTAGCTTACTATAACCCTCAACAAACTCCATACCAAAGAATCCATGCACCAGTAGTAGGCCTAGACATACATATTACACTTTTCTTTCAACTACACTACTTTGTCTTATAATCCTTCTTTGATTATTTATAGCTGGTCAAAAGAAGTATACATCATAAATAGGTAACCATTTCTACATTTTCTGTTAGGTTTACAGAGTGGTGTCAATGCCTTATGTGATTGAGCTCAAGTTTTATTGGTGTTTTTATCTCCCCAGTGAAACCCCATCTGTAAACCTAACAAGTGGTATCAGAACCGATGGTTAAAACCGGCTCAGACGAGTGCAGTATGGTCCTTGTATCGAAAGTCTTCCTAGCAAAGGTTCCAAGTAAGCATGTCCTGTTAAGAAGATGATGATACAAAAAAGACAGAAAAGGAGTACTCGTGGTTGAGAATGCTTCCTTTGGAGGGGGAGTGTACAAATGTGGTTGAAAAGACTCACACTTGAGGGGGAGATTGTTAGGAATCCAAGTGTGAGTCTAAGTCCCACTTGGCTAGAAATGAGAAAGTCAAGCACTATATAAGGATAAAGACCCATAAATCTATTACCTTAAGGTTTTGGGTTGAGAGTGGTGTCAATGCCTTATGTGGTTTTGAGTTGATAGTGATGTCAGTGTCTTATACATGTCTCATTGGTATTTGTATCTCTCTAATAAAACCTACTGTGTAAACCTAACATTTTCAAGAATAAGCTTTATCTTCTTATCATCTTGTTCTTACCTATGAAAACCTAGTTGACCAAAAAATCTTACGGACAAAGAGCGGGACGGGTGAGAATATTCAATCCATATTTGATTCTTTCTTCTTGCACCTCTAATCATTTCTTTAGCATTCCTAAATTTTAACAAAAATTCAAAAGAGCATTTTGACTTTGACCCACTTATTAATATCCACGGCTAAAAAAAGAGTACCAGATGTTGAAATAAAATAGAAAATAAAAGTAATAAAAAAAGAAAAAAGAATATATATATATACATATATATGTATATATATACATATACATAAATATATATACATATACATGTATATATATATACATATATATGTATATGCATATATATATATATACATATATATGTATATATATATATATAT
>Ga0099822_1002237_pt1 | contig 23968 bp, 9 predicted proteins | sample CowpeawhiteBW_FD_76839 | JGI IMG/M metagenome (GOLD analysis project Ga0099822, IMG submission 76839) | Root nodule microbial communities of legume samples collected from California USA - Cow pea white BW | ecosystem: Host-associated > Plants > Roots > Nodule | place: USA: California | collected... | reverse complement strand
GGCCAGTGATGTGTTGATATTGCCGACATTGGCTGATAATATTATCTTTGATAATGACGTGAACAATTATCTGAGGCCTGCTAACACTTTTCCTTGCGTTTGCTACAATGATCTATCATTTCAACCTTCTCATCTGTTTCCTATCATAAAAGTTGGTTTCTTCCGCTATGTCTCGTGTTTTCTTTTCCTCAAAGTATCTTTTTCTATTTTAAGCAATAAGTTCATCTGTTAACTGTGAGGTGGTGATACATGGACACTGTTAACTTATATATAGCCTTTCAATGCTATATATACTCTTTTATTATATTTGTCATTGCCTATTGTTCTTTATATTCTAGATGATAAATAATTTGAGGTGGTCCATGCATATTTTCTAAACGTGTTTGTTATTGATAAAATGGCGCTAACCATGTTTTTTTTTTTTTAAAAAAGTTTCAAATATCTCTTGAGCACTTCATTATTTGAGATCAACTTTGTTTTAGTTGTCACCATCGTTTTAGTTGAGCTAATCCTACTGTTTTTCGAATTCACTATCCTCAATAATCACACTCTTTTTCGCAGCGTATAATGTTGACCTAGGTGTGCGTGGAATGTACGGTGTAGAGTATATGGAAACAGAGGAACGAAACTATTTTCAAGAACAACATAAATCTAATGTAGATAAGATTCGATGCTTATAGGAGTGTATGATTAATTATAGGTGTAGCAAGGAGTATTCATAGTGTGGGGACAAGATGAACATGGTTAGAGGATAAAAGCAACCAAAGAGAGAAAATTCACTATATATAGCAGGTTTTGATTCATTTGGAGTATAGATACTAATTAATAATGAGATTACAAAAATCAATTATTGATGCAGGACAACTAGGAATGCCTTTCTAGTTAGCGATAAAAAACTATAAATAGGGCATTTTTTGTGTTGTGGGGGTGTATTTTGTGTGCAGGTGTACAAAGTCATAGTCAACATTACTGGAAGGCTTGGGACAAAGCTATACAATATCAAGACTGCAAAAATGAAAGAAAGGAGGAAAGATGAGCGTTGAACAAAGCATCCCCTGGAACGATGGATAAAAGAGACACAGTGATTTGCATCAGTGACACAATATTCCTGGGAATTTGAGCTAAAACAAGTATATGTGTGTACAATCTTGTTCAAAGAGTGAAACTGAAAGACAAAATTAAATGATATTCTGAATTGTTATTTTAGTTATATTTGTGTTGGAGTAGGGACAATGATGTTGTAAAATGACACTAGGAGGATATGATCGTAAACTAACCCTATTATATATTTTATTATTAAAACATTTATTTTGATGATAAAAAAATATTTATTTCATATTCATTTTAAATACATCTTTAAATTTTCATATTCCAATTTAAATTTAGATTACTTTCACCTAGTAAATAAAATCATTTTTTCTAAATTAGATTCATGTTTAGGTTTGAATTTTGTATAATATGAGTCGACGCGATCAAACTCAAAATATCATGAGCTTGATCCAATAAATCCAATCAGACATGTGTTATACTTGATTGAACTCATACTAATTTAAGTTTAGCTTAACCCAATTAACTAAAATTTGACTAAGTTTAATTATGTCTAACATGGACTCAATTCGGCCTAATGTAAAATAATATAAACTCATCCAACCTCACATGGACTTGACTTAGTTCTAGGTTGGCTTGGACTAGACTCAACAAATTCAATCAAACTGGATCAAGAGTCAACCTTGTTTGTCTTAAGTTTGACCTAACCCAATATATATTGGCGCAACTCAATCGTGTACAAGCTAATCCTAACCTGACCTAATTCTAACTTACTTGGACGCAACTTACATAACTTGAATGAATCCAACCTTACCTTTATTTTGAATTTTCAAAATATAAAAGATTATCCAATACAAGTCTAATGAATTGGGTTATACTAAAACACCAAAGTATGAATTTATATCCGAGATAAATCTATTGAAATAGACTTAAACTAACTAATATAAATTTGAATAAAGTTTAATTAAAATTCAAGTTTCTAATAAATTTGGTTGTTTTTAATTTATCTTTTGTTCTTTTTTTATGGAGTACTCAAAGTTTTTTATATTTGTCAATTGAATCATTGCGTTTAATTTTTCGTTAACCAGTTGAAACAAATTTTATTTCACCTTATCATTAAGCTTAATTCTCTCAATTTATTAAAAAAATGTGAGGTTTTAGATTAATGTTAATATAAAACCACAAATGACTTTTTTTTTTTGAAAATATGTTAGATAATATGGAATTATTGTCTTTACTTGTGCCGATGATTAATGTAAAATGACAAATCCTTACTAGCTAGCATGTTTCTATAAAAGCAACAAAGTTAACTTTTATATAATTGTCTTATACTAGCCACAAACACTAGTAAAAAAACATTTTATAGCACAACATTATACATAGAAATGTCAAAATAGTTTGGAACTCGTGAGTCCATCCGGTCTACCACGGGTTTGGATTGGGTTGGGTTAAATTTTTTTTACAAATTTTAACATGGATTGATTTTTGACCCGGCTCACCGGGTTGAACTCGTTGTGAGTCGGACTGGCTTACCAATTCGCAAATAAAGGGTCACACAAATATTTTTTGTTAAGTTACTTTATATTTGGGTAAGACTAGTTTTTTTTAGCCAACACATAGATAAACTGTATTCTTATGATTTTATGATTTTGATTTGTATTTGAATTGTATTAAAATTTATTTATATTTTAATTAGAATAATAGTTTAGTTTTGACTGAAAAAAATAAAACAAAATTATATTTTTTTAATTAAGGAAGTCCGTGAATCAACCTGTTTAACCCACCAATCTGTGGTGAGTCAGATCAGATTCAATTTTTTGTATTCGTTAATAAATGAGGCAGATTAGATTGATTCACTAAATTATTAATCCGTGATGGATCAAATCAAATAATTCATTTTGACAACTCTAATTATATATATTTTAATTCATTTAAGTATAAAAAAGAGATGATAACAATTTTGTAAATAACACGATAAATTTCATATGGGTTATATATAAAACTTAGAAAAAATTTATTGTACATCTATTATATTTTAAACCAATATAAAAATATAAAACGAGAATAATTGTACATCTATTATCCCTAACCGGTGTAGAAATGAAGTGTTAGGATTGAATCTTTCCCGCTTCTCACATACTCACAGCCATTTTTCCCAGGACACAGGTCTTGTTCATGCTCTAGCGCTTTTCCTTCTCCTGCGCTCTCGCTGACCATTCCCATCGTCGTTGGTGGTTCTCGGTGACGGATTCCTTTCTTCCTCTGGCGCTCTCGCACTCTGCTGTGGTGGTGATCTTTTATTGCTAGTAAAAGTTTATCCCTCGCCTTCGATGACCAATGCTCGTCCCTCACCTTGAAACCCTCACTCTCTTAGCCTAGAAGAATACGCCCAATCCGTGACTTATTATTAAATGTGTGTTGAATAGGGCTCCGATGAAGGTTTCAACCGATGCAATCCACATTGATTCCAAGAAGGTGAAAGACGCTGTGGTGGTTCGGAACGAGTCGGTGTTGAAATTGTGGTTGAAATGGCTGTTCGTATTTGATCGTTAGTTATCGAAGAACAACTGAGATGTAGCAACAGAAATTGAAACCCAAAATGGTGCAGAATTTCATGGAGGAACAACCTCTGACACAGAAATGTGGTCGCAACCTGCAACTACTTCAACGCAAATTGCTCACCGCCACCAGAACCATCCACCACGACGCCGCTGAATCACTCAAGGTGAATAATCAATTGTTTGCAGTTTGCTGTGACTTGGTCTTTGTTGTTTAATGGTTTTCAGATTATCTTTTTGTTTAATTTCCTTGTGTATAGGAGATTATAGATATTCTTTTCAAATGCGTGACAAAAAGATCTCGGGTTCTGTGAAGGAAAACCTGTTGCAGCATTTACCCTTTACGATTGTCTGCTACATCGGAAATCTTTTGAAGCAGAAAAAACAAGGATATTTGATCGTCTTATTCAGATTATTGGTTCTGAAATAGAGGTAACTTTTTATTTACTCAAACTATTTTTGCATTTGTTATTCAGAGGCAAAGTTTAGTAGATTTAGTCTTTGAAAATTAATTCAACCATGATGGGAATTTTTAATGGTAGAAAGGATTTATATTTGCTTCCTAACACCTGCTCAAAGCAATAATATTCAAAATACTCATATTTTGTAGTACTGAAAGTAATTTGATTCTTGTATCCCATTCCTAAAATCATCCAATTCTCATCATAAGGCTTCTTGTAATGACATAGAGATTTTAAAATTGATTAGCACTAAGTGAAGTTGCTCAATAGTTATATAAGGCACCTTATCCAAGAATTGAGCCAGAAAATGTGAAACTTCATACATTTAGCACATCAACTTTATTGAAAAAAGTGATGTGTAGTTTATTTCAATGTGGTCTCACATGATATTCAACTTAACAAATTCTGGATCCATGATATTCAACTTAACAATTCTGCAGGATCCAGACAAAAAATGATTCTATGGCTTATTGGCTATCCAACACATCTTTGTTTTTCCATCTTCATTGATGTTTAAGAGTACCTACAGCGCGGAAACCGCCCTCTCCGACATCATTTTTTGGGAGGATGGCCCAAGTATCAAGTTTCTTTATTGCCATGTCTTGAGCATAAGCTCCATATTGGGTCATTCTGAAGATTAATATTCTATTTGCAGATATGATTGTTTAGGTGTTATATATTATAAGCTGGTATGAAATTAATTAGACTGTCTAGTGCTTTCAAATGTATAACCAATAATGAAGGTTGTCAATAGGATATGGTTGTCTCCTTATTGCCTGTAACATGCTATATGAGTACACTTAGCTCTGTAGCATGTAAGTGTCTAATGTTCAATACTAATAAAGGCCAAAGAAAATGAAAAATAAACTATGCAAGAATTGCTACCCAAAATCAGTAAAATCTCAATTATATTTCTATTACACACCTTGTTCTATGCTAACAACTCTTTTTTATGAAAAAAGTAATAAATTATTTCTTGGTCTGATTTTTGTCCCAAATAAGAGGCATAAAAGATTATGCTTGTGCTATAGTAGCATCCATACACATTGTTATTTTCATTTTAATTAGACCTAAATATTGTAACTATTGATTATAGAGATAATTCCATTAAACTCACTATATGGAATTTGATGTTTCTCAGGGTTTTCGATCATCTAATAGGCTTTCCAGCAGTGCTTTTGATGTAGTGCATCAGGTTGGTGCCAAGTATACTGCTCTGCTTTTCAAGCAATAGCTTGCAGCTTACATGGAAAAGATATATGGAATTGTTCGAGAAAATTTTAGGACAAATTTGACACTTCTGCTTTCTTCTTGCATTAAGGTATGGAAGCTGTGTACTTTGTTATGGAATATTTCTTGGTATTCATATGCATGTGGTGCCTGTGTGCAACAAATTATTGGCCAGTAGGATCAGTATCATATGTGGAATTAAGTGGAGGTAGCAAGTATCTACACAGAGTGTAAATTTCACTATGCTTATTCCACTTAATTTAGTTGACTATAGATCTATTTGGATAAATTTCAACTTAAGCACTTATAGAAGAAGAAAAAAATAATGTTTTGAAGAAGCTGAGAGAACTTTTGCAAATTAACTTTTGAAAAAGCCTACTTTCTTTTTTCTCTCTCAGAAGTACTAAAAGAGAAGTTTATCTACACTTTCACTATGCTTATTTCACTTACGTATAATAATATGACTTCAGGCAGATAGAGAATCAAATGACACCAGCCAACAAGCAGGTTCTTGGGTCAGCATTATGGAGTGCCTTAATAAATATCTAGAGATTATGAAAGAAAACTATGTATGTGAAGGTTTAACAGTACAGTGAATTGGTATATGTACAACCCTTGCCTTCCAAGTACTTTTTAATGTTATAGAGCAAAGTGATTTTAAGTTTTGCCCCAGGTGCCTACTGTTCTAGTTCACAAGCTATTTAATCAAAATTTTCAATACATCAATGTCTTGTTTCATTCAACCCTTTTACAGTAATGGACTAATTATAGGCATTGCATCTAGGTTGACTTGAGAATTGGGAATGCTATGTTCTCCAGCATTCTTTTGCAAGGAGAGTGTTGCACGTTCAAAGATGGAGAATATGTAAAATCAGGTTTGGCTGAGCTAGAAGGATGGTGTACTGAAGCAACGAAAGAGGTACACTGTATTCCACCCTTTTATAACTTTCCTATGCACACTGAAGTCTCTTACATTCTGCAAACAGTGATTGAGGAGTGTGTCCAAAAGCGTCAGAGAGTATGTTCTAGAACTCTAATTCTTATGTAGCTAATAACTATCTCTGTTGCAGTACATTAGCTCATCTTTGGATGAATTCAAACATGCAACACAAGGAGTTAAATTCTTGGTATGCCTAATGACCTCTTCTGTGATATGAACACTTTTGCTTTTCAAACAGACTTCATTCGTTGGATAAATTTAACCCAATTGATTAACATCTTACTCTAGACTTCATTCCTCTCCCTCGTTTTAACTTTTTGATGAAATCATTTTTCCAGGTTGCAGAATAGAATGGAAGTTGTGTAGATAGTTATTTTGAAGTTTCAAATAGTAGTTTAGTGTTGTTTTCAGTTTTAGCCTATTCTAGTCTAGTCTAATTGAAGTTTTAGGTTCTTGATAGTAAATTTTTGACCAAGGAGTTTTGAAGGAAGTTTGAAAGTGGTGTGTTTCGTTTCTTTTAAATGTTTATAAAAGATGATCTTAGGTATTTTATGAGTTTTTATGTAAATATTAAATGTATAGTCATTCAGTTTAGAATTGTATTATATCTCATATAAATATTAGATTGTATTTTATCTGAACATCAGATCGAATGAAATTGGCCGCTGACCGTTTTGGATAATTATATATAGATTTTGTATGCACTAAGAAACAAACAAATTTTTTATAAAAAAAAATAACAAATATCTTTTTATACCGGTTAAGGTTTTTATACCGATCGTGACCTTAACCAGTATAGTAATTTACTTTTTTTTTTATTACAAAACTTTCTTTTTTCAAGTGTATTTTGAATACCAATTTTAAAAATAATATAAAAATTTGACTTTTTTATATCTGTCATCAAACCGGTATCGATATAGAAAGTTGAATATTTCTCTATTGTATGTAATTATGTCATTTTCAAAATTTGTATAAAAAGTCTTTCTTAATTGGAATAAAATATTTTTCTTGAATTAGTAAAAACTTTACATTTCTTGTTATATAAAGACAATTAAGCAAGGGATAAGATAATAGTTCCGTCGTCGCATGGTAAAAAATATATACTTTCTAATAATTTATAAAATAAAAGAAATTTAGACAAAAATATTCAAATTTATGAAAACTTTGAAACTTAACTAAGCGTTTGGATAATATCAATTGGATGTGAAATTTGAATTTTTGTAGTTCTAGTTTCACTTTTTTAGGTGATTATTTATTTGTTTGTTTTCAAAAATGTAGTTTTTTATTTTATTTTTTTATTATGCTAATGCATAAGTTCGTGGGGATTTCTATGTGTTTTATTTATTTTTTTTGTTTCTATTATACCGTTGATATTTTTATGTTTGTTTTTTCTTCTGTTGTTCTTTCTTCTAATCTTCAATTGGTGATTTGGTGTTGGTGTCTTTTTAACTTAATTACATATTACATTCGAATCCCAACGATATAATTGCATTAACAAATATGTAAGATACTTAGAGTTTACAAATAATATTCGAGTTTAACTGAATTATTTTTTATTTATTTACTTCTTCAAATATTAAACATTTCAATATATAATAATAATCCTCAAAAATAGCTTAATTATATTCTTTAAGCACTCTAATTTATCATTTTCCATTCTATTTTCATGGTTTACGTACTACAATGATCTCATGTGCGTTTTTTCTTCATCTGTTTTACTGTTGAATCATCCGTTGAATGGGTGTTTATTATCTGATATGTTATATTTGAAAGACTTAGAAAGTGTGATTTCAGACACTGATTTGATTTGATACTCTGGCCTTCTTCAGTCAAAAAGGATGTTCAGAAACCCACCTAAATGTGTTGTCTAAAAAATGAAACTCTACTAGTGGTGACATGAACTGGCATAACATTGATAAATTTCAGTAACCACTTAATAAGCTTAACTCACGCAAACCTTCGCAGTGATGCAATAAATTCTTGCTTCGTTACATGCTTCATCTCCTCCAATTCCTTAGAATAATTGGATACATGGGAAAGGAGAATAAAAATAAGGTAAGTGATGTTAGTTACAATACTAAACCATGCATTACCTTTAGTTTTTATTACACTTATATGTGCAATACACACGCGAAGCTATTTGATATATCCACAACTTCAGAAGCTAGATACACGTTCACAAAAACAAAAACAGAAACAGAACCATACCCACTCTAGGTGGACCAGATAGCAAGATAATTTTCCGTGCATATATCTGATGGACCTACAAGTCCTTTAAAGTCATATAAAGATGGTTCTTTCAAGAATACCTATCATAAAATTACACTTTATCAGTCGAAAAATATTCAAGTTAAATGTTGGCCTGTAACAATAAGAATGAAGTTTATCAACTTACCCATATCTCTTTCCTTCATCTCTTCACTCTCCTTTCTCACATTTTCCTAATCAGTACTTGTAATATTCCTTTAATTATTATCCTTAAATGCCATCAGAATGAACTTGTTAATTTGACATGGTTTGTTTATCTCCCATGCTGCAACAAAAATAAATGGTTGTTATGTTTAATGTTTGATAGGGAGAAGTGAAGCATTTATTTTGACTGCATTAGTTCTAAAACAAAGCATCAGAGTATAATAAATCTGACATTATAATTTCGACAACAACTCAATGTGCAACACAGATCAAATATATCGAGGAAAATTTTAAGCCATAAAATCTGTATGTGATTCCTAATCACGATCTTGTGAAACTGCAGAGAGAACTTGAAAAACGAAGGATGAGAGCTTTTTAGAGGATTTTCAAAATAAGATTACATCTATAGATCACATTTCAGAGCGGGCGAGAACCAGGGCAGAAGAAAGTCGGAAGAATGAAGTAAAATAAGCGAAAGCAAAGGCAAAGGCAAGTGTAATTCGATCAACAAGAAAAAAAGGAAAATGTATAATATATCGGGTGGTGACTGACCGATGCGGCAGAAATGGCAGTGACAGCGAAAAGAATTGATGGCTTAGAGTTCTGTGTCGAACCCTAGATCAAGAACAATTCATCCCAATTGATACCTTCTTGTGGAATAGATTCGAAGCACTCATCGTATATGATTCAGTGTTACTCTTTCGATCAGCAAACGAAGAGTTGCCATGGAGAAAACCGAAAGGGAGAGCAGTGAATAAAGATTCAGTGTTGCTCTTTCATCGAACGAAAAAAGAGATACTAGAGATAGAGAAAAACGAGAGGGAGAGAAGAGATACAAAGTTCGCGATGGCGATGAAACAACACATCAATATGTAATTCTTCGCTACTCCATTATTATTTTTTTTTTGTTAAATCATTCTATCGTTAGATTTCAAATCGTTCGTCTTTCTCGGTTAAATTATGCTATTAGTCCCATTTTCATTTGAAAATATTGATTTGGTGTTGTAAGTCTCAATTAGATTTCAATTTTTAAAAAATAGTATCAATCATGCTCTTTCTATTAAATTGGGTTAAACGGCATGAAAAGAATAGTAAATTGGCATGGTGATGTCTGCTTAAACAACGAGAGAGAAAATAAAATTCAAATAAATTACTGACATGAAAACTTGTTCTTTAATAATTAAAAACATAATTTATAATTTAGAATTTTTGTAAATAACATTAGAGATTATGTGAAATTGGTGTTTTGTATTTGAAGGGAAATTGAAATTGAAGATTGACCTATTCAGTGAAGGTGATTTCGATCTGCCATGTATTAGCGTTCTAGGAAGAAGAGAAGAAAGAGTTATGCTGGTTCGTTGAGGAGGAAATTATATAGCGAGAGTGTTAGAGTCAGTATCAATAGAAGAAAAAAAATAAGTAATAGGAGTAGCAGGAAGAGAAGATACAAGGATTCATATGAGAGTGACGAGAGCGAAAGTGGTGATTCTTAAAGCAATGGGAGAAAGAGAATGAAACATTTTTTCTTTTTGAGCGAAGCGGATCCATTCAATGTGGGTATATAGCTGGTTGATTTTATTAAGGATGCCTAAGGTGTTTGCTACCATAGGAATGATCCAATCTTACTACAAAATTTCACTGTTAGAATTGTACTCACTAGCATCCTGCCCGCAGATACAACCACACTCATTTTTTAAGAGAACAAGCGTAGAACGTTGCCATGGTTATCAATTTTATTTTCGAAAGATCATTGGTTTAATTTCATTTAAAACTTTCAGCCAAAACCAATCTTCTATCAAATCTTCCTTCAACACCTCAATCTTATATCCGTGTTCAATCCTTATTTTTCTTGAATAAAAAAACCCTAATATGCCAGCATAATCCATTTTCAATATCCCTTCATTACAAAAAATCCTATTGGAAGATTTTTTCAATAATTTAATTATTAAAAATAATAACCCACATCATTATTTTTTATTTTGCCTAGTCTGTATTTATTCATACAGAATCCTGTCCAGTCATGAGTCACTGTGCTCTTAACCTCGTTCAACCGAATTTAACAATTTAACTTAATATAAAGGGTATGATTGATACCATTTCTTAAAAATGGAGATCTAATTGAAACTTATAAAAATGGAATGACCAAATCGATATTTTCAAATGAAGATGGAGATTAAAAACATAAAGTACTTTCTTTATTTATCTCAATTTAGTTATTATTTTAGGAAATTTGTTACCATCAAACCCTTTCAGTTGCAAATACACTAATAATGTTAATTTATGTGTCATGTGTCAGATTTTTTTTTGTATTTTTTTAAGAAAATATAAATTTTTGTCATGTGTCACGTTGACGTTGTGCCACGTGACAGAAACTGTGACATGGTAATGACAATGTCATATGTCACTATTGATGTGAACAATTTCAATTTAATACCTATATTTGTTATTTTGTCTCAATTTAATTCTAATTTTTTTAAAACTGTAGCAATTTCATCTCTTTTAGATTTTTACACAAAATTTAATTTTATATAAATATTACAATGATATTTTTATTCTAATTGATATTTTTATTCAAATTAAGTTTATTTAAATTTATATTTTAAATTAATTTTTATTTAAATTTATTTTAAATATTTATATATTTATAATTTCTTAGACAAATATTATAGTTGATTTAAAAATAACAAATTTATAAATTCAAATATAAAATGTTAAAAATGTTTTATAACAATTTAAAAGAAATATATTTATTTAAAATTTTATTTAACAATTTATAACATTTTAAATTGTTTTAAAAAAATTTTAAAATTGTTATAAAACTGTTTTAAAATAAATTTATTTACCGATTTATAATATTTTAAATTGTTATAAAACTATTTTAAAATTTTACATTACAATTTATGAAGTTGTTATTTTTAAACTAACTCAAGCGAGATTATTGATACATACATATTTGAAACAAAATTTAAATAAAATTTTATGTAAAATATAAATTTTAATAAACTTTATTTTATTAGGAGTATTATTGTAACGTTTATATAAAAGTTAAATCTGGCCTCAATTTGGAGGGATGAAATTCCTTTCATTTAAAAAGAATTGGGACTAAATTGAGACAAAATAACAAATATAGGAACTAAATTGTGAAAATTTTCACATTCAACAATGACACTGGTACTACTATCACATTACATTGCTACTGTCACGTGATACAAAATCAACTTGATATGTGACAAAATTTATATTTAAAAAATATATAGAAAAGAAAAACAAATAAAAAGACATAGACCAATGTCGCATAAGTTAATGTTGTTAGTGTACTATTAACGAAAATTGATCATAATAAATTTTTCATAATTGAGATCAAATTAAGACAAATAAAAAAAACCGATTTAATATTTTTCTACAAAGTTAGAGACCAATAAAATTATTTAACCTATTTATATTTTTTAAGAAAGTTCAAAAGGATAAAAAAATTACAGAATATAAAATTATTATAAAAATGTGTGACGGTTAAAAAAAACTGCCATAAATAAAAATATTTCTACAAATTATTTAATATTTCTAACTATTAATTTAACTATCACAAAATAATGGCTAATAAAAAGTACTTTTTTCTCGTATTGTATGCTCCTTTAAAAACGTAAATAAAGCGTTTAATAGGCTTTTAAGGATTACAAAATAATAAAGAAAAACTATTAACTTGCACGAAGTAAATTACTAAAACAAAATTAAAAATATAAATGAGGGTGATCCAAAGATATTTTCAAAATTATAAGAGAAAAATCTTAAAGTGCACGAAATATAAATTACACAAATAAAATGATTAAAAATATTATATAGTAAGAGAGGTTAAGATATATTATAGTGATTATAAATATAAATCCTAATGGTCAAAACCCACTATAAGCTTCAAACAGAATTTCAATGTGAGATGACCTTATCTTCAACGTAGTATTGGCAACTTTTTTCTTTAATCTCTTTGAATCTTCTTATTTTTAGTAGACTTATCAACGCGAGACATTATTTCAATACTTAGTCAATAGAGTGATTAATAATCACCTAAAACTATTGTAATTGGCAAGTCATACCAAAAAGTAAAGTTTGTGACAAGTAACAAGTCTTAAAGATCTCTTTCGTCGACTCTATTTTCACCCTTATAGTCTCTTCTTTTCATTTCATTTTTAAGATGTATTTTTTGGAGTGTTTCAAAAGGTTTTACACCTATCTAGTTTGGATTTGATTATTTCCAAATCTGTAATTATATATTAACATTTAAAGACCTTCTGGAATTGGTAAGAGCGTGGTAGGTTTGGACTCGTGTATGCATGATTTCAACACGGTGAGTTTCTTAAAATGCAACTTGTTGCGGATTGACTTTTTTTGTTTTTTTTTTTTAGGTCCATTTTCTTTTCGGTTCCGTTTCTTCCTCTATAGGGATCCTACTTGCTGCACCAAAGTTTTTTCTCCTGCACCTCCTTAACCTTCTCGAAAATGGCTATTTTACCCTCATTTATCTTTTCTGCCTTTGGTAAATAGTTAAGTTTTTTTGTCCTAATTTCACATCTCATCTTCCCTATGTGCAGCCCCTCCTGTGGTCGTCTTCTTCGGCCGTTGGCGACTTTTGTGCACCTCCACAGTTTGCTCGTGATCCCCTTTCTTCTGTCCTCACAGTTTCATCAAGTACCTTCATCCACCCATAGAGTTTGAGTTAGTCCTTGAACTCCTCCACCCCTGTTCTTGCTTTAGTGTTGTTGCACCTCCATCTTTGTTTCAAGGTAAACTTTTAAGGTTTTGCACTAGCTAGGTGGGGTGAGGGTGTTGGGGTGTTGAAAAAAAAATATGATTTTCTGATTGTACATATGTGGTGGGTGAACACAGTGCAGAGGGAGATGGGTTGGGTTATATTAACAGCTTCCAAAATTAGTAATTCGGAATGTATTTCCCTTCCGTAATGTATTTTCGGATCCCGAAATATATTATGGATTCTAAAATGATTATGATCATTTCGTTATGCAATGGATGAGAATAATTAAATTTAAAAGCATTAGCTAGTGTTTAATGTCAACATAGTATTTTCTATTTAGACGTTAGTTAGAGTTACAATTATTTTACAATACTTTTGTATATACCAGTTAGTTAATTGTAACCATTTTGAAATCATTTAATATTTTCTTTGGATGTTTTTCAACTGTCTTCTATGTGAAAATTGATGACAAGTTTTATGATAATTCAAAATTTAGAATAGTTTCTCTTAAAAAAAACTATATCATATGACGATAATTTTACTCTAATCGTCGTTATATATCAATTTCAATGATGGTTAGGATGATATTTGTCATGGTATATTGTATACGTGATTTATTTGTTAATTTTTTAATTATTAATGGGTTCAGTTAATTTTAAAACCGTCGTTGTTTTATATGCAAATTGATGACAGTTAGTGTTCTCATTGTTAATTCTCTCGTACTTTTAACGACGTTCAATAAAACGACGAATCTGAAATTGTGGTAACATATTTTTTTAACTGTCATCAAAAGTTATATCTACAGTAATGTCTACAACCTATTTTGACATATATATATATATATATATATATATATATAATTAATTAATACATGTTGCTTTTTTAACATCCCAACTTTTAAATAATCATATTATTTAATTTATTTTTATTTTAAAATAAGAGTTAGAAAATATTACGTTTTACACTCTCTGAATCATCTTAAAAAATATTTATATTCCATCTAGATAAAATCTGAATATTGAAAAAGAAATAAAGTAGTTTTTAAAAGTTATTATAATTAAGTAAAATGGAAAAATGTTAGTAAAAATAAAATAATAAGAAGAAAACACAATAATTAAAAAAAAAATTAGTTATTATATATATATATATATATTAAAAAATTATCTTTTAAATGAATCTTCTAGAAAATAAAAAGCATGAATAAAAAAAGAGAAAAAGGAAAAAGAAATAAGAAAAGGGTATAAGCTTTATCTCGTAATAATCATGACTAAAAAAAATTAAAAGGAAGTTGAAGAAAATTAAACCCGCAAGGAGCCTAATTAACTTACAAAACTGAACCATTTCCACATTTAATTTAAGAAAGGAAGTTTTCCTAGATAGATAGTCGTTTAGAGGAACAACCAAAGAAGAGAGAGATACAATACAAAAGAAGCATTTCGATTTTGTATCACAGTGCTGACCGAGTGCTGAAGAAAATATTGTTATTATTTTGGCAACTTGTTCCATTTGCGTGTGAAAAGTCAAAGGGTATGAAGCCGTAATGGGAAGGTCAAAATAAAAAACACAGAAACATACGAGGAAAAACTAATTTAATGTCTCCTTCACTCAGTTCAACAATTCAGCGTTATGGGCAATGTTCGCAGCCCCCCTCTTCTGCTTTTAGTTTTGACAAATATTCAATCCTCATAGTGCTCATCCTCCTAAATCCAATGTCACATCCTTTCCCCATCTCTCCCTATATATAAATCACTCTCTCTATCACAACGGAACCACCTAAGATATTTTTCCACAACCAAAACAACAAAAAGGCCAAAGAAGTGTATATGGAGACTATCAGTGTTGGGGCAATGAGAAGCTTATCAGATAGTGAAGGAGAATCGGCAATTAAGAAAGGATCATGGACTGAGGAAGAAGATTGTCTTCTCATCAACTATGTCAACCTCCACGGCGAGGGCCATTGGAATTCCCTCGCTCGCTCTGCAGGTAATTAAGCATGCATTCATGTATATATAGTTGTGACCAAACTCCTGAATAATTAAAATCTTTAACCGCGTTTGTTATCATGCATCAGGTCTAAAGCGAACGGGAAAAAGCTGCAGGCTAAGATGGTTGAACTACTTGCGTCCAAATGTTCGACGTGGGAACATCACCCTTCAAGAACAGCTCTTGATTCTCGAACTCCATTCCCGCTGGGGCAACCGGTACGTGTATTATGATATTATTTACGTACTGTGTTGTGTAGAACAATAGAATATCATTGTTTAACTTCCTATAGTTTTGCACGTTGATCATACTAATTAATATAATATAATGTAATGCGTTGTGTTGTGTTATTATTTATTGAAGGTGGGCTAAAATAGCAGAACAATTGCCTGGGCGAACAGATAATGAAATAAAGAACTATTGGAGGACGAGAGTGGTGAAGCAAGCGAAGCAACTCAAATGTGATGTGAACAGCAAACAGTTTAGGGATGCTGTGCGTTTTGTTTGGATGCCACGCCTTATGGAGCGGATTCAAGCTTCTTCTTCCTATGGACATGGCCAAACCACATTGTGCAACACTCAAACACACGCTGAATCTAGTGGGGTCAATCCCATGATGTTTTGTGAAAGCTCAGTGATTTCCTCGTACTCTTCAGGGGTTGATGTTCAGCCTCTTTCTCTCTCTGATGCGAGTACAACTTCATCTTGCAATTTAATGGGAGATGGTAGCTGTTCATCGGACAGTGTTGAAAAGGGGTGGCAGCAGTGGGACTACTCTGATCTCCAGGCATTTGAACCCAACCATGGTTTTGGTGATGCAGACTTGTGGACCGATGAAAACATGTGGTTTTTGCAGCAGCATCTTGTTGATGAGTTTTGATCCAGTTTTTCTGTATACACTACCCATTATATTAGATAGTTCAAAGATATCAGAGTTTATCTGACTTCATATCGATAAACTACTGAATGAAATTTAACCGAGGATTGATTGTTTGTAACTGTCCAACTACTGAATGATATATATTCTTTTTTACAAAAGTAAAATCATGGTAGTCGAATGACGCATTTGCTTGAGAACAATCTCATGGAAATGTTCTGAGAAGCACAAATAAAAGAAATGGGTTTGCATCTACATAAACAAATCCAAAATCTATTCGAAACTATGAGCAAGGAAGTATGATTAATTACGTATTGAATTTCACTGTTTGAGTTAAGAATCTTCAACACTGCCTTGTATTTTGCCTTCTAATCCTCTAGAAACATGTACGAAAAATAAAAAACGTGATGGGAGTTTGAAATTAATTAATTTACTGAGTAGGAAAACTGGATGAGTACGTACGTTGCAAAGTAATAGTATATTGGTTTAAATTCAATGGGTTTCTCATTGGAAGCACTAAGTGCCGCAACATTTGAAAAAAATCAGGTTTTCATTGTTATGTAATTCATTTGAGTCTTGAGTCGTTCACACGTAATTGGTCAGTCAACTATATTTATTGTTTCTTTTTCTTTGGTTTCGGATGTGGCTATAGTAGGTTGTAGAGTTGAAGTCACAGATGACCTCATATCCAGTGCTGTGTTTTTTTAATATATTTGTTTTCATACCAGGTTTTACTTAAGGAGGCCAGTTATATAGTTTTTCATTACCATTTTCAATGTTCATAAATTCTAGGTATAGGTTGACTGTTGATAATTTGTGCTATGCTGCCGTTTACTTGGACTTGGTATGTCTTGCATTTGGAGTCTGGATGAGAATACATTTATCTTTTTCAACTTTATTGTCGAAAAAGCGTCGGCAATAAGATGTGTTTGGGTAACAAAGTTTCAACATTTTGCTGTCTTCCTATGAAGCGAGAAGAAGACATATTTAATAGCTGCACTAGCTCCACGTAGGCGCATACTGGTATTTTGACATTTCTGACACCAAACATCTAAGGGATATATAGTTAGGTGTTACTAATATTAATTCAATGTTCTATTCACGCCTTAATTAAATTAAATGTGTTCTAGAAATGTCTTTCAGGGTTACCTTACCTCCACCACAATATTTTTTTAGATTCAGTATTTTGACACCAATAAACTTTTGCATGTACTTTTTATCTATTATTTTATTTTTTAATTTATTTTTATTTATAAATATAGAATTTCATTTAATGATTATATTACTCTTAAAAATAGTCGTCAATTGGTTATATTGGGTGTCAATAAAATATTTCTATTATTCTTGTTGTTAGAGATGTTAGTTCTTTTGGCATATTGAAGTTTTCTCTTGTTTCGTGGTACACGAGGAATAAAGACATTAGATGCCTTCATATTTGTTTTGTATGTAGTTTTTTGTTAGTCACATTGTCATACATATGTGTGAATTCTTTAGTATACTTATTACAGAGTATGTAAAAAGTAATATTCTATATCAATTATTCTTTTCTTTATATAAGCATAAATTATTCTTTAGATGTAGAAGTTTATTTTTATTATTGATCATATATATAGAGATATATCTTTAACCCATGTTTTATGGATCACTCTCGATCCATCTAATTATAGATTTTCATTTTATTGGTCCACTAAATGAGTTAGCTAAGAAAATCTCACTTAAATTAGGTTCGAATTAGGGTCGAGGTGTGTTTGGTCTTATGATAAGATTGAAGTTAACTTTTAAATATTTTTATTATTTGAAATTTAACAAGAAAGTTAAGATCTAACCCAACTTATTGACTAGGTAGATCCAACCCAACCTAATTTGGGTTTGGCTGAACCCAAAAATATCTAAAGTGGTTCTGGACTTAGTTAACTTCATCTTAACCTGAATTAGCATGACATGATATGAACTTGGCTTGACATAGGTCTAACTTGACTCAATCCAACGTCAACCTAACACCCAATGTGGATCCAACTTGACTCGACCAAAAATAGGTTTGATTCAACTCAACCAAAGGTGAATATAACTTAATGTGAACTCAATTCATCTTAGCATGTGAAATCTATTAATATTTTTAACATGGACCAACATAGTCTAGGTCCAACCTAAATGATAACTTAGACCCAACTCATCCCTATATATATTGACCTAAAACTAATTCACATAAATCAACATCTGAGTTAATCTTTGCCTTTGAGAGTTTTGTTGTCATTTTAACCTTATGAGCTTTGTTTTTTAATATGGACTTTTTCAGTATTGTAAACATATATTGTCCTGATCCAAATACGTCAGAACACTATGCCAAATTGACATATATAATTACATGGAAACTCTTTCCTACGACACTTATAAGTAATGTAAAATATCCTAAATAATCAAGACATATTAAAATAGTCTATATCATAGTTGAAATACCAATTTAATTGAGATTTTGATACTTTATATGTTTTATATGTTAGTTTTCGTAAGAAAATAACATAATATCACATTAAAAATACAAAGTTCGAATAATTGACCTATATAATTACATTGAAACTCTTTCCTACATCACTTATAAGTGATGTAAAATATCTTAAATAATCAAGATTTATATTAAAGTAGTTATATTATCCTTGAGATATACCAATTTAACTGAGATTTTGATATTTTATAACCATGTCTTACATGTTAGTTTTAGAGAAAAAAACATAATATCACATTAAAATACAAATTTTGAATAAAAAAAAAGTTAAAACGAGTTTTTTTTTTCATCTAGTATATGTACAATTGGTATTTTTCATTTTAGGAAAAGATCTTGGAACCTTTTAGGAATAATATACGAATAGATATTTCGTTTTCGTTTTCATATTCAAAATAATACTTATAGAGGAGTTGAGGTTTTAAATTAATATTCTAGCTGGCGAGTTCAATGTTCTAGCTCGTCCCGCGTTTTTGGTGGGCATATCGCCGACCTGCTGAGCTAAACCCATATTATCATCTCTAGTTTTAATGAATAGATGATAAATTATCCCCTTCATTTTATATTTTTATAAAATCAAGTCTATCACTACTGCAAGAAAATAAATCATTAACAACTAATTTTAGTGACCAGAAGTTGTTAATCACCATAGTGACTAATTTAGATACAAATTTACAAAATAAAAAATTATTAATTATTAAAATAGTCACGATTGTGAATAAAAAATTATAATTATTCTTTAAATTGATTTCTAAAATGTAACTACCAAGATTAGCTAGCAAGGAAACTGGTCACTAAATATAGAGACTATTTTAGTAATCAATAATTTTTTATTTGTAAATTGGTATCTAAATTGATTACTATAATAACTAACAACTTTTAGTCATTAAAATGGGTAGTTAATGAGTAATTTTCTTGTAGTCTATATTCTTCTCATATCAATATTATACATCCTGAAAAGAATTCCTTTTTTTTTATTTAAGCCCGTTAATTTCTTCCATTTTATTATTTTTTGTCAATTTCATCAAAAAATATTCTTTTTAACAGTTTTATACTATTTAAATATTTTAGAAACAAATAAAATATTGTACGAGATTATTAATAAAAATGTTCTAGAGAATGTGTTAGTAATATTTTTCACGTGCTAACAACACACTTAATATTTACTCTTTAAATTCAAGTTTAAAAAATTACAAAATCTTATAGAGATTCTTTAAGTAAAGAGTACAAGCCATATATTTTGATGATTTTTCTAATAACTTGTAATTTGAATTTGCACTACTAGACATTCTCATATTACATGTGATTTTTCTTACAAATTTGTTAAAAAAAATTACAAGAAAAAACTTTTTTTCTGTCATTTTTTTAAAGATTTTTAATTGACAAGTAATTCCTTCCTAAGTAACCATTTCCTACAAAATTATAAAATTTGAAAATATTTCCTACAAAATTTGTTACGAAAAGTGTTTTATACAAAATATTTTGTAAGAAAATTGGTAGCAATTTCTTGTAATTTCTATTTTCACAACAAAATTTGTAAGTATTTCCTACGAAAAAAATTTCAAAAACAAATTGGCAGGAAATATGAGTTTTTCTAGTAGATTGTATGTTAAATAGATCTACTATTGAGCAAATCCTTCATGTCTTTTAGGTAAGCTGACTAAGTAATTGCAGATTTTAAACTCAAAGGATTGAACGTACAAAGAACAATATACACTTCCTCATCGAATAATATAATGTCTTTCAAATTCTAAGCTTTGGCGCAATTTCATAATTTTTAAGAAATTCAAATATATTAATTTGAAATGACTAGTTGAGCCAAGTTAATTCAAACTAAAGTCGAGTTAGATCGATTTGGATCCAAATCGAGTCAATTCAAACTAAACATTCAATGGAGTTAGGAGGGGTTCATGTTCATTCGAATTTGAGTCAATCCAAGTTTATCCAAGTCTATGATAATCGAAAAAAGAAAGAGAGAGACAAAAATAAAAACCAAGAAAATATTTCATAATGGAAAAAACATTATTTATTAAGATATGACATTTCTAAATGACATATTTTTCAATAATAGTATAATAATTAATAATATGACATTTAAAAATTTGCAATGTAATGTATGACAATTCTCAAAATGTCATATAATATTGTAAAAAACAACATTTTTAAAGAATTGTCATATTAAACGTCATTATATACATGAATTTATATAGTGATTAGACTAGGTCGATTATAGTCACATCAATAATAGGTATGACCTAGCCTAATCAAGACAAAAGACATTTCGGGTCGACCCAAGTCAACCCACATTCAATTGAGTCAAGTAGGCCTAGGCAAGCTGAATATAGTCGAGTTAACATTGGCCAACATTGAGACGAATCGGTTATGGCAAGCTTGCATTTAGTCGAGTTGAGGCGAGTCAACGTTCATCTAAGTTGGGGTCGACCTACATTTAGTTGGGTTGGGTTAGGCCCAAGTTAATCCTAGATCATTCAAGATCAGGTCAGTCCTAGTCCAATCAAGACTAAGTCAAGTTGATTTTGACTGGGCTGAGTCGAGTTGATTCAGCTCTACCCTAGGTAAAGTTGAGTCAACTTAAGACTAATCGAGTTGAGTCGGCACAGACCAATCGAGTTTAGTCAACTCGAGCGAGTTGAGTTAGCTTGGGTCTAGCTCGATTTAAGTCAATCTGAGCCTAGGTCGAGATGAATTGGGTGGGACAATGTTCATCTGCGTTGAGCTGATCCAAGTTCTACAAAGTTGGACTATGCTCAAGCGGGTCCTAGTCCAATCAAGATCATGTTCGGGTCTAGTTCGATCAAGATTAGGTCAAGTCGACCTGGTCAAGCTGAGTCTAGGTCAAGTTAAGTTGGTTCTGCCCTAGTTTGAGCTGAGTTTTCCCAACTCAAGTCGACTCAAATCATCCTAGGTCTAGATCAGGCTAAGATGGCTTGGCCAAATCAAGTTGAGTAAACTTGGGCCCAAGTTAAGCTGAGTAGACTAAGGTCCATATCAAGCTGAGTTGGATTGGGATCACGATTTAGGCAAGAGTCATGTTGAGTGTCATGTTGAGTCAAGTTTGATGGGGTACAACTTAGGTTGAGTTCTAGTTGAATTAAGCCCAAATAGGACCCATCAAAATCAATTCAGCTTTAATCAACTTATATTAGATTCTAAAATTTATTGGGTTAAGCTAAATTTTACTGAATTTCAAGTTAAGCCAAATCGACCTGAATCTAAGTCGACACTAACAATGAAGACTAAAATATGAGTTCGAGAATAATTTTTTTTTTCAAATTCTTACATTTAGGTGAAATTCGAAATTCTTTAATTTTAATTAATCAATCCAATTACTCTAATAATGTTATAGAATGTGAATTTCTTTCAAAATTTCGTACGCAAACAACTTATTTTATAACAAAACATTTTAAATTATGGTCTTAAAATACCATACACAAGTAAATGACCATGGTTTGACCGATTAGGACAACTAGCGTGCGACCCTTGAACCTAATCACATTCCATTGGTCATGGACACAGTCACATGCATCATGCTAGCTAGATCATGCATAAGAAAGAGCATTACAAATTTATTAAATCCAATACCAGGGGCTTATAACTTCATAAATTGAACACAATGAATAGTACACCATGCCTTAAACAAGACTCTGTTACTGTCATTTCTCATAGGGTGACCAACATGCTTCATAAGCCTGATGCAATAAATATTTATATATTTTCAGTTTTCTAGAAGTCCTACCCCACGACTCCACGACTAATTGTTGCCTATACATGGAATGTGTGTGCTATGGCTATATACGAAACAGGCCCTCCCACCACTACCATTTTCCAAAACAAAATGGAGTACACCCATTTTCTTCTTCCTGCGCCATAATTCATTCCCAAGAGAATGTTGGGGACTACACGCTGCTGCTCATAATTTGCGCAATGGGGCCCCAGACCCCTACCTCAATACCCACCAAGTTTCTCAATTTTCTTCTAGATACTGCTTAGTGCTCTCTAGCTACACCTCTTACACAACAAAAATGGGCTCATAATGTTATGTATGTTGTTCTTTTTCCTCTTCAGGAGGGTTAGTTTAGTAAATTGGTAAGAGAGCAATTATTTTGTGTCATGTTAACATGGTCTCACGAGGTTTAACTTATAATATTCTGTCTGGTCTTGAAATTTCGGTAACACTAGTTAGCATTTGCAGTGCCATGGTTTCCAAAACCCACTCCCAACTCATTTTTCTATTTCTGTTTCTTCTTTCATCATTAAACATTGCTTCAAGCTCGTACACACATAATGTGGCCAATTTTGACAAGTGGATATCTTTCAATGTGAAGAAGCATGAAGAGAGAAAGAATGATCCTGGTCCAGATTTGAAGCTGAGGCAAGCTGAGAGTAACAAAGTTACCATAACAGTTAGCCAAGACGGTTCCGGTCACTTCAAGACCATTTCAGAAGCTCTCAATAGCATTCCACCACGCAACACAAGGAGAGTTATAGTGTCGATTTCGCCGGGCGTTTATAGGGAGAAGGTGATGATCCCAAGAACAATGGCTTTCGTTACATTGTCAGGGAACGCCGGAAATCCTCTGACCATTACCGGAAACGATACAGCATCTGCCTCCGGAAGAAATGGCAGTCCCTTGGGGACGTTCCAGAGTGCAACTGTTGCTGTGGATGGTAGCTACTTTGTGGCCATCAACATCAAATTTGAGGTACAGACACTTAACATTAACATTTGATTCAGCAATACTCAAATGTGAATATAAGAAGCATATAATGAGTGTGTGGTAAAACAGAACAGTGCTCCTCATGAGATTGGAAGAAGAGGAGAACAAGGCGTGGCGCTTCGGATTTCAGGAACCAAAGCTGCTTTTTACAATTGCAGTTTCAGTGGAGCTCAAGACACTCTCTACGATCATAAAGGCCTTCATTTCTTCAACAACTGCTATATTCAAGGTTCTGTGGATTTCATCTTCGGCTCTGCCAGGTCCCTTTACCAGGTTCTCTTTCCTTTCCAACTCTTTCTCCTTCATCAACCTCCAATGTTTACCATGCTTTCAAATGTTAGTGATAGTAATACAGTATGTTAAATTAAACCACTTTTTTTTTTTTTTTTTAAATATTTGTTTTTTTATTTACTCTTTATTACATTTTTATAATTTTTTTCCTTTATTTATTAATTATTATTTTCATTTTTTTAATTT
>Ga0099822_1002234_pt1 | contig 23978 bp, 17 predicted proteins | sample CowpeawhiteBW_FD_76839 | JGI IMG/M metagenome (GOLD analysis project Ga0099822, IMG submission 76839) | Root nodule microbial communities of legume samples collected from California USA - Cow pea white BW | ecosystem: Host-associated > Plants > Roots > Nodule | place: USA: California | collected... | reverse complement strand
TATTAAAGTTTATTTTTATTCCTTATTAGTGTTGCTATCTTGTACACTATTGCATAGTCCTGACACTCCAAAAACTATATTTAAGTATTTGTATAATTTAGGAATTAACTTTTCTAACTCTGTTATTAGTATGATGTAACTAATCTGTGGAAAGGAGTTTTGTAAAGACTTAATAAGAGAATCATTATAATTATTGATAAATATTTTCTACAAGCTACAGAGTATTGATGATATTTATAAGACTTCCAAATTGTTAGAACTAAATCAATGTTAAAAGTGGTTCTCATTGTCAGTGTTACATAGCTTTGGTATTTATTTCATGCTAAGTATTCACTTTTTAATTTCAGGGCAAAGGTTCTTGAGAGTCTCCCAAACGACACAAATGGAGATATGCGTCTGTTCCTGCAAAGAAGAACAAATCTATGAATGGATCAAATCTTCAGAATTCTTTGAATATAAAAATCATTAATCAATATAAAGATATCAGCTAAGTGCAGGTGTAAGTATAACATTTCAAAAGGAATTCTAGATTTCTTGTAATATTTTCTTTAATATAATTATGTCCATCACTAAATTGAAGTATTGTCCACATTCTATATTTTGAAGATATTGAACACGTCCTCTTATGAATAATTTTCATGGAGTATTTGGTACATGTCACAGGAGATATAACCTAAGTGGTAGCTGTAACCGTTCATATGCCAAGGAAAGAAGAAACATAAAGTGATGATGCTTTAGCAAAGTAGAATGTTGGAAAGTAGAAAAAAGTCAGAATGAAAAACCTAATGAGTAATAGTTCACTTACCATATCCTTCCATAGATATTACTTGAAGATCACCACCAAAATACCTAGCATACAAACGACAAATGGGAAGTCCATAACCATTTCCCGCCATTGTTACATTACCAGCTATTCCAAGATCAGAAGGATCAGGTTCATTCGATGAATTTCTGGCTGTACTGTAGTGATACGAAAAAATCTTTGAAAGACCACTTCTTGCAATTCCACCTCCCTCATCAGAGACCTAACATGTCATTTGTTAAACACAAAAAGAGCTTGATTATAGCAGGTAAAAAGCCCCCAATACAATAAATAAAAGCATGTTCATGATGGAAACCTAAACCTACCTTTATGGTAACATCCTCTATTCCATCAGCTATTATTATTCTAATTGGAGGAGCAACTTTGTCAGAATCCATAAAACGCTCTTGCACAGCACGCAGTGAGTTCTTAACCAACTCAAATACCATAAGGTGCAAGTGAGCTGAAACATACCTATAGCAAAAACACAGAATTCTAGATAAAAAAAAAAAAGAACATAACAGACCATTCCAAGCACTATGCATATAAGAGGGTTTGATGAAGAATGAATAGAAGGCAAATGATGAATTCACAGAAAAAAAAAAAGGACTGATACTAACGGAAAAGTAAATTCAGGATCCCCATAAATGTTAACATCTGGGGCACTGCCATATTCGCGATAACACATGGAACGAGCATCTTCACTTGCATTCCTAGCCACAACCATAGGACACAGTTTTGTGTGTATGTAACCAACACAATTTTGAGGAGGGTTGGGGTTGTGCAACTCAACATGCTGCCCTGAATCCATCAAATGAAAAATATGTGTAATATCTCAGAATTTGAAAACCAGCTATGAAGATTTAAGTACACAAATTGTGTAGCAGATACATTGATTAGTCTCATTAGAAAGTGTGTTGTTGGAACTAACCGATGAGCATTCTGATTCCTATTCTTGACATGTAGAAGCGATCAAGAAACTCATCAATCTCATTAGGATCCTCATAAACAGTCTTCAATTGCTGAACACCTAAGGCCATTGTAGGAACCACATTGTTGTGTCTCACCTTCACAGCCTTAATCATTTCAGTGAATTCTTTCTCATCATCCATATCCTTGATCTCAGGGAAAGATCTAAGGTCTCGGAAAGAATCCAAGTACCAATCTCTAACCTAAAAACATGAACCAGTAGCAGCACAAAGTTCAATATTCAATAATCCATCTGCAGAACCAGAAATTACTTCTAGAAAAACCATAAACTTGCCAGAAAGTGCAAAATGGAAACCCATAAAGGCTTCAAAACATCTTCAACCTTCACATGATTAAATGTAAATTGGTTTTATCGGATTCAAGAAAAGGGAGGTAAAAGGTAGAACCTTCAAAACAGGAACTGTCTGAGACAAGCCATGAGGGAGATCGTGAAGCTCGATGACTCTCCATGCAATCCTAATGGGAAGCTCTTTGTGAAGGAACTGAGCAGAGATGAGCAAACTCTTTGGGGTGGGGTTGGAACCAAACTCCATCATGTACCTCAGACTCACCCCTGTCTGCTTCAAAGCACCCAATTTCTTCACCTCCTTCATCAAACTTTTGCACCATGGCAACGTTTGCTTAGCCTTAACCGACATGTCTTGTTCCTGGACCCGACGACAACATGTACCAAACGAAACCGAGAGCTAGGAACTGACATAGATGAAACCAATAACAGAAACGAGAGTGGAGAGAGAAGTTGAAAAGTGAAAGGACAAAAGGTGTCTGAAAAAAACAAGGGGTGAATGATCCATTGATGTCAAAGGTTTCAGTTTTTGTGTGGCGTTTTGCCGCAGTTTTCTCTCCTTTGTAGATTACAGAATATTCAGAGGCTCTGCTGTTGGCACGTGGCTCTCTCTCTCTCCCTCACACATGTTTGTCTCTTGTTCACTTAACCACAATTACATACAACAAATTATTATATAATCTAACATTATTATGTTTCTTCATCTAATGTCTCGTTATTTCTCAAAGTAAATTTCACTACTCCGGTTCTCTGCAACCTTCTTGTAACTTGAATTTATTTTCCGCTAATACATGGCATGTTATGTCTCAGAGAATTTAGAAGAAGATAAGTATTATATATAAAATATATTAGTGTAAACAACAATAATAATAATAATAAAGTGTGCCTTTTACATTAATCAAAAGAATGTACCATAATAACCTTTGTTTTTCGTTGCAGTCTTAGTAGCATCTAAATATGAAATTAAAAAACTGAATATTACCTAATGACTTTTGCCTCTATCATGGAGCTATTCCATCTTTCACTTTTTTTTGAATATTCATTTACCAAAGCACATGGGAAAGAACATGACAAAACATTGTTCAATTTTTGTGTATAAATAAGAAAATAAACTAAGTCTATAAAAATATGATAATTAGCTTCTAAAATTCAAAGTGGGTCTTAACATTAGTATCAATAGGATGTTTCATTTTTTTTTTAAGAAAACAAATGTATTTTTATTAAAATGAACTTAACTAACATTTAAAATTTTAACTACATTCAAACTTAACAAATGTATGTCCATGGTTGACCTCAAAATTATATAACTAACATTTAAAATTTTATAAACTTGTGTTGACTTTTGTTTCACACTAATAAATAGTTTTCTAGTGATTAAAATTAATTCCAAACACCATTTAATTCATTTTTGTTGAGAATTCAAATGTAACTTTAACTCCCATATTGAGTAAAAATGAAAAAGTTAAACATCATATAAGGATCAAGGTAAATTCATTATCTTAAGGTTTCGAGTTGAGAGTAATATCAATCTTTATGTATAGATTAGACTTATGTTCATTATTGTTAATATAGTCTATTACATTATGTATAAGTTTATGTAAAACATGATACATTACATTGGTCATATTATAACAAGATTTAATTTTGCTGATATGTCTTGATAAATCAATCATTTTGATATTATATATATATATATATATATATAAAATATATTCGCTGATTAAGAAAAGACTATTCCAAATCTGCAAGTTTTATTGTTAACATCTTACTTCCTTAATTTTAGTAGTATTTCATGTGAAACTTAAATTCAAATTTTCTAATCTTTAAAATGCTTAGTATTAAATATATATCATTTGAATATAGATTTATTTTTATACTAAAAAGTTACTATCCTCAAAGGGTAATTTTTGACATACGTGTATACATCCATAATGGACTTTTTAACACGACACTATATACTTTATAAAAACTGATATGACAGAAATTAAGATTAGTTAATAATGACACTAAAGATTGTTGTCGTATTTAAAGATGATGAGTTTAGTAATAATTTATGAAATTGTTTGCGGCCCGTTTGAATTTAGATTCAACTCATTCACAAAGTTGCACGTTGAAAGGTAACATAATAAATAACAGAATCAATTTCATTCACAATTTCATTAGTTAGTCCTAAATATTTCATAAATTTAATTCTATAATTATTTTTTCATGGTGTGATTCTTATTTTAATTTTTTTAATTTAAAAACAAAAAAATTAATAAAAGAATAGAATAATTTTCTAATAAAAATTCAATTTAAAAAATACTCAAATAATTTATATAGTAATTAAATCTCAAGTCATACAATTAAATAAAAATAAAAAACTACACTACTCCTAAAAGGGAGACGAAAAAAATGTAAATTTTTTGTTTATAAAATACAATAAGCTGAAATCCAAAAGTATACATATATAGTAGTAGTTGTTTGAAAAAATAGATAGAGAGAGTAGATAGATGAATGATGATGATAATGTTTGAAATTAGAGTTAAAAGTGAAGTGAAAGGTGAGGCAAAGTGGTTGATGGGAATATGTGAGAGGAGAAGACAAATATGTGAGAGGAGACCCACAAACAGCACATCACACTTCATAACAAAACAACCACTATCCCTACCTTACACTATGCACAATTATTTTTAATGAAATTGATTAAACTTATTATTAAAAATTGATTATCCTAAAAATTTCATTTAAACACATTAATCATAAATAGATTCATCTAAATAAGATAAAGTAAGAGATGCGTCATAAATGACAAATTATTTTGTCATCTTATTAAAATTATCTCATTTTGACTAAGACGCTGTTTTTGGTATAAGAATTAATTTTATTTAAAAGAAAAAAAGAAAATAAACAAATGACGACAAAACTCTCCCTCGTTGTGCCAAGCTGTCATCCATTCTATTTTTAGTTTTATAGTTTATAATTTCTTTATTTTCATCGCTAAAGAAAAAAGAATTCGATGAAAAACAGAGTGGATTAATATAACCTTGAATAACTAATTAATAAATTAAAAAATAAAAATAAAAATGATATAAAAGAATAAAATATTTTCTGACAACGGTTCCTTTCCTAATTCCATCGTTTGTTCCATCTCATTGTACAGCACACACAGGTCGAAGTTCCTCGTTGTGTTGTGGTGTGTTCTGTTTCGTGTGTTGTTCTGCCTCTGCTCTCTCTTTCGCTTTCTCTCCCACTCTCTGTTCCTTCAGTTTTCAGTTTCACCCAATCCAAACCTTCCACATTCTTCTTCTGCATTCTTCCTTCCTTTCTTGACAATTATTATGCATCGCCGTCCTAATCGTCTTCTCTCACCAACCGACTAGGGTTTGTCTTCCACGTTAGGTTTTTCGTTTTCTTGCCGGGATTCTGGGGGCAGACTTAATCTCCGGCAGCTATGGCCTCCAATTTGCAGATGAGTCCTGAGGTCGAGCAGATCCACGGTGAAATTCGCGACAACTTTCGTGCCCTCGCGTATGCCCTCTCTTAATTCTCTCTTCTTATCATTATGTGTATCACTCTACTACTCCTTCAGATTAAGAAATTAATTTCATTGATGATAATCTTGGTGGTAGTGGTAGATGTTGTGATTTGCGATTTTATGATTGTTGACATTGGGGGATTGGTTGATTACCCTCTGAAATGTGATTTTCTGTGATTTCAGACTTGGGGTTATTTGGCCTCTGGGTTGGGTAGTGTTGTAGCTTTTCTGTTCAGGTGATTCGTTTGTATTATTTATGCAGACGAGAAGAGTTTTCATCTGGACTTTAACGGGTAGTGAGACTCTAGGGTGGAGTTGCTTGTTTTTGTTTACCACTACACATGTTTTCGTCTTCGGTCACTGATTTATTTTTCATCTCTTGAACCTCTTAATATTACTGTCTTGGATGACTTAGATTTCCCTCTCCCATTCAAATGGTGGGTTGAACCAGTTGTTGGTAGTGACGTTATCGTTCCTATGTTTCTCTTTATACAAGTGATTTGTGGCTTGGTTGTACTTTTCTTTTGCTTTAGTCTCGAGATAATGTATCCTTAGTTGGTGTTACGATCATAGTTGTTTTTAACGAAAGAACCAGGGATTAATGACTTTTGTGAATAGGTCCCATTGTTTAAGCAGTTGGGTTGGGGATGTGCTATAATGTGGATGATCTGTAATTTCTTGCTTAGTTTATTTATTTGTTGACATGCTTCACCTTTTACATCCAGAAATGGCTTCCAGAAGTTGGATAAGATTAAAGATGCCAATAGACAAACTAATCAGCTTGAAGAACTCACGGACAAGATGAGGGACTCCAAAAGGTTAGTAGTTATGTATTTTATATTTTTAATCCTGTCATCACTCACTGTAAAGTGTATCTCTCTAAATAAGATAATAAAACTTTGAATGGGAGGCAAATGCACTCTGTCCAAAATATCTCCTTTTCTTCTCTCCACAGGTTAGCATGGTGGAAAATTTGCTTGTTATTGTTAAATGTAATAGCAAAAGCTCTGTAATGGAATTTACACCTTATACCAATTTCCCAGGATTGGGTGATGCTAACATGGAAAACAAACCTATTCTATATCGAATATTTTAGGGAAAAGAAATGGGTAGTAATTTTGTTGTTTATCAGGCTGTCGATGTGCTTTCCAGACTTCTTATTTGTTAGGTAGACTAAAGTTGCCCTTTTTCAATGTCCCATTTCTGAAAGAAGTGAAATTCCCTGTGATTAATGGTTTCAGGTTGATAAAGGAGTTTGATCGTAAAATTAAAGATGAAGAGGGGAGAAATCCCCCAGAAGTGAATAAGCAACTGAATGATGAAAAGCAATCAATGGTCAGTACCCAGAACACTTATTTTCAATTTTTCCTTTGCTCATGTTGAAAATACTGTATCTAATTCTTCAAAGTTTGAATTGATCTTCCGGCTTATTCTGTTTTTGACGTGTAACAACTTTATTAGTATTTTTCAAGTAATGGCAATTACTTTGAGTATTGTCAAGACACTTAAAGTGATTCCCAGACGATCAGAAAATAGCTTGTGTCTGAGGATTGTGCACAGTTGTTTCACATTCCCTGTGCATTTAAACAAACAGCCAAGTCTTTGTGTTTGCTAATGTACATTCTTCTTGCAGATCAAAGAGCTAAACTCATATGTGGCATTGCGAAAAACGTAAGTTTGTCTTTATTCTTCCATTTCTTTCTTTAACATATCAAATTGATTTTCTTCAAAGTTATGGAGCAAATCAAGTTGTGAAGACCAGTTTTCTTGATGGGCGTATTCAATATTCTGAATCACGAATTCATGATAAATGTTGCTGCAAAGATTAGCAGAACCAATAAAGCAAAATTCAGTTTCCCTTTTTGTTGACTCTACTGCTAAATAAGGTTTTGGAGCTTTGAAAGGAGGATTTACGCTATCACTTCATAAACAGGTACATGAACACCATTGGAAATAAAAAACTTGAACTTTTTGACAATGGAGCTGGAGCAAGTGAACCTACAGCTGATGAAAACGTTCGACTGGCATCAGGTAAGATGTTTGATGGAATTAGTAACTGGTTCAATGAGGTGTTGTCAGAACTTTACCATATTAATGAAATTGATTTCAGAGTATATTTGTGCTTCTATTGTAATAAGTTTCCATATAGAATTTGTGCATTGTGTGATTACTAATTTTTGCAAAGGCATACTTCAGGCTTTTATCTTTGTTGGTGTGTCCTTCTTGGGGTTGGGTGTGCATTTGGGTAAACAGCTTATCATGTAGTAAAATGACCAATTAAGAGTTTTTTGAATAAGTACCTAAGATTAATGTACTTTTGTTTGAGTTGTTTCTACAATTGAAGAGCAATTAGCTGTAAGCTGTTTTCATAAGCTATTTTGGAGAGCTTGTTAAATAGCTGCGGGCTGTGACACAATTCACAGGTGGTGAGAGCAGCAGCCTTGTGGGGGTACATGAACCAAAAAGGAGGTTGTGGCTTAGGGTGTATGGGTAGGTTAAGTTTCTAATGTTTTGTTTGGATCGGGTTGTATGACCCAACCCTTTTTTAAAAAAAAAATAGAAATATAATTAAAACTGAGAATAGAAACCAGAAGAGAAAAAAGAACTAGGGATTGCATGCCTCAGGTTCGGTCGGGTTGTGCTGACCTTAGGCTTCTTTGTGAAGATGTGTGCAGTTTGGGATTGCAATTTCTGCCATGGCTATTCCGATCCACCATTCTGTGACACCCAATATGACATAGTGCTGCCATGCAAACTCCGATTGTCTCTTCCATGTTCTGTCGATCAATTTTCCATAGCATGACTGCCTTTTTTCATTAACACTGTCAGCTGTTCTGTGTGTTCTCTTAAGTCTCAACGCCTACACATTCACTTATGTCATAAGACAACTTGTCCACAAGCCTTCCAAACACACCCATTGCATGCTTATTATATTTTTGTGTAGCAAATATTAAAGTAACTGGTAAATGTCCTAATTATCTTTAGCAATAATGCCTTTTTGCTTCTATCATAGAAATGTCAAATCAAGAGCTAATCAATGCTGGGACAAAGACAATGGATGAAACTGACCAGGCTATTGAGAGATCTAAGCAGGTGAGTCACTTCATAGTTACACCTCCATTGCTGCTGCTGGACCTTTTTCTTACTTATTTCAAAATGTAGGTTGTACATCAAACAATTGAAGTTGGCACCCAAACTGCTGCTACCTTGAAAGGCCAAGTAAGTCTGATTTGCATTGAGTATCCTAATATGAAGGAAAAAGTGAGAGATAACAATTTGACCTTTATTTCTGTTTATTAATTTTTGCAGACTGAACAAATGGGCCGTATTGTTAATGAACTTGATTCAATTCAGTTCTCAATTAAGAAGGCCTCCCAACTTGTTAAGGAGATTGGTAGACAGGTTGGTATCAATTGATTGCTTCCATGCACTATTTATTTACCTTTCTTCAAGACTGTGTCCATTGAACTAAGTTGTGTTTCCCTATTTCAGGTAGCTACAGACAAGTGCATCATGCTTTTTCTGTTTCTCATCGTCTGTGGTGTTATTGCCATTATTGTCGTGAAGGTATCATTTTCATGTCATCCATTACTTTAATGAATTTCTACTGGATATTTTTTTCCTCTCGAATTATGCTACAGTTTTTAAAGAACTAATGATGATCCGCACTACTGATTGCCAAAGAAATGCTTATGGTCAATGTGTCATCTACAGATTTTTCCGCTGTGCACTAATAAATGTTTCATATTTATGCAATACCTACTCTATCTTTCTGTTTTAACTGTTATCTTGTGTAGATTGTGAATCCCCACAACAAAGATATTAGGGATATCCCGGGATTGGCACCTCCAGTTCCCACAAGGAGGCTTTTGTATGCAAGGACAACAGATCATTTCGATTAATTCTTATATTTGAACAAGAGTGAACTGCGTCCTACTCCTACCAACTTGATTCTTGTTCTCATTGCTGCGGCGGAAGTTAGAGGATTGTTGTCTGGAGGCATTATTTTGGTCTCTTCAATTAATTAAATATTGTACACTTGCATACCCTTGTTTGTGATTTTATGTAAATCACACGAGAGCCTTCTGCTTTTCTTTCGAGTGCCATGTTTCGTTATTGTAACATTCCAAAAGTGTAGGACCAGAGAAAGTAATGCTGTTAAATTCGTTCTGTATATGTCTAATTCAAAGTGAGATTTGTCCCCGCCCCCTCTCCTATTTCTCTTTAATGTACACACACTTTCCGAACTCAGATGGATTGCTTTTGTAAATTACGTTCAGGGTTGAGCTTGCAGTTGTTCATATAAAGTTTCTTTGGCCTTCAAGCCTTAATATTTGTTTAATTTAACTTATTTTTGAAAAAAATAGTTACTTGTCAGTTTATCGAAAGTCTTATAAAAGATCTTTTAGTTTTCTTCTATATTAACAGTTACTTAACCTGCCTTTTTGAATGAGAAAGAACGTGCTCTGTTCTCTAAATTCCAATAATGTTCTGAGTGTTCATCCGTTAGTTTTTATGTTAGGACTCATCCTTAACTGTAGAAGACGCAACCCAAATCAGAATGTATTAACAGATTTCTGACTTACAACTAATTTTTCTCCAACACTAGCTTGCATCGCCTTGTCTAGAAATTTAGAAAGTTATTTTGTTTGTTACACTGCAATGAGGTGGAATAAATAATGGAGATACACGAAGAAGCAAGTCTGCCCTGATATGTAAGTTTCAAGTAAAAGACCAGTATATCTTATTCTGATGATCTCTATCCCTAAAATCAATTGGTGATTCACTTTTAAGAATATATACACACACACACACACACTTTTGCAACACAATGATTATTATACAAATAGATACTTAGAGAGACCTTTTCAAGGAAAACCAACCTTTATTCAAAATTTTGTGCCCCAAATGGTGGTAATAAATTTAGACTGATATAGGAATTAAGAGGAGACTGGGTCCCCCACTCTGGTCTTATACCCCAGATCAACACATGACAAAGAACAAGCGAGAACGATTCCATTATAAAGCATACTATTTGAGAAAGAATAAAGAGTGGTATTTTTTACCAACTTCCACTTGTTCTTTCTCCAAAAGGGGAAAAATATATGATGAATATTGTAATGGGGTTTTCATTTTCCTGTGGCATGGTTGGCTAGCTGCATGCGTCCAATATGAGACACCCTTGATGACGAAATTAGCGGTGCTTCTTCATCAAAGTTCATATCAGAAAGAGAACCATTTCCTCCATTGTTACCAACATTATCTGCCACATATAAATCAGATGACCTCTTCTCGAATTTCCAGTCCTGTATGTCGATGGAATTTGATCAGGCAAGATGAATAAACTAGAAATTAAAATGACCATGCTAAAATATGCGATAAAAATTTCCTGATCTTTGTCAGTTACTTCATTCTTAACTCATATTAACATGCATAACAAGTTTACATAGACTCAAACACAAATTCTGAAGTTATGCCAAGAAGATACCTTTGTCATTCGATCTGGAATAATTTCAGCAGGTGATTGAGAGGCTCTGACATCCCTAACCTTGATGTAATTGTACATCACAACTCCACATAGTGCTGCAGGTAAAATATGAAAGGATGAGGAGGGAGGGAGATTAAAAAGAATTGATCTTTTCAACCAAAACTTACCAATAGCATAGCCAATTATGTTCAGCCATGTTATTGCTGACTCTGGAAATATAACGGTAGAAAGGGCTATCAATATCCAGTCTTTAAGCACTCCAGCAACCCGTATGGTTACGGCACCAGTTCTACCGATTACTAAGAAAATGGAAAAATTCAAGGCTAAAGCACACAGAGCATTGGAAAAGAATATCCAAAAGTTGAACTGAATCTGCGAAACTTCCATCACGGGCTTTTCCAGCAGGTACCAAGGCACAAAGAGAAACACAAAACTGCATTCAACAAAGTACAAATCAATGAGCAGATAACATATGGTAAGCTGGTTTTGAACAAATGCAAGCATTGATGCTACCGATAACAGCGTATAAACTACCTAATAACAGAAGCAATAAAATTGATATGACAAAAATCATATACTTATAAGAAACTAAAAGTACAAGAATGACTTCTGCATACATTGTTTCAAGGATACTTTCTACATATCTGTATTTGATATTTGATCGATAATCATCTATGTATGGATGTAGGATGATAATAATTTATAATTTTTTATTTTATCAATATTTAAGTAAGAAAGACGATTTTAATTTGCACATGCAGAGTTGCAGTTATATATTTATTATATTTTAAGGTTTTTTATAATATGAATATATCATGTACAAGTTATTTTTAAAATAAGAGTCTCCCCCTATTTGATACTGTGCATCATACATTTAATCACGTATTAGCACATAATTATCTGCCAAATCAAATCCATTGAGGGTAGTATATCATCTTTGAAGCTTGGACATGCCTCTTAAATAACATGTTCCTATGTGTGACATGTACCTAACACCGACACGCTTATGTCACGTATTGGTGAAGTGTTCAATCTAAAAAATTTCTATTGTTTTGACATAATTTTAACACAACTCTAACACAATTTTAATAAAAATAAATACAATGATTTTCTAAAAACTCAAATTTATTGTATAAGTTTCTATTATAATTACAGAAATAAGAAACAAATCTTATATGATCACAAATACATGAACTATATATGTAGTATTGAGAATTTTATATTTAACCTCCTATCATATCTTCATAAAATGTGAAATTTTTTAATATGTTCTCTTTATATGAATCTCGACTAAAGTGTCTTTTTCAATTATAATGATCAAGAAGGAGATGCAATGTCTTTAATGAATTATATCCTCTGTTCACACTTTGAATGTTAGATAAATGGATTAAATCAATTTTTGTGTAGGTGACAATATGATTCAACTATTATATTTGGCTAACAATATTTATAGATGATTTTGAATATATAAATCTTGATTGTCAATTTAAATAATTCATAATGATTTAATATATAGATCTATGTTCTGGTGTCCTGCATTTTGGGAGTTACACGTGTCAAAGTGTTTGTGCCTGTGTCATGTTAAGTGTCCGTGTCAGTACCTACATAGACCATAACTGATGGGAACATGCTTTGTATGGCTAGTAGGAACAGAGAAATTTGTACAGGTGGGTTAATATGACCTCTGCATAGACTCAATTAACTTATTTATATATAGAGAAAACCACAAATATACCTGCATGGAGCTATGTAATATAAGCTTGTAATAGGATTTAAACTCAAGCCCTTTTTCTGTAAAAGGACTTGTGTTAAGACGAGTCTTAAAGCTTCAGCAAAAATGCCCGTGACCTGGTAAACTGTACCAACTACATTAAAATGAATTTCTCCGTAGGAGGAAATGACAACTCCAACACTGACCAGCAACATGTTGAAGAACACATCGCATCTTGCTTTGTCAGTGCCACAAATAACAGCCACCAGGAATGTTGCCACGGGCACTGAAAAATCATGTTTTAGAATCAACAAAATAATCATTCAGAGGGGTAAGCAAAGCATGTGATGTCTGTTAAAAACGTACTTAGAGCCTTCAGCATCTGGATGAATGCCACAGAAATATGCAAATAAGCTGTGTTACCAAACCTGTAAAGACATAATAAATTCTTCATAAAAACATGACTGTTTTTTCACAAGTACTGATATTGCACAAGGTGTGAGCATGCGATTAGAGAAACACAAAACATCCACCAAAGTAGTACAAGTGAGCTATCATAATTTTCTTACAAACATCATAGCTTGAACGGATTAATTAAAATGATAGAAAATTAACAAATTACAAATGTGTGAGTGTTCTGATCCCAAAATTAACCTTGTTTTAACTTCTAAACAATGTGGAACTATTAGATATACTAGCACCGTGGTGACACAAAAAGTAAAATACAAGTTTGAGGCAAGTATAATACAATGACTTAAGGCCACACAACCTATTCCACAATGACCTATCATTGAATAGAGAATCATGGTCATTCCAAACACTGAATGATACACTTTTCTCTTTATTATGCCACCAGATTCTTTCAAAAAGGGCTTTCAATAGAGAACATATAACTTCATGCCTATAGTACCATCTTAATAGTTTTAGTCGATTCGCCATCTCCATTCTACTGCAGGCTAATGTCCGAATATCCTTAAACGGGTTTGTTTACATTAGAAAAAAGTTTTGAAAACAAGATCCTGCTGAGAAACTGGTTAAGTCCCAGGTCTAGATAATTCAGAAGAGTGGTGCAGAAAAGAAGGGTAAAAAGTAGGCCAAAATCAGTCAAAGCTAATTAGCAAGTAAACAAGATTTTTCACAGATGTGAAGGATACTCCCATTATCAAATCTGAGGGTAAGTTTGATCCCAACTCAGAGCAACTTCAGTTTGCCCGTGTTGAACTGCTTACCAAAGACTTGAAGCAAAGAAGGCACTTATCGGTATCACGCAAGTTGCATATCTGCGATGCAATAAAGAAAGTGCTTAAGAAAGAAGTTGACAAAGGAAAAGAAGTTCAAAAAGCCTTCAAATCAAAGACACACTTACATTTCAAATGTCATTTTCACAGGAGATACAACCTGCAATCACAGAAAAGGAAAATAACTTAAAATAATCAAATAACCAGGCAAAGAAAGTGATCCAAACAAGGGTAATGAAAAGAAGGCACTAAAAAGTTCAGGTAAGAGGAAGAGTTGTGCAAAGGGCACAAAGTAGGACATCTTAATGAAAATGAAACACTAACATCAACACTTACAAACACGTATGCATATAAAAAGGTTTTTAGAAATCACATCATTGAGTTGAGATTCACCCAAAAAAGAAAACTATAGTTAACAGAACATGACAGCGGTGCCCCTAGATGCGATAAAGATCAAAGCCTATACACTCGAATAAAGAACACAGTAACATCCACCGTACAAACTTAGCACACAATTCCACTTTTTGGTCAAAACAAAGCCAACGCTGAATACTAAAGGCAAACAAAATTGACAATAAACCAGCAAAAGGAGCGCATTCTCAAAGAACAACACAACACCAAAACAGAAGCGCCATAACATACCTTAAAGACCCGGACAAGAAAAAATGCCACTGCCCCAGAAAAGCCCATGTGAATCATGGTGAGTGTTATAGGAAGCGGAAAGTTAAAGTACTTTGGAGACAGAACCCACTGCAAAAATTATTAGAAAGAAAAAACATGATACTACATTGGAGATGCTTCAACTAAAAGTAAAAACTAGTTTAAGGTTGCTATGCATATATACATTCGTATTAATATACCTTGTTGTACAAAATGACTCCAGAAGAAAGCAAAATGTAGACAAACAAGTAGAAATAAGTGAAGAAAAGCGTTTTGTTAATCATTTTGGTCGCAAAGAACGAAGAAGCTCCTGAAGCAGAAAAGGCTCAGTTACACGAGAATCCAAAACTGGGATGAGGTGAACGCGGTTGCTCAAGACCCATCTCCTAAAATGGAGCAAAGTTCGTATCTTTGGAGTTGCAGCATCGATTCAAACGCTGGAACACGAAGAAGAGAGAAAAGGGCACGTGCAGAAAAGCCAAGAAGCTAAGCGTTTGTGGCGATCTATGGCGCGAAGCAATGAAGAGAAGATCCAGGTTCTCGCGAGTGGGGTTCAAACGAAGCAGAGAGCGCGTGAAGAGGAGAAGAAGCGTGTGAGAGTATATGTGTGTGTGTGAAATGGGTGACTCTGCAGAGGATGAGTAACGGACCTGCAACATTGGTACTACACAGTACCTTCTGTCTCTTACTTTTCAAACTTTTTTATATCTAAAAAATATATATATATATATATATATATATATATATATATAATATTCCTCTAAATTATTTTTTAGTTTCAGAATAATTTTATTTATACGGAATTTAAACAATAACACCTCTTGAACTTACATAGAAACTTTTATCAATTAAAAAAAAAGTTTAAGCATGTGTGGTTTGTTTCTAAGGAGTTTGACTTGTGTAAGCTATGATATAATTTACAAGTCTTTACAAAATAACCTAATGCATGTTGGAATGCAATGCATATTTAAATTTTTTTTTAAAATGATCTTTTTAAAATTTTATCTAAACTTATCCTTCGTATATTTCCACTCATTGAATATTGTAGCAATGTGAATAGTTTTATGTTTGTAATTAAATTGAGATAAAATTTCACTTTGTATGATCTTAATTTTTAAAAATTTTGTGCGATTTTGGAGTGGTATAATTATTGTGCTTACGTTACGGATACATTGTGCATTTATGATGTTGTGTCGGTGGTGATACTGCGATAGAGATATTGGGATAGAGGGAGCATATGAAATAAAAAAAAAAACTAGAATTTAAAATCAACAATTTCCTTAATCTAATATTTTAAAATTGGAATACAAAATTTACTAAATAATATCACTCGTGATTTTTAAATTTGCTTAATTTGAAGCAAAAATTATAGTTGAATTAGATAGATGTTTTGAAATATTATATCCACGCATTCACCAAGGCAAACTAGATTATTTTTCTTTATTTAAATCATTTGAAAGTTATAACTAGTAAATTAGTTGTCAAGGGTTGATATGTGCATAACATGTATATATTCAATTGAGTTAAGTATGTTTTATTTTGATTTAAAATTGAAATTCGTCTTGTATGAAATTTTAATAAATTTTGATTTTTAAATTTTAAAAATAAATGAATATAGTCATCTTCATCTAATTTAGTGAACTATATTTTAGGTGTTTAATGCATTTCGTAATAGATATTGAATAAAAAATATATCAAACCGTGTAAATAATTTTAATACTAACATATAATGTGTTTAATACGTCAATAAAGATTAATGTAATTTGATTAATAAGACTATATTCATTCATTTTTTAAATTTAAGGACAAAAATATATCGAAGTTTGAAACAGAGATAAAGATGAATTCCAATATTAGATCAAAGTTTAGGAAATGAAAACATACTTAATCATATTGAATTGAATTAGTACTTTATCACTTCGATACCTGGCATTTGAAAATTAATATGAAGATTAATATATGATTAATGAGCTCAATTAACTTTTAAAAAATTTCTGAGATATTGGGTATTAAAGTTTGATCCAGCCCATTTTTTGATGGACCGATGAAACTTTTGTAAGATATTTTTTCGTGCACTCCCAGTATTACTAACTGCATCCTCATCGTCTCTGTAATCCACCACAGAGGAATGAGAGAGACATCGTTTCGGAAAAAAAGATCATCCTCAAAGCTTATTCTAGAAATTTTGAAGAACTCATTCCAGAAAATATTATATATGTATCAGAAAACTGATTCTGAAAATTTTATTATGAAAAATTGTTTGAAAAGGTATTTCACGTGTTCGAAAAAGTTTGTTCTATAAATTTTATTCTGAAAATTCTATTTAAGAAATATTATTTTGTAAACTCTGTTCCAACTATTCTGTTTTGGAAATCATGCTCTAAAAGAAGTTTTGTAAAGTTTGTTCTGGAAGATTTTGAGAATAGGTTCCAAAAACAACGTTTACAAAAGATAAAAGATAAAATGGTCGTTTTAAAAATTTGGGATGTGCATTTAGAAATTACGGGCCGCCAGTAGAGAAAACTCTTTTTATTAAATGCAAACAATAGATTGTGATGATATATGGTTGGGTGACCGAAAATTTGGCCAACTTTATTTTTCTTATTTCAAAGCCAAACTGATGCAAAAAAACAACTAACCTAGTTTGAAGACAATCTGGCATGTCTAGGATACCTAAAATTTTTATAATTCATATATCAGAATTTGTTTATTATTCCCACAGTTAGGTTTTATTTTTTATTTTTTAATACTACATATGAGAGTAAGCATTTATTTTATTTCCTGAAAGAGTTGACACCATCACTTTGGTCTTAAACTTTGATCCTTCAATCATTGAAGAAGTGACATCAAAATCATTGTCTTATGCAAATCACAGGTTGATGTGTTAAATTGATGACATCTCTTATCTTCCAGGAACAACTCAATTAATATTTCCAAATAACACATTGGATTAATATTATATTCTTCTCATCAACCAATTAAACCAACCTTAATTTTTTAAAACACTAAATTGAAGTCACTCCAATTTTTCATTATATCAGTACCATTTATTTTTCCAGAAAAAACAAGTGGTCATCTCATACAATACATATATATTTTTTATAGTTTTGATAAGAGATGGTGTTCCGTTCCAATATCGAGTGAAACAAAATATTCAAGAAAGTTTATTAGAATAGGTTTTAATCTGACTTTGATCCTATGTTAGAAATTGGCTTTGAGCCTAACTCAATCCTATAAAATCAGCTTGTAAGGTAAAGTTTACACTTCACTTATATATTGTGAATTGGTCTTATCTCCGATCGATACGAGACTTCCAACAAATATCGATTAAAAGGTAGACTTTAACCTAATTTAATCATATTCGGATAAAATTTGTATTTATTTATATATTATAAATTTATCAACGTGGATTTTCGACGGTTTCAACACAGGAATTAGTAATATTACTAAATTTCCAAGACAGCTCCGATCAGAAAATGGGGAATTTTAGGTAGGAGGTGATTGTGTCACTATCATGATTGATGAGAAGCACTTTGTATCCTTTGCAGAAGACATTTATTAAGAAAAGAAAGAGACATAAAATATGGAAAAATGTTGGATTTATGCATAATTAATAATTATGATTACAAAATGGATGGATGAATGGAAGTAAGGTGACAGAAGCAGCTAAGCTAACTATATTATATAATAAGTAAAAGATAATATAAGATGAAGAAGGGACAAAGGAGTTTCAACTACTGAGACGACACAGCAGCACCAAACCAGAATGCAGAATGTTGTCTCAATTTTTGATATCCCAACAGCCTCAACTTCCACCCTAATGCTTCACATGATTTTTCTGAAAAATTCACGAGTTCCTCACCGAGGAATCATTTGCAAGAATCCCATGATGCCGACTTTTTTATTTATGTCAAATCTTCTTCATATCAATTCATATATGCAAAAACATTGTTTCGTCTCACCTTCATCCCTCCTTTCATATTTCATCACTTTTCAATTCATTTTCATATGTACTTTCAACGTCATTTGCTATTAAGTCTCTGTATATATTTCAGATATTGTTCTGACTTTATATTTGAAGTATTTTATGTGTGGAAAATAATTTTCATCTTTTATTGTTTGACGTGGTGGATCATTGATTAATGTATTATTATTATTTTTCTAAAAGAAATTAATGATTCATACTAAATCACGTTAGAAAATAAATAATAAAAATAAAAAAATAGAAGTTATAATATTATTTTTTTATATTTTAAAGTACAATTGTTATGATTTTTGTCATTTAAATATGTTTTGGAGGTCAAATAATAATCTATATTTAGAGTGATTTTGATCTCAACTTTACATCATGTAAAATTATTAGTAGCACCAAAGTAAATTTTTAAACTAAATAAAAATAACATCAAACAAAATGCTAATTTTTTTTTTAAATAAACTCACCTACCATTTTAGTCTATTTTAGCACTCATCGTTGAAACTCTTTTTTTGTTGTTTAAACTGGAAAGAAAAAAGTAAAATTTATTGAACTATAAAGATATCAAACAATTAAAGTAGAGAGCATGTAATCAAGTGATTGTTGTTTAATGTTGTTTTAAAATTTGGGTGACAAGGTATAATCCATATTTTAAAAAGCATGTGTTGTTTTTGTTAGGAGGGGTTTGATTAATGAAATGTCTATAACAAGGTGTAGTCGTCTAGTGTGGGATATTTCCCATTTTTGGTTTATTTATTTATTTATTTATTTTTTTGTTAAGCATGTGTAGTGTTGGTTTTGGAACTTTCTTAACTACATGTGTATAACAAGCACAATGACATTAGGGTTTAGGGTCCCAATTTTATGCAATTAAATTTTAGGACATGAGGACCCTCCGGAGGGTCAAGAAGACAAGGTAAGAATATAGCTTTAAAGGTGAGTTTCTTTATTGACCAAAAAGGGTTATTTCTCTTTTCTTTTCTTTTTCTTTGTCCTTGAGTGAAAAAATAAAAAATAAAAATGTGAAGTGAATGAATTGAAATTCGCACACATTTCACGTTATTTATTTACGTGTGTCTGTGTGTGTGGAGGGCAGTAGAAGTACAAATTTGAGTTATTCTTAATGTATCGAAGGTGTGTTCTGACAAAATCTAAGAACACAGGAAGCAAATGATGTCTGAAAGATTGAGTGTGAAAAATGAAATTTAGTGGGCAATGTCGGTTGCATTTGTTTACGTTATCTGCTATGCTGCCACTGTTGTCTCTTTGCTTGGTTTACCCAAAATGTAATTCAGACATAGAAAAGGAAGAAAAAGTTTATTTTTATATTTCTTATTCAGAATATCTTCTAAAGCTTTTTTTTTAACCTTTTTCAAAGTCATTAAAATGTGTAAGATTGAATTTAGTGTATTTAATATGGCATTCACAATCCATGTTTATATTATATTAGTTGTAATTGTATTTTAGTGGTAAAAGTTAATCAGTGGGGGCTTAGATCATAATATATATGTCCAATTTTGGGGAATTGATTAAATGTCAATAATGTGTTAGGATGAAAAAATTATTAGAGATCATTTGTTTTTATATAGATACTTTAAAATGTGTTTATGAAAAAAAAATGCAGTTTGGATGAGAAATTTTTAACAAATTAAAATTTTGAAAATTTATTAAAGTAGATTGATCGTTAGAAATTATAGAATTTCAAAGTTTATTTAAAAAAATAAAAATTTGTTTTTTCTTTAATATTTTATCATTCGTATTTATGTTGGCCTAAATTTTTTTTATTCATTGTAGTCAATTTTTTTATTAAAATTATATTTTTTGTATATACAGAAATTAATTTTCAATCAATGTTACCCATACTAATCATTACCAAAAGTCCGTTAGAGTCGTAAAAAAAATAACCTTAACAAATATTACTCAACAAAAACTCGTGTTAATATTAATTGGGAAAACCTTATCAGAATTTAGAAAAAAAAAATTCAAAAAAACTCTGAATGATAATTTGATTATTTACTATCAAAATATTTTTTTTTCATCTAAACAAGAAATTAAAATTTAATAAATCCATCCTAATTTTTAATAATAAAAATCCATCCTAAATCTATCTAAACTTCTGAATCAAAAATAATTTTCATAACCGGTTAGAAAACACCAAAACTTATAAAAAATATTTTAGGATTTCATTGAAAAGTAAATTACTTTTTTTTAGATAATTAAAAAAATATTATATCAAACAAAATAAACATATAGTTGAATGCACCCAGATGAATAATTTTTATTTATAAACTAAATATGTCAAGTGATACAGTAAATATGATCTGCATTTGTTTTTGTTTTGACAAAGATTCTTCACATCGATCAGGTTTAGGTATGAGTATGAGTATGTGTAATATTCAATTTTCTTTAATTGGATATGAAAATAGAGATAAATATATTGGGATGAATATGGTCTGCATTTGTTTTTGTTTTGACCAAGATTCTTCTTATTGATCAGGTTTATGTGTGAATATGAGTATGTGTAATATATTGGGATATACAAATGAATCCATATTAATGAATATGGTCTGCATTTGTTTTTGTTTTGACAAAGATTCTTCACATCGATCACGTTTAGGTATGAGTATGAGTATGTGTAATATTTAATTTTTTTTAATTGGATATGAAAATAGAGATAAATATATACATATCCACTTCATCCCACAATCTTATACCCATCCCAATGTCCATCTTTATCACTTTATCACATCCCGTTTAAATTACTGAAAAAAAAAATACTCACAATTTATTAAATAACCTAATATACAAACACTTTTTATTACTCTCTTTTGATTGTTTTACTTATATAACAAGAGTTGTTATTTCTCTTATCACAATCTTGATTGCATATTTTATTCGATTATGTTCAAATAGTATTATTAGTAGTGAATTCAATAGTTTTAGATTTCACATTTGATTAGTTTTACTCTTCTCTAATATTTTTTTCATTTTTTTTTTCACATAAAAATGTTTGACTATTAATTTCAAGTGTTCAATCACATTATTAGATAATATAAAAAAATTATCTTTTTATATTTATTTAATTATTAATTTTTGTTTTTTTTAATAACTTTTATCGTTAAAATAATTTTTATTATATTTCAATAGTTCAATTAATTTAATATCTAAACAATTTTTTTTAGATCTCTAAGTTACTCTCTGCATTATTATACATCTAATTATACATTTTTTTCTTTATGTTATTTCCTTCAATGATATATCAAATTTTTTACAGCATTTTATATTTTTACTTCTTTTTAACATTTTCATTTGTTATTTGCTTTTATTGTGTGAAATATTATTTTTATGATTTTCAAACAATTTTATTTATTTCTAACTCATTCTCGATTGTCTAAAGATGCTTTTTTTATTATGTGAATTAATGTTTTTATGATTTTTTATATAATTTTATTTATTAGTGCAATCTTATAATCGTAATTGTATAAATATGTTTCATTTACCATAATATAATAAGTTAATGTCATTGTTATTAATCTTGTTTATGATACTTTCATATAGATTGGGATTCAAAAGATAAAAGATCTCTGTCTAATTTTGAATGATTAGTTTAATATTTTCTTTTTTTGCGATTTGGTTTACGTGATGTTAACATTTATCATTGTGTTAAAAAGAGATATCTAGACAAAGGCAGTCTAAGAAACATTTGAAATATTTAAAATCTTGATTTTTTATTTTTTAATTAAATGATAAATTTTATTAATTTTGTTTCATCAACGCTTGCAAAATTAATAAATCTTTTGGTTATTATGAAATTTTATGTATGTGTAATCATGTAATATTAAATATTTTATATAATTCTTTCACCTTGATCCAATTGTTATCTATAACTTTAATTAGATATATGTAGTGTTGTAAGTTCTTTCTAAATATTAATATGTGACATCGAAGAAAAGAAAATAAATTATTTTGATATTATTTGATAATAGTATATTTTTTTATTTTTTTATGAAAGTTAATTAATTGATACCGAAACACTAAAAAAATAGATACATACATGAGTACAAATATATCTACTGGTATGATGAAAATGGAATATGACAAAAATTTTATACCTCTTACATAAAAAAAAGGATATGAATAAATATTTACCATCATCCCATTCTCATCCCTCTCTTAAAAATAACTATTTTTCTAAATTTGAGAAAACAATTGAAATTCATGTGAAATCCTCATGAAACCAATAGTTGGCATAGGTAAAACTAATCATATAATGAAATAAAAATAATTAAAATCAACATGTGCTTATTTGAAAACAAAAAGTATTTACATTTTTTCAATAATTAAATAAAGATCAATTTTTTTTTTCTGTAAAAACTTGTTGGAACCTATATATCAAGCTAAGTTCAATTAGTTTGAAGAAATTGATTAGAAAAAAAATGTCCATTTTTTTAGTTATAGAAAAAAAAGAAAAAAAATTACATACTCTAGTTAAATAAAATAAAATCATTGTAATACATAAAAACTCCCCCTAAACATATAATGCAAATACATAGGCTGAATTAAATCTTGGTATGAACTTAAAAGAACAATTTGACAGTATCAATAAATACCAGATTTATTAAGTGCCTTTTCTGATTAAAGAAATTGTGGGATATAAGAAAAAGTGATGAAAGAAAATGGTGAGCACGTACATATTCACTATATCACATAATTTTCTATAGTTTAGGGTTTGCAAAATAATGTTATGTGCTGCCAATGATTTCATTTTGTGTTTTATAATAATCGCAATGATCCAAAACCTAAGTACACCCTGTCAACAATATTGCGTGCATCCAAGTAACACACAACATAACAATTAATTAAACAATGTTGCATCACTATATATTACCTAAAAAAATTACAATTTATCTTTATAAAATCGATTCAGTAAAATAAAATTTCTCTTATATCTAGTCAATTAAGATATTTTTAATCCTTCTTTTATCACTTTTGAAATGTATTAAAGAAAAATCTTGCATTATATAAAGATGTTTCACTAAAGAAAGCTCAAAATCTAAATGTTTCTCATACCAATAAATTAATAAACAGAAAAATGCATCTTTTGCTTTCTAACCTTTTCTAACAAAGGAAAAGAAACCTAATCCTTCTTGTTTTGTATCGTTTGTTCAGAATGTGTAGCACAAGATTCTCTCTTTTTTTTTTTTTTTTTTTTTAAAAAAAAATTTTTCTTTTTTTTGAAATTTTTTTTAAGAAAAAAAAAAAAATATTTTTTAAAAAAAAAAAAAAAATTATTAAACTTTTTTTATTCATTTT